>ULSH01026197.1_pt1 | contig 18415 bp, 16 predicted proteins | sample 1956151 | NCBI WGS metagenome assembly ULSH01 (sample SAMEA4835702, study PRJEB28245) | human gut metagenome | biome: gut microbiome; material: fecal sample | place: Denmark | collected 2008 | reverse complement strand
TGTTCGAGAAGTAGGGGAAAGCCCGAAGGGAAGGGGTAATGTTGCATTAAAAGTACACGACGAAAACTTAAAGACACAAATATATATCGGAGACCACTATGGAATACAATGGTGAAGGTGTGCATGCGCTTGTGTGCGCGGTGGAAGACCTTGAAAGTTCCAACCTGATTTTTATTGACAGAAAGCTCAAGCCGCTGCTCAAATGCTTGGCGTATTATCCCGAGTTTCGCTCGGTGTTTGCGTATTGCGCGCAAGGTTTTGACTATGAAACCGAAAAGCGCAAAGCCATGGCAAAACTTGGTGACAGCGACATTTTCCGCTTGCCAAAAAATCCGAAAACGCTTGTGCAACTTGTCAGCAACATGCTTGTGGAGTTTGACGCAGGCAGCATGGATTTGGTGACGTTTTCGTCCACATACTATCCGCAAGAGACAAAGCAAGCAAGTTTCGAGCAGTTCTGCACGAAGGTGATCGAGCCTTTCAAACTTGCCCTTGTCAGTCTTGTGGTGGAAGGCATTGACGAAGAGCCAAAGAGTGTGGAACGCACGGTGGAATTTGCATCAAGCGGACTGCATCAACAGACCGAATATCTTCTTGTCAACATCTACAACACGGTGCAAGATGCGGAGATCACGCTTGACGAAAGAGCGGATTATATGGTGATGCTCGAAGGCTTTGCGGCGGCTCTCGATGCAAGAGATTCGCTGATGATCAAGGCGATTTGGCTTGGTCTTAGAAAGGCTTTGACGGCTCAACGTCTTTGCAAAAAAGAAGTGGAAAAGATAGGTGAAGTGCTGAGAATGTATCTCGTCACCAAATAAGCAAAAATCACTCAAAAACAATCAAACACGAGCTTTATCTCATCAAAACAAGCGGATAAAGCTCTTTTTATATCCATAACACACACAAAAAAGCAAAAACCAAGCAACAAAAAAATCACACTCAAACGAGCGTGATTTTTTGTTTTGGAGTTGTGATTGCGCAAGCACCCTAATAGAGCAAGCAAGCCGAGTTTATAGCACTGCGATTGTGCAAACTCGCTGGTTTTGCAATCACTGCGGTTGTACATGTGCAACCACTGCTTTTATGCAGGCATGCGGTTATGCAAGCACGATGCCTTTTTTCTTGCGGATCGCTCTTGCGATTGCTTTGACAATCTCAACAAGCGGAATGACGGACACTGCAAGAGCCATTGCAACGCCGTATTCGATGGCGTCGAGTTTTGCAAGTTCAAAAGCGTTGGCAAGGAAGGGGACTTCCACAACGACCGTGGTGAGTACAAGCGACAATGCCGCCGCGCCCCAAAGCCACACGTTTTGCTTTTTGATCGTAAACACCGAGCCGTGCAACGAGCGCATGTTGAAGGAGTGGAATATTTCCGCCATCGACAGCGTCAGAAAAGCCATGGACGAGCCGAGCATATTGGCGTATTCGTGGGGATTGATCGCCATTGCGTCGGCGTGGTGATCCATCCCTGCAAGCACGTAGTAGCCGATGAAATAGGATGCAAGCGTGATGAGTGTCAAGAACACTCCCTGATAGCAGATTGCCGCGCCCATACCGCCTGCAAAGATGCCGTCTTTGGAGTTTCTGGGCGGACGGGACATGATATCCTTTTCGGGAGCTTCCATGCCCAGCGAGAGCGCGGGGAAACAGTCGGTGATAAGGTTGATCCAAAGAAGGTGCGCCGGCTTGAAGATCGTAAATCCCGCAGGCGTTGCCACAAATATAGACAGAACTTCGGACAGGTTGGACGCAAGCAAGAATTGGATTGCCTTGCGGATGTTGTCGTATATACGTCTGCCTTCGCCCGCCGCCGAAACGATTGTTGCAAAGTTGTCGTCTGCAAGGATCATATCCGCAACGTTTTTGGTGACGTCAGTGCCTGTGATGCCCATGCCAACGCCTATGTCCGCGTTCTTGATTGACGGAGCGTCGTTGACGCCGTCGCCGGTCATTGCGGTGATATAGCCCTTGTTGCGCCACGCATTGACGATACGCGTTTTATGTTCGGGTTGCACGCGCGCGTAGACGGAGAAGTTTTCCACTTCCTTTTCAAAGTCTTCGTCGCTGATTTTGTCAAGTTCCGCACCCGTGATCGCTTGCGATGCGTCGGTGATGATGCCAAGCTCCATTGCGATTGCCACGGCGGTGTCCTTGTGGTCGCCCGTGATCATGATGGGACGTATGCCTGCCTTTTTGCATTCCACGATTGCGTCTTTCACTTCGGGGCGGACGGGGTCTATCATGCCGACAAGCCCCACAAAGCACAAGTCGGTTTCGACAAGATCGCTCTCGTATTTTTCGGGAAGCGCGGCAAGGTCTTTCTTTGCAAGGGCAAGGACTCTGAGAGCCTTGTCTGCCATCTCCTTGTTTTTGGCAAGGATTTCGGCACGCTTGTTGTCCGTCATAGGCGCGATTTTGCCGTCTTCGACAAGCGACGTGCAACGCTTGATTATCTCATCGGGCGCGCCTTTTGTGAATTGAATATATTTGCCGCCCGCATCGTGCACGGTGGTCATCATCTTGCGCATGGAATCGAAGGGAATCTCTCCGACACGCGGCAATTCGAGCTTTCTGTCGTTCTTGTCAAGACCGAGCGAGTGAGCATAGTTGACAAGCGCGTTTTCGGTGGGTTCGCCCACGGCTTCGCCTTTGTCGGTGTCAAACTCCGCGTCGGAGCAAAGCGACATACCGTCTGCAAGCAAGTTTTCGTCATCCGAGAAATGCTCCACAACGGTCATCTTGTTTTGGGTGAGAGTGCCCGTCTTGTCCGAGCAAATGATTTGCGTGCAACCCAGCGTTTCCACGGCGGTGAGCTTGCGGATGATTGCGTTGCGCTTTGACATGTTGGTCACGCCGATTGACAGCACGATTGTCACGACGGTTGCAAGCCCTTCGGGGATAGCGGCGACTGCAAGCGATACTGCAATCATAAACGTGTTGAGAATGGTGCTTGCGGTGTCCGATTTCAACGTGCCGTCAACGCCTGCGCGGATGAGCGATACTGCAAATATCACAACGCAAATGCCAAGCACGAGATAGGTCAGCACTTTGCTAAGCTGCGACAGCTTTTGTTGCAAGGGGGTTTTGCCTTCCTTTGCGGTGGTGAGAGCGGTGGCGATTTTGCCCATTTCGGTGTCCATACCCGTTGCGGTGACAACGGCTTTGCCGCGCCCGTACACGACGGTGCTGCCCATAAACACCATATTTTTGCGATCGCCGAGCGGCACGTCCGAGCCGTCTTCACGCACGATTTCGCCGTCCTGTTTCAGCACGGGCACGGATTCGCCCGTGAGCGCGGCTTCTTCGGCTTTCATGCTTGCGCACTCGATGATACGCGCGTCGGCAGGCACGGAGTCGCCCGCTTCGAGCACGATGACGTCGCCCACAACCAAGTCTTCGCTCTTGACGGTGATTTGCTTGCCGTCACGCAACACTTTGCTTGTGGCGGCGGCTATCTCTTGCAGCGCGTCGATTGCCTTTTCCGCCTTGCTCTCTTGCACAACGCCGAGAATTGCGTTGATAAGCACCACAGCCATGATGATGATCACGTCCGAGGGGAACTCGCCGTTGATGCCCGACATAATGCCCGAGATGACGGCGGCGACAATGAGAATGATTGTCATCGGCTCTGCAAACTGTTTTAGAAAGCGCAGGAACATATTTTCCTTTTTGCCTTCGGCAAGTTTGTTTTTGCCGTTCTTTTCCAGCCTGTAAGACGCTTCGGCGGTGGACAGACCGTTTTTTGCGGACTGCACTTCGTCAAGCACTTGGCTCGCGTTTTTCTGATACTCTTTCATAAATACTCCTTTTGGGTATTCCAATTTGTATATCCATATTATATTGTATACTTTGTATAGATTGCAATACTGTATGCATTTTGACGGATAGAAGGTCGGCCTTTTGTAAAAAAATAAAGACCTATCCGTGCGGATAAGTCTCATCGTTTCAAATAAAACCGGAGCTGTATGCTCGTGCTAGCGGTGTTTATTACACTTGGGAAGTGCCGATTACTCCCTTATTTGCCAAGATTGTATCATAGATTCTTTTTGCCGTCAACAATAGTGATATATTTTTGCTTTTCATCGTTGGCTTTTGTTGCGTTTTTGCGCGATTGTGCTATGATAGACGCATGGAAAACGCATATCCGAACATAGTCGTCAAGACGGACGAAAGGCTGAAAAACATCGTATACACAGTTGTGCGCGAGATTGAAAGCGTGGGCATAACTTGCCCGTCGCGCGTGCTTGTCAAGCCGTCAAGCGCGTATTCTCGCTACGGCTGGTGCAAGAGTAATCGTTTCAAAAGCGGAGAAACGGTCAACCCCAAATTGCCCTTTGATTTTGTCATCGGCATATCCACGCACATCGTCAACGACAAAGACGTCAAGGACGTTGTGGCGCACGAGCTGTTGCACGCCGTGGCAATGAGCGGCGGACAATGGCAAAAACCACACCAACTTCAATGGAAACAAATGGCAAAATACGTCAATTCCGTCTTGGGATACAACGTGCAGACCACGGGCAAGAACATTCAAGTGGACGGCGCGCCCAAACGCAGACGGCAAAGGCGCGTCTTTTTCAGATGAGCAAAAGGGCAGGTTAGATGTCGCAAAAAGGCGAGTTTTGCCGCAATATATCTTCGGTTTTCGGCTTGTTGTTCTTAGTGGCGGGCGTTGGCGGCGCAAACGGCAATCCGATGTGTTAGATGCTCAAAAACGATACGATTTGACAAAATAAAAGCACTCTTTGCGAGTGCTTTTTTTTTCAATGTGATTTTGGAGCGTAATAGTCGATTCGGCAGTTTTGCTTCGCTCATTTTGCTTGAGAGTCTTCGTATATCCAATCAAGCAGTTCGGTTACGCTCAGGTGCGGATCGGTCACGGCGCGCACATAGTAGTTGTAGGTGTCGTCTTCAAATTCCACATACGCTTTTATGCAGGCATATTCTTCGTCAAATTGTTCATGATAGGAGAGCGAAAATTCTCTCCAAGTCGCAGAGCCATCGAGCGTGGAATAGTATTTGAAACGGTTGTGCACGTCGGGCTCGATTTTTTTGGGAATAATCATCAATCTGATTTCATACAGAGTTTCTTCTTCGCAAATTTCGTACTCGATTTGTGCAAAACCTTTGTCCGAGCCGTCGGCTGCATAGTAGTAGGTGAGAGTATAGTAAAAATCTCCTTCACAGCCCCTTTCCGTGCGAGTGGGGATAAGTGCGGTCATCCCGTATTGAGCGGAAAACCGGTCGAGACTGTCAAGTCGCGTTGTGTTGTAGCTCAATTCTCCCATGCCGTTATATCTTGTGTCGTCACCGTCGCTTTGCAACCCTTTGTCCGTAAAAGCAATGGGAAAAGCGATGCAAAACACAATCACCAAAGCGCACAGCGCACTTGCAAAAGCAACCAACGTCGCACGCGGAGATTTGCGTGTTCTAACGGGCTTTTCAAGGCGAACGCCGCTCAAAATTTTCTCTTTTGAGTTGTGCGTTGACAAAGCGTATTCTTGCAAAGTTTCGTTGAGTTGTTTGTCGTCCATATTCATCCTATATGCACCGCGGTTGCGGCGTTTATCGTTCCGTTGTAGTTGAACAAGTAATATCCGGCAATACTTTGTTCACCCGATGCGGTTTTGAAATATACATACTCTCTCACGACGTTGCCGCCGGCGTCGTAATAGGTCACTTTTTGATAGCCGAAAGCAACAAAAATATGACTGTCGTTTGACATAGTGATTTGCAATTCCACAGAATTGTTGCTGTCCGTGCAGGTTGTAAACGCCACGCCGTTTGTGAAAAACACGATCGGATTGCCGTTTTCAAGCTGAGCAATCGCATTGTCAACGGACAATGACGTTGAATTGGTCACAGAAGTGTACGTCACGCTGAGATTTTTGCTTGTGACGTATGCGGACAAGCCGATTTCAAAATTGCTTTGAGATGTTCCGCTTGCGGTTGTTCCCATTCTTGCAGCCAAGTCGTTTATGAGTGCTTGAATTTGAGTTTGCACCCTTGACATAGAATGATAGAAATACTTTGTTCCCCTTGCATAGCCCGTTGCAATGTCGGGCACGAGAGCGGGAAAATATCTATCGTAATAGCCGATAAGGTTTGCCGCGGCAACGGGAGCGCATGTGTAGTTTCGGTTTTGAGTGTCGAAGTAGGCGGGTACTTTGTCCGTGAACATGTGCGACTGCGTTGTTTTGGTTGCGTACGAAAAGTTTTCCGTTGCAGAATATGTGTAGGATATGCCGAAATAACTTTCTTCGTCAACGCTGTCTGCAAAGGCAACGTTGCTCGGAGCAACAAAAAAGGTCAAAAAGAGTGTTGCAATCGCAACGATTATTGCCGAAGTTGTGATTTTGAAAATTGTCTTCATAGTCGAATCTCCTATACATATTAGACAATTTCGACGGGGTTGTTTTCCCGTGCTTCGTCGCTTTTTGCCAAAATATCCCAATTTTCGACAAACATCACTTCTTTTTCGAGCATTTTCTTCAGCTTGTCTTGCGCGGAGAGTTTCAGTCTGCCCACGGCGGACTTTGACATATTCAGCTCTTTTGCGAGTTGATGTATGGTTTTGTCTTCAAAGACGCCGAGTTGCACCACGATTTGCTCGTCTTTGTCAAGGCTGTTGATTGCGTTTTGCACCGTCATGCGCATATCGGCACAATCCGAGTCGTCATAGGAGCAGACTTTGAGATAGTCCACGCTGTCTATGCACACGTCCTTTGTGCCGCTAAGCTTTTTGTAGCGATTGAATGCCATGTTGGTCATCACTTTGCAAAGGTAGGAATATGCGCCTTGCAGGCAGGAAGATTTGCTTGCGATCGTGCTTATGTGCGCCCAAAAATCTTGTTCCAAATCTTCGGCGTCCTGCTCGTTTTTGAGATATTTGAGCGCGATAAATCGCAAGGTGGGCGAGATAAGGTCATACAACGAAACAAGAGCGTCGCGCTCGCCGCGCTTTACGCCCTTCAAACAGTCGTTGATCTGATCCCTTTTCTTCTTATCCATGGAAAATCCCGCCGAATCCTTTTGCAAAATAGTCCACGAAATATTATATCATACAAATCGTCGCCATACAATTCATTTGACAATTATTGTGATTTTTGATATGGTTTTATGGCTAAATTATATCTATATAAGAAGGCATGATTATGGATTATTTGTTTTTTGATATAGAATGTGCAAATTGCAACGAAGGCGCAAAAATCTGCGAGTTTGGCTACGTCATAGCCAATCACAATTTTGAAAAAATCGAGCAGAAAAACATCCTGATCAATCCCAATGCGCCGTTTGACGAATTTGTCATCAATTCGCTTCTCAACTACAAAAAGGAAGAATACGACAAAAGCCCCCTTTTGCCAAGCGTGTACGACGAAATTTTTTCGCTGCTCAACGGCGATAGATACATCGTTGTGGGACACACCACCCAAGGCGATGCCGAGCACGTTGCGGAAGATTGCATAAGATACGGATTGAAGTCTCCCGATTTTCATTTCATCGACATTGTGGAGCTGTACAAGCACTTTTCAAAGAAGGACAACGCCACCGGGCTCACCAAGATGTGCGAAGAGTTGGGCATAGTGGTGGACGGACACGCACACTCCGCCGACGTTGACGCCGATTTGACCATGCGCGTTGCATTTGCCTTGACAAAGAAATTCAAAAAGAGCTTTGACGAACTTGTCGCTCAAACGCCGCACGCAAAGGGCGAAGTGAAAGACTACGAAGAAACGTGGCGAAGAAAGACGACGTATAGAAACTACCTTGCAGAAGTGGAAGAAGCAGGGCTTGCCATGCAAAAGGACGGCAAAACAAAACTGCATCTTTTCATAGAAAACGTTGCGCCTATCAACAAGAAAAGAATTGACGGCGTGGCAGGCAAAAGAATCTTCATCAGCCCGTTGTATGCGCTTGCGCACTACAATGAGAATATGTGGCTTGTGCAGACAATCAGCAATGCGGGCGGATACGTCATCACCTATCCCAAGCGCGCCGACATGTTTGTGAGATACGACGCAAGGACAAAGGCGGGCGAAGAAGTGTTTTGCAAGCAGTTTGAGGCGGTCAAGAAGTTGAACGAGAAGGGCGCGGGCAAGCAAATCGTGGATTTTTATGACTTTCTCGATATGCTGGGCGTCAAAGAGAGCGATCTCAAAAAGCCGTTCGACATCGACGTGGACGCGCTCGTCGCCGCAAAGTCTCGCAGCGTGTATTCGGACGCAAGCCCCACCACAATCGGAGATTTGCTCAAACTCGGATCGAGCAAAAACGGCAAAAATCGACAAAATTTCAACAAAAACAAGGCGGATGCAAAACGCAAATGACAAATCGGGCAAGTTTGGGTTGACAAATCGGACAACCTAATGTATATTTGCCTTATAAAAAAGGAGCGGACAATGAACAACGCAAGCGTACACAACACCGATAAAAACGTTTTCTCGTCCGTTTCGCGCGCTCAATTTTCCTTTGCAAACGCAGCACGATTTAGTTCGTATTGCGTTTATTATTATTATCGCAACTTCGTTGCCCACCGCAAAGGACGCTGACACGGCGCGCACATTTTCGCGCAATCAAAAACAAGGCGGTTTCCTTTGCGGAGATCGCTTTTTTGTTTGCCGAAAGGAAAGATAAAAAGCCGAGAGCCGATACGCTTTTGGTGCAAGACAATGAGATATTTGCCGTGAGAAATCTCGCTTTCGCCGCAAAAAATACGCAAAAGTGCGACTATCAATGCGAAATTTGCCGATTTCGGACACATTTTGCAAGAAAAATGAGAAAAAACTATGGCATAATATCTATAATTGTTTATAATAAATTATTAAGGAACAAAATATGCAGGACACACCCGATATGCAAGACATCAAAGAATCCAGAAAGAAAATCAATCAAATCGACGAGCAAATGGCTGCGCTTTTCAAAAAGCGTATGGACGTTTGCAAAGACATTGCGCTCTACAAAAAAGAGAGCGGTCTTTCCGTCCGCGACGAAGTCAGAGAAGCGGAAGTGGTCAAGCGCAATTCCGAAAAAATCGAAAATCTCGAATTGCAACCCTATTACGCCGACTTCATCAAGGGAGTCATTGACGTGTCGTGCAAATATCAGTCTGCGCTCATGCGCAAGATGAGAGTGGCGTACAGCGGCACGACGGGCGCGTTTGCGCACATCGCGGCAAAAAGAATGTTTCCCGAGGCGGAATACGTTGCGTTTTCAAGTTTCAAGGAAGCCTATGACGCAGTGCAAAGCGGCGAGTATGATTGCGCCGTTCTCCCCATAGAAAACAGCTATGCCGGGGAAGTGGGCGAAGTGATGGATTTGATTTTTTCGGGCGATCTTTGCATAAATCAGGTGCTTGACGTGCCTATAGAGCACGATTTGCTTGCGGTGGACGGAGCAAGCATAGACGACATAAAGACGGTGGTCAGCCATCCCCAAGCCCTTGCGCAATGCGGCGAGTATATCCTAGGGCACGGCTTTGAAACAAAGACCTATTCAAACACCGCTCTTGCGGCAGAGTTTGTCAAAGAGCAAAACGATCCTTCGATTGCGGCGATCGCATCGGCGGATTCGGCAGAGATATTCGGCTTGACCGCGCTTGACAGACGCATCAACGACAATCGAAACAACACAACGAGATTTGCTTCCTTCTCAAGAGTGAAAAACAAGCCCCAATCCGTTGCCAAGAGAGAGAACGAAAACTTCATTCTCGTCTTCACGGTGCAAAATGAGTCGGGTGCGCTTGCAAGTGCGCTCAACATCATAGGCGCACACAACTTCAATATGCGCTCCCTTCGCTCTCGTCCGATGAAGAATTTGCAATGGAACTACTATTTCTACATCGAGGCGGAAGGCAACGTCAACACCGAAAACGGCAAGGAAATGTTGCAAGAGTTGTCCGCGCTTTGCGCAAAGCTGAAACTTGCGGGAAGTTATTTTGCAGACAACGCTTGACGGAGTGGATATGGATATAAACGTTGATTTGAAAGAGAAAAGCTACACCGTCACGGTGGAGCGCGGCGCGTTGAAAAGGGCGGGCGAGATCTTTGACTTGAATCGCAAAGTGCTTGTTGTCAGCGACGACGGAGTGCCGAGCGAGTACGCCTACGAGATTTGCTCGCAAGCAAAGGAAGCGTGCGTTGCGGTTTTGCAGCAAGGCGAGAAAAGCAAGAACATCGACAATTTCCAAAAACTGCTGTCGCTCATGCTTGAAAACGGTTTTTCAAGAAAGGACTGCGTTGTCGCTGTGGGCGGCGGAGTCGTGGGAGATCTTGCGGGATTTGCCGCGGCGTGCTATATGCGAGGCGTCGATTTCTACAACGTGCCCACAACGCTTTTGTCGCAAGTGGACTCGTCAATCGGCGGAAAGACGGCAATCGATTTTTGCGGAGTGAAGAACGTCGTGGGCGCATTTTATCAGCCAAAGGCGGTGATTTGCGATGCAGACGTGCTTTGCACTCTGGATGACAGACAGTTTGCCGCAGGACTTGCAGAGATAATCAAAATGGCTCTCACAAGCGATGAGTCACTTTTTGAAGAGATTGAAAACTGCGACGATATAAAGGCGAATATCGACGTGATAGAGCAAAAGGCAATCGCCATAAAACGCGACGTTGTGGAGCAAGATCCCATCGAGAGCGGACTAAGAAAAGTGCTCAACTTCGGTCACACCGTGGGGCATGCCATAGAGAGCGTGGAGCAAGGAAAGCTCTTGCACGGAGAGTGCGTTGCGCTCGGTATGTTGCCTATGTGCGACCAAAAAGTGCGAGCAAGGCTTGAGGCGGTGCTTGCCAAGTTCGGCTTGCCAACCGAGTTCAAGTGGAGCGCGGGCGAGCTGTTGCCGTACATCAAGCATGACAAGAAGGCGGAAAGCGATTGCGTGTCCGTGGTGCTTGTCAACAAAATCGGCTCGTTCGAGTTTGCAAAAGAAACGGCGGACGAGATATCCGAAAGGGTGGAGAAAACAAGATGAAAAACACATTCGGACAAAGCGTGAGTATGACCGTGTTTGGCGAAAGCCACGGCGAAGCGGTGGGAGTGGTGATTGACGGCATAGCCCCCGGCATTGATGTTGACGAGAATTATATCAAGGCGTGCCTTGCAAAAAGAGCTCCGTCCAAGACAACGGACACCGCAAGGCGAGAAAAGGACGAGTTTAAGATTGTCAGCGGCGTGTTTTCGGGCAAGAGCACGGGCACTCCGATTTGCATAATCGTGCCCAACGAAAACCAAAGAAGCAAGGATTACGAATATGGAATCGCACGCCCTGCGCACGCCGATTTTTCGGCAAATCAAAAGTATCACGGATATGAAGATTATCGTGGCGGCGGTCATTTTTCGGGCAGAGTTACGGCAGGCATAGTGGCAGGCGGAGCAATCTTGCAAAAGGCTTTGCAAGACATCGGCGTGACTGTCGCAACGCATATCCTTGAATGTGCTGATTTGCGCGATAAAGGGTTTGAAGATGTCAAAACGGATAGATCAACCCTTGATTGCGCGGATTTCCCCGTTCTTGACAAGCAAATCGCAAGCGGTATGATACAAGCAATCGAGCAAGCAAAAGCGGACGGCGATAGCCTTGGCGGAATCGTGGAAACGGCAATCTCGGGCATACCCTCGGGAGTGGGCGAGCCGTGGTTTGACAGCGTTGAGAGCGTGCTTTCTCACGCACTGTTTTCAATCGGCGGAATAAAGGGCGTTGAGTTTGGGGACGGATTTGCAATCGCAAAAAAACGCGGAAGCGAAGCAAACGATTTGATTGAATATAAGGACGGCAAAGTGGTTGTCACACGCAATGCGAACGGTGGCATCAACGGCGGCATAACCAACGGTGCGGACGTGATTTTCAGATGCGCCGTCAAGCCCACACCGTCCATTGCAAAGGAGCAAAACACCATTGATTTCGTCAAGTGCGAAAACACCGTCTTGTCCGTCAAGGGCAGACACGATCCCGCAATTGTCAGGCGCATTTGCCCCGTCATCGATGCGGTGAGCGCGCTTTGCGTGTGTGATATGCTTGCGCAAAGATATGGAACGGACGTTCTCAAAAACGGAGTGGAGAGATGAAGTACGGACTTATCGGCAAACCGCTCGGACACAGCTATTCAAGAGAGATACATCGCTTGATTGCGGACTATGACTACGAACTTAAAGAGCTTGACGAAAGCGAAGTGGGCAAGTTTTTGCAAGACAGGCAGTTTGCGGCAATCAACGTCACAATACCCTACAAGCAGACGGTGATGCAATATCTCGATTTTATCTCGGACGATGCAAAAAACATCGGCGCGGTGAACACGATCGTCAACGACGGCGGAAAACTTTGCGGATACAACACCGATTTTCTCGGCATGCGCGCGCTTATCGAGAAAAGCGGAATATCCGTTAAAGGTAAAAAGGTGCTTATATTCGGCACAGGCGGCACGAGCAATACGGCTTTTGCGGTGTGCAAAGACTTGGGCGCAAGCGAGATATACAAGGTTTCAAGAAAGGAAAAGGACGGCGCGATAACCTACGATAGAGCAAGGGAGCAACATTCCGATGCAGAGATCATCGTCAACGCAACGCCGTCGGGTATGTATCCGTCCGTTGACGGCGAGCCTATGGACATATCTTGTTTTCATAATCTCGAAGGCGTTGCGGACGCGATATACAATCCGCTTTGCACCAATCTTGTGCTCGATGCAAGGGATATGGGTGCAATCGGTGTGGGCGGACTTTATATGCTCGTGGCGCAGGCTGTGTATGCAAGCGCATTGTTTTTGGGTAGAGAAGCGGACGAAAGCGTCATAGATTCGGTCTATGAAAGAATCGCGCGCGAAAAACGTAACGTTGTGCTTGTAGGTATGCCGTCTTGCGGAAAAACCACCGTGGGCAAACGGCTTGCCGAGCTTACGGGCAGAGAATTTGCGGACACGGACGAAGAAATCGTAAAACGCATAGGCATGAGCATTGCCGACTTTTTTGCCAAGCACGGAGAAGACGCTTTCCGCAAGATAGAGAGCGAAGTGATTGCCGATCTTGTCAAGGACGCGGGGCTTGTGGTTGCCACGGGCGGCGGCGCGGTGCTAAAAAAAGAGAACGTGCGCGCGATAAAGCGCAACTCGATTGTCGTGTTTGTTGACAGACCTCTCGATATGCTTGTCGCAACCAACGACAGACCGCTTTCGTCAAGCGTAGATAAAGTGAAAAAACTCTATGAGCAAAGATACGATATATACAAATCCGTTGCGGACGAAATCGCGGACGGCAGCGGAGATATAGACGAAGTCGCAAACCGAATAAGGAGAAAACTCGGGATATGAAATTTGTTGTCATCAACGGCCCAAACATCAACTTTTTGGGGATAAGAGAGCCTGAAATTTACGGCTCGGATACTTATGCGTCCTTGCTTGAACTCGTTGCAAAGCACGCAAGAGAAAGGGGCGTGAAAGTGGACTTTTTCCAATCCAATCACGAAGGCGCGATTGTGGACAGAGTGCAACAAGCCTACTTTGAAAAGGCGGACGGAATCATCATCAACCCGGCGGCGTACACGCACACGAGCGTTGCCATTCTCGACGCGCTCAAAGCCGTGTCCATTCCCACCGTCGAAGTGCATATCTCAAAAGTTTCGGACAGAGAAAAGTTCAGACAAATCAGCTATGTTTCAAAGGTTGCGATCAAGACCATAGAAGGTCGCGGCTTTTGCGGATACGTTGACGCGATAGATTATCTTTTGGAATACGCAAAGCAAAAAGACGAAAAACAAAATTGAAGATTGTCACACAATCGGCACTTTATCGTGTGAAAAACGCAGAATAAACGCTTGATTGTGCAAAAAATATACATCGACAAAAGACGATAGAACAAACAGATTATGAAAATCGAGATAAAACCGTCAATCGCAAAAGGAGTGATTGCCGCTCCGCCGTCAAAGAGTTTTGCGCACCGCTTTCTTATATGCGGCGCACTCTCGCACGCACAAAGCAAGGTGCACGGCATAAGCGAGAGCGACGATATGAAAGCAACGATAGGGTGCTTGTCTTCGCTTGGCGCAAAGGTGCAAAGAGAAGGCGATACGGTGACGATTTTCGGCGGGCTAAATCCAAAAAAAGAAGTCACGCTCGATTGCATAGAAAGTGGCAGCACGCTCAGATTTATGATTCCCGTTGCGCTTGCAAGCGGTGCGGAAAAGATAACCTTCAAGGGCAGCGAAAGGCTTGTTGCGCGCGGCGTAGAAGTATATGAACAGACTTTTGAGAATAGGGGCATAACCTTTGAAAAAGGCAAAGATTTCATCACGGTGAAAGGGCAGCTCGAAAGCGGCAAATACGTTTTGCGCGGCGACGTGAGCAGTCAATACGTTTCGGGACTTATGCTTGCGCTCGCAATGCTAAACAAGGACAGCGAGATAGAGATTTTGCCGCCTGTCGAGAGCAGGCCCTATATCGATTTGACCGTTGCTACGCTTGCCAAATTCGGCGTGAAGATTGAAGAAATCTCGCAAAATACGTTCTTTGTCAAGGGTGGTCAAACTTTCAAGAGCGGAGAGTACAGGGTGGAAGGCGATTGGTCAAACGGCGCGATTTTGCTTGCGCTTGATTCGTTCGGTTCGCAAGTGGAAGTGACGGGGCTTGACGAAAACAGCGTGCAAGGGGACAAGGCTTGCGTGGAGATATTCCGCACGCTCGAAAAGGAAAACGCGGTGATCGATTTGTCAGACTGTCCCGACCTTGCTCCCATAGCGTTTGCGGTTGCGGCAGAGAAAAACGGCGCAACCTTCGTCGGAACGGAGCGGTTGAAGATAAAAGAGAGCGACAGGGCGGCGGTTATGGCGCAAGAGCTTGCAAAATGCGGCGCGCAAGTCGAAGTGAAAGAAAACTGCGTTGTGGTGAAAAAGCGTGATTTGCACTCGCCGACTCAAACGCTTTTGTCGCACAACGACCACAGGATCGCGATGTCGCTTGCCGTGCTTATGACAAAATACGGCGGACAAATAGACGGCGCGGAAGCGGTGAAAAAGAGTTACCCGAACTTTTGGAGCGACATTAAAGGAGTGGGGACGAACGTATATGAAATTTGACGAAAATACAAAGATATTGATCGTGGGCTTGGGGCTTATCGGCGGCTCGTATGCGCGCGCGCTCACCGAAAAAGGTTTTGAAACGGGCGCGATCGACGTCGATCAAAAGGCGATAGACTACGCTTTGGCAAAAGGCTGGATCAAGTCGGGGCAAACGCAAGCGGACAAGGACTACGTGTCGAGATTTGACGTTGTGGTGTTTGCCGTGTATCCAAAGACGCTCATTGCGTGGCTTGAACGGTATCGTTCTTTCATCAAAAGCGGCGCGCTCGTGACGGACGTGAGCGGCGTGAAAGGATGCGTCGTGTACAAGGCGCAAGAGCTGTTGCAAGACCGTGCGGAATTTATCGGCGCGCACCCCATGGCAGGGCGCGAAGTCAGCGGCGTGGAGCATGCAAATCCCGCGATTTTCAAGGGCGCAAACTTCATTGTCGTGCCGACGGATAAGAACACGCAAGAGGGCATAGAAGGGTGCAAAGAGCTTGCTCGATTGCTCGGATTTGGCAAAATATCCGTGCTTTCGCCCGAGCAACACGACGAAATGGCGGGATTTTTGTCCCACCTTACGCACTGCATAGCGGTGTCGCTTATGGTGTGCAAGGACTCGACTCATCTTGCAAGCTACACGGGCGATTCCTTCCGCGATCTCACCCGCATTGCCAAAATCAACGACGATATGTGGAGCGAGCTTTTCTTGCTCAACAAGGACGAACTTCTGGCGCAAATGAATCTTTTTGAAGAGCATTTCAACGCTTTGAAAAAATATATAGAATCAGACGATAGAGATGCCATACGCGAGATGATGCGCATATCCGCTTCTCGCCGCAAGGTCTTTGACAAAGACGCAAAGGAGAAAAAATGAATCTCGAATTCAAACGCAAATTGCCGACGTTGCAAGAGATAAAAGCAATGTACCCCATCGACGACGAACTTGCCGCTCGCAAAAAAGAAACGGACAAGACTCTCGAAAACATTTTCACGGGCAAAGACGACAGGCTCGTTCTCGTGATAGGTCCGTGCTCGGCGGACAGAGAAGACGCGGTGCTTGATTATATATCCCGACTTCGCAGAGTGCAAGAGCAGGTGCAAGACAAGATAGTCATCGTGCCGAGAATCTACACCAACAAGCCGCGCACGACGGGGGACGGATACAAGGGTATGTTGCACCAACCCGATCCGCACGCAAGCGAAAATATGCTCAAAGGGCTTATCGCCATACGCAAACTGCACATAAAAGCGTTGCGTCAGACGGGCTTTTCTTGCGCGGACGAGATGTTGTATCCCGAAAACCACTTATATTTATCGGACGTGTTGTCCTACGTTGCAGTGGGTGCAAGGTCGGTCGAAAATCAGTTTCACAGGCTCACGGCAAGCGGTTTGGACATCCCCGTGGGCATGAAAAACCCAACCAGCGGCGATTTGTCGGTGATGATGAACTCCATTCGCGCGGCGCAACATCCGCACACGTTTGTGTATTCGGGCTGGGAAGTCAACAGCAAGGGCAATCCGCTTGCGCACGCCATTTTGCGCGGCTCGGTGGACAGATACGGACAAACCATACCCAATTATCACTACGAAGATTTGCAAAAAGTGTTCAATATGTTCTCGGAAGGCGGCTTTGAAAACCCCGCCGTCATCGTGGACACCAACCATTCAAACTCTGCAAAACGCTATGATCAACAGCCGCGTATCGCAAAAGAGATCATGCACAGCGCAATGCAATCGAGCGATATTCGCTCGCTCGTGAAGGGGCTTATGATCGAGTCCTATATCGAAGACGGCTCGCAATCGAGCGACGGCGGCGTGTACGGTCAATCCATCACCGATCCCTGTCTTGGGTGGGAAAAAACCGAAAAACTCATTTTTGAACTTGCAGAATTGAGATAATTGTGCTACAATCGTATAGCAAAAAGATAAAAGACGTGAAACGGCGCATTTTTTTTGACTAGTTGGGGACGCCGAATAAATAAGCGCAAAAGCGAAGGGCAGGATTTATGTTAGGTGAGAGCGGTTTTCAGCCTTTGACGGAACAGGCAGAAACTATCAAACCCGAAAGCGATTTGCAACCCGAAAATGTTTCCGCACCCGAAAGGAAGGACACAGAGTGTTGCGACGCAGTGGTTAGACAGTATGGCGACGCGTTTTGGGTGTGCTGTTCAAAATGCACGCACAAATTGGGCAAAATCATCAACGTGGATGAATTTATGTCGCAAAGCGCATTTGAATTTCAGGTCAAATGCACATCTTGCAAGACGATCAACATCGTCAATGCAAAGACTCCGGTGGAAGTGTTGGCATTCAACGCGCCGCAAGAAGATCCGGTGTGAAAGCAAGCAAAATAGACGCTTGCAAGCAAAATCAACAAGAAAAACAAACGTCCCGATCGTTATGATCGGGACGCTTGCTTCAAAAGAAGACATTTATTGGGAGAATCTGAAAACAAGCAATTTTGCCAAAACGCATTTTCGCGCCTTGTGATTGCATTATATATTATGTAGCGCAATACGTCAACAAAATATGAAAAATATTTCACATTTTCACAAAAATTTTTTTCGAACGGCGCGGATTTTGCCGCAAAAACCAATATTTTGTGTATATAAGCGCAAAAACGGCACAATTTTACGCTCAAAAAATTTATTTTTTCAATCTGCTTGACAATTTCTTTGATTTATCATATCATAAGCAAGCATTCAATATCGCGGGGTAGAGCAGTTGGTAGCTCGTCGGGCTCATAACCCGGAGGTCGTTGGTTCAAGTCCTTCCCCCGCAACCATATGCGAGAACGGCTTGCGTGAAGACGCAAATCGATCTTGCAATCAAATTTTGTTGTGCGGGGCGCTAGTCGCTCCACACGGCAAGCACGCAAAAAGCGTTATGGCGGCGTAGCTTAGTTGGTTATAGCGGCCGGTTCATACCCGGCAGGTCATTGGTTCGAATCCGATCGCCGCTACCACTGTGGAGCAATCCACTCGGAAGCTTAGCTCAGTTGGTTAGAGCACCTGCCTTACAAGCAGGGGGTCACAGGTTCGAGTCCTGTAGCTTCCACCAACTGATACAAATAGAATATACGGCCCTATGGTCAAGTGGTCTAAGACATCGCCCTTTCACGGCGGTAACCCGAGTTCGAACCTCGGTAGGGTCACCAAAGAAAAGACATTCGAACGAATGTCTTTTTCTTTTCCCTACAGAGGTAGGATATTTCATATCCGCACGCTGCGCGTGCCGAACTCGGTAACCCGACTGACGTTCCACTAAGCGAGTAAACTCGCACGTTCCACTATTACGGCAGTCGTTAGCCCGCCTGCCTACGAACCTCGGTAGGGTCACCAAAGAAAAGACATTCGAACGAAT
>ULSH01018496.1_pt1 | contig 18585 bp, 19 predicted proteins | sample 1956151 | NCBI WGS metagenome assembly ULSH01 (sample SAMEA4835702, study PRJEB28245) | human gut metagenome | biome: gut microbiome; material: fecal sample | place: Denmark | collected 2008 | reverse complement strand
CTTTCCTTTCCGAATGACCGAAATGGGATTAAGGCCTATAATTGCCTTGACTGCGTCATACACGTTGTCTGTGTTGACCCGGGCTGATGTGCGGTATTTGTCAAGTTCCTTGTAAATGAAATTGATTTCCCGATCAGGATTGTCTCGGGCTATGCTTAAGAGAGCTTGCGAAATCGTGGCGTTTCGAAATGTATAGTCGTAACGATACGCGTATGCATAACCAATAGTTAGCATAGCGATAATTGACATTATAATCTTTTTCATTCTGTCAGTCTATGATAAGGTCTTCGCCGTCAAGGCTAATGTTGATTTGCTTGAATGTATTGAGGTGATCTACGGTCTCAGCCAAAGACTTGCCCGGGTCTAAACTATAGTAGAGACGCAGTTCTCTTGCTTTCTTGTTGCTAAAACGAGCCTTCACATGATAGATGCGTTCGACAACACCAATGATTTCTTCGAGTGGAGCGTCCTCAAACAAGATCGTTTTGTCGGAAAGGAGAACCGAGTCATCCCGGACCATGACGGTATCAGCCGCCCTGTATGCTGAAGGATTCACTACTCGGGATTCTGCCGAATGGGCCGTCTTTACGGCGCCATCTTTTCGATCGATGACATTTACCTTGACAAGCAGACCGATAGCGACCGCCACAAAAGAGGTCAACAGGAATATGGCTATCGATGCCGCGCGTCCGGAAAACCATTGGAAGGCTGGCCGATGATTGAAATGTCTGCACTCGAATTTTTCCCATTTTTCCTCAACCTCATCGGACGTCAACTCATTTTGAGATTCTGCGGCATAATTTATTTTGCACAGCAAAGCATATATCTCGCGGATTTCCGGATCGGAAAGGATCTCCTCCAGACGCTCTGAAGAATACTTGTCGGGATGTGTGACTATGTCAAAAACAAGATCGTATTTATCCATTCTCTTTCAGTTTTTTACGAATTATACTTAGTGCATGGCGAATATGCTTGAATACTGTACGGGGGCTTATGCCAATCTCCCCGGCTATCTCTTCGGCTTTCATTCCTGAAATGAATCGCAGTTCAACGACACGCCGGCATTGCGGTGGAAGTTCGTGCCGGACTATCGAAATGATTTCAGCGAGAGTTTTCTCATCAGGCCAATCCTTATCATCATATTCTTCCCAATTAGCAAAATAGGTGTTCATTATCCTTTGCCTTATATCGAGATTACGGATATGATTCAGACAACGGTTCCGCACCGCATTGAAAAGATAAGCGGCAGAAATAGTTGTATCAGTGGGCCTGTAGAGACATGAAGCAAAAACATCCTGCACAATATCATGCGAGAGATTATCATCATGCACATACATCCTGGCCAGCCGATGCATCTGTGCATAATGTGTTTTAAAAAGTTGCTCTATGTCGTTTCTATCCATCATACACTATATAAGACACACGACTTCCTGTTTTATGAACCTTGTTTCCGGAAAATTATTTAATGCATCCCATGGCGGTTCGCAAAATCAGGCATATTCCGCGAATTCAGGAATGGCTGAATTCATTATCGCGCAGGGGTTACCGAATATTCGAGATATATAATTTAACATACTCACCAACGCAAAATGTGGATTAGTATTGTTTTTTTCAGTAAATTTGTCCTCGCTATTAAAAAGTACAGACGAATAACTAAAGGTTACAGAAATGAGAAAATGGCGCATTGAAGACAGCCGCGAACTTTACAACATCGCCGGATGGGGTCGAAAATATTTCACGATAAACGAAAAAGGCCATATCGCCGTCACACCCCGTGAAGGTTATGCCTCCGTGGATCTGAAGGAGGTAATGGACGAGTTGCAGGTGCGCGACGTGGGCGCCCCGGTGCTTCTGCGCTTCCCCGACATTCTCGATAACCGGATAGAAAAAATCTCGAACTGTTTCAAGAAAGCGGCCAAGGAATATGACTATTCCGCGGAGAACTATCTAATATACCCCATAAAAGTCAATCAGATGCGCCCGGTTGTCGAAGAGCTCGTCAGCCACGGACGCAAATTCAACATTGGACTCGAAGCCGGATCAAAACCGGAACTTCACGCTGTGCTTGCCACAAATATTGCCGACAACGCTCTGATTATCTGCAACGGCTACAAAGACCAGAACTTTGTCGAGCTCGCCCTCCTCGCCCAGAAGATGGGTCGGAGAATCTATCTCGTCGTCGAGAAACTCAATGAACTCCGCATAATAGCCGATGTCGCAAAACGACTGAACATAGTCCCTAACGTCGGCATCCGAATAAAGTTGTCGTCAACCGGATCCGGCAAATGGGAAGAATCCGGCGGAGACAGATCGAAATTCGGTCTGAATTCAAGCGAACTGCTTGAAGCATTCAACTTCCTCCACGAGCATGACATGGTCGATAGCTTGAAACTCATCCATTTCCACATCGGAAGCCAGGTGACAAAGATACGCCATATCAAAAATGCCCTGCGCGAGGCCTCGCAATATTATGTCCAGCTTTCCAAACTCGGTTTCAACATCGACTTTGTTGACATAGGGGGCGGACTCGGCGTGGATTATGACGGAACCCGAAATTCCTCTTCGGAAAGCTCCATGAACTATTCCATTCAGGAATATGCCAACGATGCGGTGTCGCAGCTTGTCGATGCCTGCAATAAAAACGGACTCAAACAGCCCAATATCATCACCGAGAGCGGACGTTCGCTCGCGGCCCATCACTCGGTCCTCGTTTTCGAGGCTATGGAGACTACCGGTCTGCCGAAATGGGATGACGACGCGGAAGTGCGGCCCGACGCACATGAACTCGAACGTGAACTTTTCGAGATATGGGACCGACTGAACCAGCCAAGACTTTTCGAGAGCTGGCACGACGCGCTGCAAATCCGCGAAGAGGCCCTCGACCTTTTCAATCTCGGATTGCTTGACTTGCGCACACGCGCCAACATCGAAAAACTCTTCTGGTCCATCGCCAGAGAAGTCGGAGAATTAGCCTCTTCACTGAAACATGCTCCCGAAGAGCTGAAAAAGATCACCAAGATGCTTCCCGACAAATATTTCTGCAACTTCTCCCTGTTCCAGTCACTGACCGATATATGGGCTATCGACCAGATTTTCCCGATAGTCCCTCTCAGCAGGCTTGACGAACGCCCTGACCGCACATGCACAATACAGGACATCACCTGCGACAGCGATGGCAAAATCACCACTTTTGTCACGGCGCAAGGAGTATCCAACTCGCTGCCGGTTCATACGGTCAACCCTGGCGAACCATATTATCTCGGCGTTTTCCTCGTCGGTGCCTATCAGGAGATTCTCGGCGACATGCACAATCTTTTCGGAGACACGAACGCTGTACATATCAGCGTCTATAAGGACGGATATGAGATTGACCGCGTCATCGACGGCGAAACCGTAGCCGAGGTCCTCGACTACGTCCAGTATGACGCAAAAAAACTTGTGCGCAACGTGGAAAAATGGGTCACCGCCTCCATGAAGGCCGGTCACATAACCCCGGAAGAAGGCCGCGAATTCCTCGGGACATACCGTTCGGGACTCTACGGCTACACATATCTCGAAAGGAACTGAGCCGATTTTTCCTTCTTGCCATGCAACGCTACTTCATGAAACTCGCCTACCGTGGAGCGCCTTTCCACGGGTGGCAGCGCCAGCCTAACGCCGGTTCGGTCCAGCAGACAATCGAGGAAGCCCTCTCAACCATACTCCGCACAGACACCCCCCTTACCGGCGCCGGCCGAACCGACACCGGAGTTAACGCGCGTTGCATGATAGCCCATTTCGACTCAGACAGTCCTCTCTGTCAATCCGAAAGCATAATCCGATCGCTCAACACCCTTGTTGGTCCCGACATCGCCATCCGATCCATATCCCCGGTCCACTCAGAAGCACATGCACGTTTCGACGCAACCTCGCGCACATATCATTACTATGCCATCAGCTCAAAGTCACCATTTTTCTACCCTTTGAGTTGGAAAGCACCAGCTGATCTTGATTATGGGCTCATGAATCAGGCTGCTGAAATGCTTCTTGAAACCGAAGACTTCACATCATTCGCCAAACTCCACACAGACACTCGCACAAACATCTGCCGCGTTACCGAAGCCCGTTGGTATGCCACTGACGAACTGTCCGGAGCATACCTCTCGTCCGAACCCGGAGCCCACGTTTTCGTAATCTCAGCCGACCGCTTCCTGCGCAACATGGTTAGAGCCGTCGTAGGGACACTCGTTGATGTTGGACGCCACAAACTGACCCTTGACGGCTTCCGCAATATAATCCTGGCCAAAGACCGATGCAGCGCAGGCACCTCCATGCCTCCCCAGGCCCTTTTCCTCTGGGATGTCACCTACCCTTATCCCTTCTGAATCCCCTTTTCGGAAAACCGCTTTATTTAGGTAGAATTGACAATTATCTAATTACCAACCCGAAAGCACTGAATCCAAAAATAAAACAACAAAAAACCGCGCAAACATTTGCATAATCCGGCAAATCACCGTAACTTTGCACTGCAAAAGCCCAGGTGGCGGAATGGTAGACGCGCTCGTTTCAGGTGCGAGTGCTGCGAGGCGTGCAGGTTCGAGTCCTGTTCTGGGCACTGGAAATAGCTGATAGTCCTATGATTATCAGCTATTTCTCTTTTTCTGAGTAGCCAAAGGGTAGCCAATTATAACATAATATAGGGTCTGGATATGAAATGTTGGGCTATCCATCACGGACAACCCCACACAAATAAATGGAAAATATCATGGGCATACGGAGATGCACCGAAAGATATGTAATCTCCTATTCTATCAAAGGCAAATAGCATTATATCAGATATTTACCTGGTATAATCACATTTATCTGTAGAATATTTGTAGAATTTTTGCAATTTTAAGAGCATTCAAGCTCATAAACCCTTGCCCAACCGATCAAATCTGTTAGATCAGCTACTATAGAACCGATATTATTCTCAGTATCTGTAATGAGGTTATTACATACCTCATCCAGTTTGCTATTATGCAGATCTGCAATCTCAGATCTCAGCGATATTAAAGTAGATACGATTCTATCTACCTTAAGTCTTGTATCTGTATTTTCGTTATTTGCTTTCATAGGTTAAACTTGATAATCTATTCTCTATTATATCATCTGACAATAAAAAGCCATTCAATTCACCCAGAAATAATATCGCATCTGTTAGAGGCTGTGAAACTTTATTCTCAATCTCTGAGTGATAGCACTCTTGTAAAATTGGAGAGGCGTTTTCTAATTCCATTAGCTCACGTTTGGTTTTACCCAGGGTGATCATAAGCCTCTCCAGGATCCCTCTGGCTTTTGAGTAATTATCTGGATCCTCCAGAATAACATTCTTACTTGTATCCATTTCTTTAAGCATTTATTATTGGTTTCATTTTTTCTGCTGTATTTGCAGCCATCAGTTCTGCTCTGGAGTATTGGATCTTTGAGCGGGTTGTGGTACCCATTCTGGAGCCAGTTACCAGCCCATCATGCACCCAGCGTTTAACCCTTGCCTCACCAAACGCCCTATAAGCCTCACGCTGTGACATGAGATCCTTTGCTGGTGTTATGCTTTTGGCATAGTTGGCAGCTCCAAGAGCAGCCATTTCCATACAGATATTCTTTAATTCATATAGTTCTAATACAATCATGGCGTTTACCATTTGATTTTAGTGCAAAGGTAAACGCCGAGATTGGATTTCGCAAATAAAATTGCAATTAATTTACTGAATATCAGCAATATGTGTTCAATAAACACACCTTGATGTGTTCAACAAACACAGATTACAATTAAGTGTTTTTGCTTGTATTATTTTTTCCAATGATACTCTATAGAAACGCCAAAATTGGGATCCCCAAAATCGAGTTTCCGTAGTATTTCCGTAGTATCCATTAAAATTTACTCTGGTAAGGGGTATTCCAGATCCTCTCCCCAGGTATCATCAATGAATATTTCGAGATCCTTATTGTCAAGACTTGAAAAGAGCTTACCTCTTACAATGGTACGCTTGTTGGGTTCAAACGGTAATGACAAATTTCTCTCAAATAAAACTGTATTCTTGTTATCATATACAGATATTTTGAAATTGATCGTTGAGTTTGGGAAAGGAATATAATACTGGTAATTCTCCAGATATCCATCAACAATACTTACCTCCTTTTTGATCAAATTAGTTCCGCCACCTTTGTTACCTGAAGCTTCCCATCTATCATAATGGAAGAAAGTATATACAACTTTCCCAACATTTGGGTGTACGTCATCTGTGATCTCAACTTTTAACAATGCACTCATTCTGGGCAAAGATACCTCTATATTGCTTGATGAATGAGAAATTTCAATATCCTTAAAAGTATAGAATACTTCACGATCGCCCAACTTACGAAATCCTAAATCAGAAGAATACTCGTTTGGGAATGATTGGATTATTTCTCCATCACCCTTTCCTAACCCATAGATTAGGAGCTTATATTTACCAGGTAAAAGGGTTGTTGTTATAGTTCCGAAATCTGCTGGAATTTCAGTTGAGTTATGTTCTTTGAAAACATCAACGACCAGTTTCCCAGATTCATCATACGCAGCACATCCTATTGTGTTTACAAGCTCGCCAACGGATAAACCACTTGATGAGGAACGAGAGATTGGTGCAACCTCAACTGCAAGTGGGTTAACATTGAATGTTACGGAAACCAGATCTTCTGTAGGAGGATTAGGGGAAATTGTAGGATCATCCTCAGTATGGGTACAACCTATAAAGCTGAATGCGCATAGCATTCCCAGTAAAATTAATGTATGTTTCATAGCTAAGTTATTTATATTATACCTCCATATTAAAGCATAAATCTTGCCAGAAACATAATTAATACTATGATTTATAGATTGTTATGGTATATATTATAATTTTAATCAAAAATCTATTATATCTTTCACCTTACCGTTAACAAATGTTACAGTCTTGTTTGTATAATGCCATTGAGTCATTCCCATAGACAAATCTGTCATGGAAATAATCTTTTCTGGATCTCCGTAAGCCATTTTTACCATTTCTGGTGTCATGCCTAAAGACACTATCCCACCGACAATATTCACCCAGTTAATTCTACCATATTTTTTCAGATACTTCTTATGATCAGCTTCACAAAACTTAGGCAAATTCCCATAATATAAACCATCTGGGAAATAATCACTGGGTTCCCTGGGTTCCGTCAAATAGAAATCATAAGAATTGCCAACATCATCCCTAAAAATTAGATATGGCTGTCCCTTTCTTACCTCAACACTATCCACTATACCAATATGAAAATCACTGTCTAATACCCATTTCTCACCTTTGAATTTATCTACATACTGGAGATATGGTTTGATTGATCTGCATCCGTACAATGTTCCTAATTCAATTTCCTCTCCATCTGAAAGTGATTTTAGTTTGTATTTGATACCGCCCTCAGCTAACCACATATCGACCACCTTAAACAGACCATTATGATCATCAATGCACCACTGACTATTCATTTGAGATCGGGTGATCTTTTCAATATATCCAACCGCCATAATTGGTTTTACCCCATTCCCAGTGTGAAAATAATAACAGATCTCTCCAGTTTCGATGTTCTTTAACTTAACCTCTTGCCGATTATTCCCCATAAACTCAAAATAAGTAAACATTGGGAATTGCAATATCTTCTTACCATCAAACTCCCGATAATCCTTGACATAGAAAGGAGATCCCTTTTGAAAGTAGATCATCTTCTGACCAATGTAACGCTCTGGATTGATCCAAATATCAACATCCGTTGAATCATACGGCAATGTAACAGATTCTTTCATTGGAATTGTATCTGATCTATGAATATTGATCTGGGCATTCAGAACAATTCCTATAACAGCGAATAGGGATACCAATAAGAGCTTTTTCATTTTCATGGATGTTAAAACGTGGGCACTTACTTATTGATAAAGAGGCATCGCCAAACGCCCACACTCCATAAGTAAAGCCCACGTATAACGTGGCGATTACTTATTGTTCTTGGAGTGTCGGAATATTGGCGATTTTCTTTATCCAAAACAATAGCAAACGCTATAGTCTTATTTTCAGACACAAAATTACTCTAAATACTCCATTTAATCAAGACTCAGTAGTGAGTTTTATTCATTGAATGAACTTCTACCCCAGAGCCGATCACCTCAACCTGGGCGTTGCCATATAGATTAACTATAACCTGGGCATCACTACCAGCCACGGCAATCACCAGATTAGAGCTATCAAAGGCATCTATTGTCACATAGGCATTATCGGACACATTCACGGCTCCCTGGGCGTTGTGTCTGGCAAAGATCCTGGAAACAGCAAAGCCATCATACTCCAGGAAAGCCTTGCAGTCACCATTGAGCACTACATCTGGGGCATTGTTCTCTTTCACCTCATCATCCACGAATACACCGTATGGCTCACATGATCCCTTGAAGTGATCACGCAAAAAATCCAGTGTGGGGTAATCCTCGGAAATACAGAAATCAATGCCCTTAATGTAGAGAGCTGCCAGATCCTCTACAGACATTCCTTGTTGGAGTTTCATCCTCCACGGTCTGCATAGCCCCTTTGCGGTGCCATCTTCTTTGAGTTGGGTTATTAAGTTCATAGCATTACGATATGCCCTGGGATAGCAGGGAGTTGTTATTTTCCATATTTTTGATAGTAGTATGAATGGCATCCAGCTTTTCAGCCGTTATCCTGGTGTTCGTTGCGATCTCCGCCTGGAGCACCAGAGAGGATCGACCGATAGAGATCATTTCACTCTGGTTTATTACAATGGCATTGGCTCTGCCAGCCAGCACATCCGCTTGTTGATCGCTCATGCCCTTGATCGCACCTTTTAGAGGATCATCCTCTTGCTCTCCAGCCTCATCCATATCCTTAATCCAATCGCCAATGCCCTCCAGAGCATTGTTGAATGTTTCGCCAGCAGCGTTCACCATAGCCTCAAACTTGGACTTTTCCCAGGGATCCAGGGTACCATCTTCCATAGCACTCCCCAGGAATTGTATAGCCTCATCTATTGCCTTAGCCAGGAATTGCCTTTTCAGAGCCTCTACAACGGCATTTTTAAGCACCTCCTTAGTCTTGGCACCAAGAGCCTCCGCTGCATCCTCTCCCTGGCAATATGCCTCTACCAGAGCATCAGCAAACTCATCAATGGCGGACTTGGTATCAGTACCAGCCAGAGTTTCCATCATGCTCCGCTCCATATCCTCCAACTGGGTATCTATATCCTTGATAGCCTCCTCCCATTCAGCAATCTTATCCCAGTCGGTTTTCTTTTTGCCTTTCTCCGCCTGGATTTGCTGTTTAATCAGCTCTTGCTGTTCTTTTAGGTTCTGTTTCTGCATTTCATAGAGCTGGAACATATCACCTTTGTTGCCCTCTTTCTCCAGGGCATATTTCAGCTCCTTGATCTGTTTGGTCAATCGGGCATACTCTACGAAATTCCAACTCTGACGTGCTACAACGGCTTGCTGTTCCAGGGCTGCAATCTGATCACGGATCGCATTAAGCCTTTTTTCGTGCGCCTCCTTTTCCTCATCGGTAAACACCCAGTAGGTTTGCTCCGCTGCGTGTTGCATACGATCAAAGGAGTTGGAGAGTGCATCAATGTTACGCTGGATATTCTGGATCCTTTTCTCAATCTTTTCATCATTGTTAAAAAGCCCAGCAATCCAACTGATAGCCTGGAGTGCAATGGATATGGCAGTAAGGATCACGGATCCCTTTTCAGCAGACTTAATGGCAGCAGACATGGCGATACCAGCCATCGCAACACCCTGGATCATTTCCATAGTAGCCTTGCCAGAATCACCCAGGAGATCATCCAGCACACTACAACTTGCAATGGCATCATTCACGAAATCGAAACAAGCCTCTGTAGATTTTGAGAGGTTTTTCCAGTCGGTTTTGATTTGCTTAGAGGTTTTTTTGGAGCCGTCTTGTTGTTTTTTGAATACCTCAGTAAGGGAATTGCTTAAAGCCTTGAATGGATTTACATCCAGAATCTTGCTTTTCGCCTCATCCAGCTTATCTAAAACGGCTTTCAGATCGGCTGGATTAAGTTTCAGATCGGCGGTGTTGAGCTTATCCTGGATCTCCCTAACAAGTTTATCTATTTCATCTACTGTAAGGGCATCCAGATCTGTAAAGAGATTTTTCCAGCTTTCACTCTGCATGAGGAAAGAGGAGTTGAGTGCTGATAGAGCCTCATTCTCCGCCTGGTTAATCTGTTTGATCCTTTCCTCATCATGGAGGCGTTGTGCCTCCGCCCTTAATAGAGCATACTCATTTTGGATTGAGGCTTTCTGTTCCTCAAATGTTCGGAATTGAGTGAGCACCCGATCCTCCAATTCTTGCTGGTTTTTCTCATCCTCCTGGGAGAGGAAAAGATTGGCAGCAGCAATATCATCCTCCGACACCAGCCCAGATTTACCATTTGCCAGTTTCTCTTTAGCAGCAGCAATCGCCTCCAATTTTTCTGCCAGAGTTTGAGCCTGGTTAATAGTTCTGGTTACGCTATCCTTGAAAAGATCCATAGCGGATTTGGCACCAGAGATCTCCTTAACCTGGAGATCCAGGGTAAAGAGTTGCTGTTGCTCCCCATCTGTAAGGGTCTGCCCAGAGGTTTGCTTATCTTTGAGAGCCTGGATCTGTTTATCCAGAAATTCCTTATAGGAGGCACCGCTGGTTAAGAGTGTGGCAAACTGTTTATCGGCAACATCCTTACCCATATTCTCAACCCACCTCCAATAGAGCTGGTATTGCTTTTTCTTTTCAGCTATCTCCGCAATAATGAGGGCTTGTTGCTCTTTCTGGTTGCTTTGTTCAGCCAGAGTTCTACGATCAGCAAAACCCTGGGTTTCGCTTGCTGTCAAACCTCCCTTTCCAGCCTTTTTCCTGGCATCAGCCAGCTCTTTCTCCTCTTTATTGATAGCCTCTATTTGTTCTTTGAGCTGGAGATCCAAAAGAGCCTTTCGTTTCTCATATCCATCCTCCATAATGGCAATACGAGCCTCCTCCAGGCGTTTTGCAGCCTGGAGCTGTTTCTGCAATAGGGTTTCGGCATTCCTGGCAGCGTCATTGCTACCAGAGCGACTTCCGCCATTCCTGCTACCCTTTCTTCCTTTCCCAGTAGCAGATGCAAGTCTTTCTTCAAGCGCGGTTATTTGGGCATCATAATCTTTCCATTCTTTACTTCTTAATTTAGCTTTCTTTTGAAGTTTACGCAGATTGCTAACCTCTGCACCAATTCCCTCCTCTGTATCAAGATCATTTTGTTTACCAGCAATTTGAGCGTTAATGTCCGCCAACATCTGCATGGCATCTTGATAACCGTAAACCTTAATATCCAGCCCTACTTCCTTGCCATCCAGCTTACTTGCCATATCATGCAACTCCTCCAGTGAGAATTTGGAGAGATCCACTTTGGGGATCATTTCCTCAGCACTATCCGATAATCCCAGAGTTGCATTTGAGGCATTCTTAATGGCATCAGCAGCTTTATTGGCAGCCACGGTTTGATCATCGAATGCTTTTCGTGCCTCAATAGCTTGATCTATGATACCTCCATTCTCGGAGAAAACATCATAGTACATATCATCCAGCCAGGAGTAATCGGTGATAAACTGGGCGTGTGATTTGTCAATGCCAGCAGCCACCATAATATCAGTGATCTGACCTCTTAACTTGGCTTTGGCTTCCTCTTTCTTTGCTGGATCCAGGTTTACAATTTCTGGCAGCTTATCCTCGATCACCCCTCTGATTTGAGTAGCCAGGGCTGTTGCATCATTTTGAATATCATCACTATCAAAAGAGAGTGCCCAATTTGCATCATAATGATGTGCCCCTTTTAACTCTTTGAAAATTTTATCTCCTATTTCATCTAAAGTCTTAGCATAATCTTCTGATACTTGATTTAGAGAATTTGCCCTCTGCCTTTCGGCATTCTCTTTCTTTATGACAGCCTCAATACGTTTGTGGGCATCCTCTATGTCCTGGAGGGTGCTATTCTCTCCCAGAAGTGCCAGTTTGTGCTCCGCCAGTTTTTTGTTAACCTCCTCCAGAGCCTTAGAGTAGGTTTGGGTGCCCTTTTCGCCAGCCTGGAGCACACCGAATAGAGCTGAGAGGTGCCCAGCTTGTTTCTCCCCACTCTCGCCAAAAGCATCCATACTCTTTGAGGTATCATCGGCTGTATCATCCAGGAGCATGAAAGCACTTACCACCATTCCGATCAGAGAAAGAATGGCTGTAAGAGGATTCGCCACGCAAGCAGCCCACAACGCTTTGACAGCAGCAGTAGCCTTATTGGTTGCTGTAGCCAGGATCCCCTTTGTGACAGCCTGGGCTTTTGTGGCAGCAGCATCAGCAATGGCAGCGGTTCTGCCTTGCACGGTTGCAGCCGTTTCAAGCTGTTTCTTTTTGGTGTAGAAATCCGTCTGGGCTGCCAGGGCTGCCTTTCTGGTCATGGTCTGGTTGTCTATGGCACCAGCCAGCTTTTTCTCCGCTGTTGCGATCCTGGTTGCATCGCCAGACTGTTTCGCCCAGTAAACCTCATACCTGGCTGCCTCAACCGCCTGGGTGGATGCTATGGCGGTTGTTTTGGCTGCCTGGAGTTTCGCAGCAGCCTCCTTAACGCTCAACCTCATGGCATTGAGAGTGGCGTTCTGGTTGGCTACCTTGCCAGCCACCTCTTGCTCCAGAGCAGCACGATATATGGCACTCTTAGAGGTCAGATCCAACTTACTCAATGCCTCCCTTTGCTCAACGGAGAGCACACCCATTACCACCGCCTCATAGTTGGCATTGGAGGCGGTTATATTGAGGTTGGATAGATACTCTTGCTGTTGAACTGTGAGGAGTTGCTGGATCGCATTGATACGGAGCTGTTTTACCAGGTTGGCATTTTCCTCCGCTGTGAGCTGTTGCTGGAGGGCTGCAACGTGAGCCTCCTCCGCAGCGGTCATTGCCCTGGTCTGGGCTGCCACTCTACCAGTGAGAGTGGCATCCAGTTTCATAAGAGCCAGCTTTGCGGATCGGGCTGTGTTGTCGATCAGAGCAACACCAGTGTAACCCTTAGTTACAAGTGTCTGGAGCACCACGGCTGCCTTATAGGAGCCATAGGCTACCGTTACGGCTGTGAGCACTCGGAGAATATCATCCAAATGCTCTACCAGGTATGTTGCGCTGCTGATCGCTGTAGAGAATACACCCTCTCCCTTTTCGCCCAGATCATTGAGAGCCGTGTCCCAGGCATCCTCCAGGTTGGCGATCTGACCAGTGAGAGAGGCGGATTGTTTCTCCATGAGGTTGTAGAACTGACCGCCAGCGTTAGTCATTTTGTTGATCACTTCCTCAACCTCTGGGAATCCGATCTTACCAGCCGATACCATTTCATTGATCTTATCAGCGGTAACACCGTATTTCTCCGCCAGCTCTTTCACCAGAGGAATACCCCTACCAGTGAACTGCCTAACATCCTGGGCATATAGCCTACCTTGTACCATCGTGGTACCATAGAGGTAAACAATATCATTGAGAGGTATGGAAAGCCCAGAGGCAATGTTTCCCAGCCTTACCAGGGTATCATTGACCTTATCGGCAGATACACCATAAGCCATAAGCTGTTTGGCACCCTCCGCAACTCCCATGAGATCAAACGGTGTTTTAGCTGCTGTCTGTACCATCTGATCCATGAGGGTTTTTGCCTTACTCTGGCTCCCCAGCATGGTTTCAAAGGCTATCTCTAACTGCTGGAATTGCCCACGCACTTGCACAATGCTATTGAGCAAGCCCATCATGCCTTGCCCTACCAGATAGTATGAGATATATTCTCCAGCCCTCTTAGCAAAGGATTGGAAAACATCCTCAACGCTCTCAACCTCATCAATGGCACTGCTGGAGAAATCTTTGATACGATTCTCCATTGCTTGTGCCGATACGTTGAAATCGTCAATATCCAGAGTAGCCCTAAAGGATAATGCACCATCTATATTTTCCATATTTCTATCTGCTATAATGAAATTTCAACAATGCCACTAAAGATTTCCCGATATTAGCGTAAAAACCAATTAGCGCATCATATTTACCATTTTCATTATCTTTGAGCATCTGATCAACGATCAATGATAATGTTTCGATTTGTTTAAGAGGATTACCTATGTGCTCCACATCTTTTGCAGCACATAGGATAATCTTCTTTTTTAGCTCACTTACTCTTTGACGATCAGTTTCCATACTGCTATATTTACTGGATCCAACCAAAGTTTTCTCCATTTAACACTAAGCTGCCATCAAATCTGATCTTACCGATAGAGAAATTTCCTGGGGCTGCCACTCCGATCATATCTTTCCCATAAAGGCTTAAATGTTCCTCTGTAGGAGTTGATTGGCGTTTCGATACAGACTTTACAACCGCATCCAGATGTTCCTTTGCAGCCACAAATGCCTCCCACGCATCATACACCTGGAATTTACCAGGTGAATCAACGTAAACACAATACAGCCGCTCCGCATCTTTAATATAATCTGGTGATAAGGAAACCTCTCCATTTTCAAAATTGAAATAGGAAATATTAATTGGTTGGTGTTGTAGAATCGCTCTAATACGTTCAACCTTTTCAGAAATTAACTCCTTATACCGATCCTCATTTTCTTTTTTGTAAAGAGAGGCAATAGCATTCAACATAGTTTTGGGGAGAGTTGAAAATGCCTTTGATACTGTTCGCTCCGCCATTTGGTTCTTTAGATCCTCTCCTCGCAATAGAGATTTGATGATCTGAGAGCTTGGTTCTATATCACATGATCTGACACCCTCAACAAGTTCTTTAAGCAATCGGAGAGTGGTGTGGTAGTTACCTATCAAATGATCGTATGCAGCCTCTTTATAGAGTAAAATCCGCTGTCTTTCCATTGTTATTTCGCTCTTATTTGTTCAAGTAATCTTTCAGCAGCCTTATCAAGTTCTGGATCAGTAGAATTGAAATTCTCTCCATCCTTGCCCAGTTTTTTAAGCTGTCTTTTGATCGTATCTATCTGGGCTTGAATAAGCCTCTTTTGATCTTCTACTTCTGTTTGATCCGCATAGTGATCACAATGGGAGAGTAGTCGCAGTTCTTCTTCCAATCTGCTAAGATCAGAATTTAAAACAGCAATACCGTTTTGACTTAAATTTTCTTTTGCCATTTTTTATAATTAAAATCTTTCACTGAAATCCATCTCACTACAATCCTTTTCAACCTCCGCTCCAGATCCAGCCATTTCTGGAGTTGAGGTTGGGATCACCCTCATTTGTTGGTATTCCGTTCTATTCCATCTTCTGATCGTTGATTTCCAATCTTTCATTCGATTCCTACCAACCATCCAGCCATTTGATTCATAGTAATCATAGAAAGCCTCTGGATCAACTGAAAATGAATTTTCAGAAATAAAATCTTTAATTTCTTGTAGAGAGGGTTTGGTGAAACTTTTAGTTTCACGTTTCCTGGAGGGCTTTTGACCTCCAATCATGCTTACTTCATTTTCATCATTATTGTTATTATTTATTTTTTCTTTTTCATTATCTCTTTCTATGTCGGCATTTGCTTGAATGGTGCTTCTTTCATGCTCAACATTAGCTATTGCTTTGCTCGTTTTTTGCTCGTTTTTTACTCGTTTAGCAGCATTGCTATTATTAAGCTGACCTCCGCCCTTACGACCGTTTTCTACCTTTTGCCACGACTTCTTCAGAATCGGGAAAATAACTTTCCAGGCGAAACGAGCAAAAGTGGTTTTTAACTCTGGTTCCTTTTTGAAAAAGGCATAATCCGTTATAGCTTCATAGATCTCCAGGCGATACTTTTGGGGGATTTCGCTTATGGCATCTTTGAATGAGTATAGAAACGGAAAATACTCTCTCTGAGGATCGGTTTCTGGGGTTTCCATATTAAAGGTGATTAGATATATAAAAAACCTTATATCGTGTTCCATACTCAGTCTTTCTCCACTCATCCTCTATGAGAATACCCTTGTTTCGTAGCTCTCGGATATGGCTCCTGGGATCACTCAAATGCAGAGCTGTAGAAATATCCGCAACAGAATATCTCCTTCCTTTTCCTCTGAGCAAAAAATTATACACAGCTCTTTGGATTCTTGGCAAATTTGCAGTAACTTTGCCTATACCGTTACTAAGGGAGGGCATTGGGGTTTTCATCTCATCCCTCCTTTCTTCATACAGTAAGCACTGGCTTTCTGAGATATTTCAGATCCAGTGGCGATACGGTTGTTTTGCAACCATTCCTCCAGCTCATGCCTATTGAAATAGCAGATCTTTCCTACTGGCTTATAATGGGGGATTTCCTTTCTCATAGTGAGCTTATATAGGTAGCTCTTTGAAACCCCCATATACCGTGCTGCCTCATCGCTGGTAAGCACTTCTTTGGTACATAATACCGTGCTTTCTATAACCAAATTGGCTATTTCAGTTATTTCCTCTTTGCTCATAATAGAGTTATTGGAGTTTAACAAAGAGGCTCAAAGAAAACACGTCTGCAATTCCTTTGCCTCATTATTTCTGTTGCCATGTCAACGACGCAAAGGTAATAAGGATATTAATTAATTGATAATTAAAGCAGTAGCCAGTAGTATCTGGGTACTACTGGCTACTTAACGCTACTTAATAAGTGAATCAAGCAAGTTCTGATAGTTGCTTTTCTATTGCATTAATTTCATTAGCTACCATTTGATGTGGCACTGTTAACTCTGATAGATACTTTTTATAATTGCTTTCTCCAATGACATTCCCAAACTCTGCAATCAGATCACCGTACTTAGGTTTCGTTATCAATCCGCAATTAATGCAACAACGGATAACCAAAGCAATCCATTTGCCTTGCTTACCATCAATTAAATCATGCAATTTAGCCTTAATTCGTGACTTTCGCTCATAATCCACTACATTGATATACTCATCAAAAGATATATCTTTTTTATGAGAGTTTGTCGTATTATCTAATAGTGATTTGTAGATGCCGATCCATTTATGAGCTATGCAATAATCTACTGGAGATATAGGATCCAACTCAATAATATCAGATGAATATCGAGCCTCTATTATCAAAAAGGCTCTATTGATGATATTTTGACATTCCTGGATCTTGTTTTGCAGCCAATCTTCAAACCCCTCTTTATCCAACATAGCTTTAGCCATCTGGAGTAAAAAAGATCTATTTTCATCAGACTCTCTGAACGACTGTTTTTCCGATTCAGAAAGTTGTTCCAGATTAAATAATTGCTCTGCCATACTCATCTATATCCATTATTAAAAGTCACTTCCCAGTCAGTCGTATCTCCGTAAGGGTTGGGGGCTTTACCAGGTAAATAATCCTGGATGAAACCCTCTTTCCATTGCTTGTAAGCCTCTGCCAGGGGCGTTGAGGTGTCGCACCGATCCAGGAATGAGAAATGGAAATCACGCTCATAATCCCAGAAAAAGGCTGCCAGGGGCATATCCTCATTGCCGATGTAGGGATTTTGATCCTCTCCCTTATACCAGGTATATGGCAGCTCTAATCCCATAATATTTCACATTCTGGATCAGCACTGATATTCGTTGATCCGCATTCGGGACAATGCTCATGATCAATAGCTGGAGGTTCTATCCCATCAAAGCCGATACCATTGAGTTGCAGCCATTCTGCGCCACAATCCTCACATTTAATTTTCTTACCGTTACCCATAATTCTTTATGATTAATTAAATTTCAATTCTGGCAAACTGTTGATAGCTTCTTGTTTTAAGCTGTCAACAGCTCTGGTATATTTCTCAGTATGCCTCAAACCACTGTGTCCTAAAAGACTTGCTACGGTTTTAATATTTGCTCCATTATTCAGAATATTTACAGCAAATGAATGCCTTGCACAATGCCATGTTATATGTTTGTCTATATTGGCTCTTTTAACCCAGTGCCTTAATGCTTTCAAGCACATATTATGTGAGGGCAATGGAAATATTAAAGAATCTTTACTATCAGTCGGCTCCCCTATCAAATGAAGTAAACCATCATTTAGTGGTATAACCACACTACTTGCGGAACTATGCCCTTTAGTCTTAGCTTGCTCAAATTTTAACAACCTATTTGAGTAATCAACATTTGAGTAAGTAAGATCTTTGACATCACACCACCTCAATCCACAATACAAACAGAAAATGAACGCTCGCCGAATATTGGTGCTCTCTCCCTGGTAATGTGTTGCAATTAAAGCCTGGATCTCATCAATGCTTAAAACATCTTTCTTTAGAGATCCATTATCAATTTTTATAATAACTCCAGTACACGGATTTTTCCTCATTACATCATTTTCAACGGCAGCTTTTATAACCTTTTTGAATCTGGCATATAATGTATGTGCACCCTCACCTCGGAAACGGTGCTGGAGATATTCAGTAAATTCAATGATCTTCTCTTTTGTAATCTGCTGAGGTCTGATGCTAACACGCTGCTTTTTCTTTTCAAATTCTTTTTTAGCCTTTGCAATCTTAGCCTCTGACCAGTCTGGTTGTGGCGTATATT
>ULSH01071915.1_pt1 | contig 18626 bp, 10 predicted proteins | sample 1956151 | NCBI WGS metagenome assembly ULSH01 (sample SAMEA4835702, study PRJEB28245) | human gut metagenome | biome: gut microbiome; material: fecal sample | place: Denmark | collected 2008 | reverse complement strand
GAAAAAGAGCCAGTCAGTTGCTTAACTGACTGGCATTACGACAATGTGCCGACGTTTTGATAAAGAAAGATTTGGCTATTTATTGCACGTTGTTCATTCAGGCTGCCTGGCTAATCCGCGCCAGCTGCTCGAAATAATCCGGAAATGTTTTGGCCGTGCATTTGGGATCAAGAATCGTCACTGCCGTATCTGATAATGCGACCAGCGAGAAACACATCGCCATCCGGTGATCATTATAAGTGGCGATCTCAGCAAATTTCAGTTTTTCCGGTGGCGTAATGCGAATAAAATCGTGCCCCTCTTCGACTTCCGCACCAACTTTACGCAGTTCTGTTGCCATCGCAAACAGGCGATCGGTCTCTTTAACACGCCAGTTATAGATATTGCGCAGCGTGGTGGTGCCTTTTGCAAATAACGCCGCCGTGGCAATGGTCATCGCCGCATCAGGAATATGGTTCATATCCATATCAATGGCGTTCAGTTCACCACGCGTGCAGGAAATATAATCATCGCCCCAGCAAATGGTCGCACCCATTTTTTCCAGCACATCAGCAAAGCGAATATCACCCTGCATACTGTTGCGTCCAATGCCGGTCACTTTTACAGTGCCGCCTCTGATTGCTGCTGCTGCCAGGAAATAAGAAGCCGAGGATGCATCGCCTTCGACCAAATAAGTACCCGGAGACTGATAAGACTGCCCCCCTTTTACGACAAATTGTTGATAGTGCTGATTTTCAATTTCAACACCAAACGTCTTCATCAGATTGAGGGTGATGTCGATATAAGGTTTAGAAACCAGATCGCCTTTAATACGAATCACCGTATCTTCCGACGCAAGAGGTGCAGTCATTAACAGTGCGGTGAGGAACTGGCTGGAAACGGAGCCATCAACGTCAACGTTGCCGCCAGTAAAGCCGCCCTGTAAACGCAATGGTGGATAATTTTCTTGTTCCAGGTAAGTGATCTTCGCCCCGCCCAGGCGCAGCGCATCCACCAGATGACCAATGGGGCGTTCTTTCATACGCGGTTCACCGGTCAGCACAATATCATTGCTACCCAGACAAAGAGCTGCCGCCAGCGGACGCATTGCCGTTCCGGCGTTACCGAGGAACAACTCCAGGGCACTTTTTGCGTGTAATGGACCGCCGTTACCGATGATTTCGCAACGCGTACGATCGGCTGAAAGCGTATAGCTTACCCCTAACGCTGCTAATGCATTCAGCATATGGCGCACGTCATCGCTATCCAGCAGATTGGTTAATACTGTTTTGCCATGTGCTAATGCCGCCAGCAATAAAGCGCGGTTAGAAACGCTCTTGGAACCAGGCAGATTAATGGTGCCATCGACACGAGCGATGGGTTGTAACGTCAGGGATTCCATGAACTCAACTCTCTACAACAGAAATAAAAACCCCACAGGCTGGCTGTGGGGATTAAGCAAAATTTCGGCATTAGCCGTGACGGCGTTCGAACTCAACCATGAAGTCTGTCAGCGCTTTAACGCCTTCCAGCGGCATGGCGTTATAAATAGACGCGCGCATTCCGCCGACCACACGGTGACCTTTCAGCGCATGAAGGCCAGCAGCAAAAGACTCTTCAAGGAACAATTTGTCAAGCGCACTGTCCGCCAACTGGAACGGCACGTTCATCCGCGAACGGTTAGCTTTCGCCACGTCATTGCGGTAGAAATCGCTGTTATCAATCACCCCATACAGCAGTTCTGCTTTTTGCTGATTGATTTTATCCATTGCAGCTACACCGCCGTTCGCTTTCAGCCATTTAAAGACCAGACCAGACAGATACCAGGCAAATGTCGGCGGCGTGTTGAACATGGAATCGTTATCGTTGAGGATGGAGTAATCCAGAATCGATGGGCAGGCGATATTCGCTTTGCCCAGCAAATCTTCACGAACGATGACGATTGTCAGGCCAGCCGGGCCGATATTTTTCTGCGCGCCAGCGTAAATTACCCCATAACGGCTGACATCAATCGGACGGGAAAGAATGGTTGAAGAGAAGTCGGCGGCGACCACCACATCTTTGCCGAAGTCTGGCGTTTCGTCGATGGCGATACCGTCGATGGTTTCATTCGGGCAGTAATGCATATAAGCAGCATTATCAGAGAGCTGCCATTCTCGCATTGGCTTAACCGCGCGCAGACCATCAACAGTCACTTTGGCGTCAAAGACATTAGGCGTGCAGTATTTTTTCGCTTCTTTAATGGCACTTGCCGCCCAGTAACCGGCATCAACATAATCTGCAGTGGTTTTATCACCGAGAATATTCAGCGGAACAGCAGCAAACTGACCGCGACCGCCGCCATGGCAGAACAAAACCTTGTAGTTGGAGGGGACATTAAGAAGATCGCGAAAATCCTTCTCGGCTTCCTCTGCAACCTGAATGAACTCTTTGCCCCGGTGACTCACTTCCATCACCGACGTACCAAGACCGTTCCAGTCGCGCAGTTCCTGTTGAGCCTGTTTAAGCACCTCTGCCGGTAGCATTGCCGGACCAGAACTAAAATTGAAGATTTGAGCCATTTCCCCTCACCACGTTGCGTTGCTATTAACCCGCGGTCAATCGATTGCGACCACAGGTAATACATTATTCCTGTGGCTATCGGTTTTATCATTCAGTGACACACATCGCAATGAGTAAAACCGTTGAGGGCAAAAATGTGGCTTGCATCACACAAAAGAATCTCTCGGATTATTAGCAAAAAGCCGATGTTTTTACTGTCACGTCACCCGTTTTGCCCGACTTGCCTTCGTCCATTCTGGATTTGCACAGCGCGGACATAATTGTTTTTCCCCCGCGTTCATATGAATGATTTCACTGCAACGAATGCAGGCATAGTCCGCCGACTCGGGTACCACTTTGTAACGCTGAGTACAATCACTGGGTAAAATAAGTAAACCCGGTTTCACCTTGTCATCTTCAAAGAAATAGACACTGATTTGCCCGTTGGTTTCGAGAATCGCCAGACGTACCTGCCCCAACTGCTCCACTCCACGCAGTCGCAGCTCCATAAAGAACTCAAATTCCGTCATGTTGGAGTTATTAAGTTTCGACCAGGCCAGCTCACCATCCTCAATAATGACAACCGGCTTGCCTTCCAGAAGATCTTCCAGTTTTTCACTGTGCGCCATCAACCACATTACCAGGCGGTATAACAAAGCCAGAGTAATAAAGACGATAAGTACCGGGACCATCGGCACATCATCATAAAACGCCACATCTCCCGCCGCTGACCCCAGCGTCAGAATGATTAACACTTCAAAAAGCGACATCTGCCGCACACCGCGTCTTCCGGTCATTTTGAGGAACAAAAAAACCAGTACAAAGGTATAAAGACTACGTAGTGCCACTTCGCCAAGGAAATCAAAAGGCACTTTATCAAATGCCATACGGTGGAGATCGAACGCCTTCATTTTTATGCTCTTATCGTGGTTTATCCACTAAAAGCATAGTCAACAGTTCATCGGCATGGCGGCGGTGATAGCGCCTTTGAGATAAAACCCGTATTATTGCGCGCTTTCCGTACGACTAAAGTGATTTTCATGACGCAAACATTTATCCCCGGCAAAGATGCCGCACTGGAAGATTCCATCGCTCGCTTCCAGCAAAAACTTTCAGACCTCGGCTTTCAGATTGAAGAGGCCTCCTGGCTGAATCCCGTGCCTAACGTCTGGTCTGTACATATTCGCGACAAAGAGTGCGCACTGTGTTTTACCAACGGTAAAGGCGCAACCAAAAAAGCGGCGCTGGCTTCTGCACTCGGTGAATATTTCGAGCGTCTCTCAACCAACTACTTTTTTGCTGACTTCTGGCTGGGCGAAACCATCGCCAACGGTCCGTTCGTGCATTATCCCAACGAAAAATGGTTCCCACTGAGCGAAAATGACGATGTGCCAGAAGGGCTGCTCGATGACCGTCTGCGCGCATTTTACGATCCGGAGAATGAACTGACCGGCAGCATGCTGATTGACCTACAATCCGGTAACGAAGATCGTGGTATTTGCGGTCTACCGTTTACGCGCCAGTCCGACAATCAGACCATTTATATTCCGATGAATATCATTGGTAACTTGTACGTTTCTAACGGTATGTCTGCTGGCAATACCCGTAACGAAGCACGCGTTCAGGGGTTGTCCGAAGTTTTCGAACGTTACGTGAAAAACCGCATTATTGCTGAAAGCATCAGCTTGCCGGAAATCCCGGCAGACGTGCTGGCGCGTTACCCAGCGGTGGTTGAAGCCATCGAAACACTGGAAGCAGAAGGTTTCCCAATCTTTGCTTATGATGGTTCGCTTGGCGGCCAGTATCCGGTGATTTGCGTGGTACTGTTCAATCCTGCTAACGGTACCTGCTTTGCCTCTTTCGGTGCGCATCCTGATTTTGGCGTAGCACTGGAACGTACCGTGACCGAGCTGCTGCAAGGTCGTGGCCTGAAAGATTTGGATGTGTTTACTCCGCCAACCTTCGATGATGAAGAAGTTGCTGAACATACCAACCTCGAAACGCACTTTATCGATTCCAGCGGTTTAATCTCCTGGGACCTGTTCAAGCAGGATGCCGATTATCCGTTTGTGGACTGGAATTTCTCCGGCACTACGGAAGAAGAGTTTGCTACGCTGATGGCTATCTTCAACAACGAAGATAAAGAAGTTTATATTGCCGATTACGAGCATCTGGGCGTTTATGCTTGCCGAATTATCGTGCCTGGCATGTCCGATATTTATCCGGCTGAAGATCTGTGGCTGGCGAATAACAGTATGGGCAGCCATTTACGTGAAACGATTCTTTCGCTACCAGGTAGCGAGTGGGAAAAGGAAGATTACCTGAACCTCATCGAGCAACTGGATGAAGAAGGTTTTGATGACTTTACCCGCGTGCGTGAACTGTTGGGTCTGGCGACCGGGTCGGATAACGGCTGGTACACTCTGCGTATCGGAGAATTAAAAGCCATGCTGGCGCTGGCTGGTGGCGATCTGGAACAGGCTCTGGTCTGGACCGAATGGACGATGGAGTTTAACTCATCAGTATTTAGTCCGGAACGCGCCAACTATTATCGCTGCCTGCAAACGTTGTTATTACTGGCGCAGGAAGAAGATCGCCAGCCGCTGCAATATTTGAATGCGTTTGTTCGCATGTACGGCGCAGATGCCGTGGAAGCCGCCAGTGCGGCAATGAGCGGTGAATCGGCGTTTTATGGCCTGCAACCCGTAGATAGCGATCTGCACGCATTTGCTGCACATCAATCGTTGCTGAAGGCCTACGAAAAGCTGCAGCGCGCCAAAGCGGCATTCTGGGCAAAATAAAATCAAATAGCCTACGCAATGTAGGCTTAATGATTCGTCTGAGTTATATTACGGGGCGTTTTTTTAATGCCCCGCTTTACATATATTTGCATTAATAAAATAATTGTAATTATAAAGTTAAATATCGGTAATTTGTATTTAATAAATACGATCGATATTGTTACTTTATTCGCCTGGTGCTCCCTTTTAATTAACTGTTTTAGCGGAGGATGCGGAAAAAATTCAACTCATTTGTTAATTTTTAAAATTTATTTTTATTTGGATAATCAAATATTTACTCCGTATTTGCATAAAAACCATGCGAGTTACGGGCCTATAAGCCAGGCGAGATATGATCTATATCAATTTCTCATCTATAATGCTTTGTTAGTATCTCGTCGCCGACTTAATAAAGAGAGAGTTAGTGTGAAAGCTGACAACCCTTTTGATCTTTTACTTCCTGCAGCAATGGCCAAAGTGGCCGAAGAGGCAGGTGTCTATAAAGCAACGAAACATCCGCTTAAGACTTTCTATCTGGCGATTACCGCCGGTGTTTTCATCTCAATCGCATTCGTCTTCTATATCACAGCAACCACTGGCACAGGAACAATGCCCTTCGGCATGGCAAAACTGGTTGGCGGCATTTGCTTCTCTCTGGGGCTGATTCTTTGTGTTGTCTGCGGAGCCGATCTCTTTACTTCCACAGTGTTGATTGTTGTTGCTAAGGCGAGTGGGCGCATCACCTGGGGTCAGTTGGCGAAAAACTGGCTAAATGTTTATTTTGGCAACCTAGTCGGCGCACTGCTGTTTGTACTTTTAATGTGGCTTTCCGGCGAGTATATGACCGCAAATGGTCAATGGGGACTAAACGTCCTACAAACCGCCGACCACAAAGTGCACCATACTTTTATTGAGGCCGTCTGTCTTGGTATCCTGGCAAACCTGATGGTATGTCTGGCAGTATGGATGAGTTATTCTGGCCGCAGCCTGATGGACAAAGCGTTCATTATGGTGCTGCCGGTCGCGATGTTTGTTGCCAGCGGTTTTGAGCACAGTATCGCAAACATGTTTATGATCCCGATGGGTATTGTAATCCGCGACTTCGCATCTCCGGAATTCTGGACCGCTGTCGGTTCTGCACCGGAAAATTTTTCTCACCTGACCGTGATGAATTTCATCACTGATAACCTGATTCCGGTTACGATCGGTAATATTATCGGCGGTGGTTTGTTGGTTGGGTTGACATACTGGGTCATTTACCTGCGTGAAAACGATCACCATTAATGGTTGTCGAAGTACGCAGTAAATAAAAAATCCACTTAAGAAGGTAGGTGTTACATGTCCGAGCTTAATGAAAAGTTAGCCACAGCCTGGGAAGGTTTTACCAAAGGTGACTGGCAGAATGAAGTAAACGTCCGTGACTTCATTCAGAAAAACTACACTCCGTACGAGGGTGACGAGTCCTTCCTGGCTGGCGCTACTGAAGCGACCACCACCCTGTGGGACAAAGTAATGGAAGGCGTTAAACTGGAAAACCGCACTCACGCGCCAGTTGACTTTGACACCGCTGTTGCTTCCACCATCACCTCTCACGACGCTGGTTACATCAACAAGCAGCTTGAGAAAATCGTTGGTCTGCAGACTGAAGCTCCGCTGAAACGTGCTCTTATCCCGTTCGGTGGTATCAAAATGATCGAAGGTTCCTGCAAAGCGTACAACCGCGAACTGGACCCGATGATCAAAAAAATCTTCACTGAATACCGTAAAACTCACAACCAGGGCGTGTTCGACGTTTACACTCCGGACATCCTGCGTTGCCGTAAATCCGGTGTTCTGACCGGTCTGCCAGATGCTTATGGCCGTGGTCGTATCATCGGTGACTACCGTCGCGTTGCGCTGTACGGTATCGACTACCTGATGAAAGACAAACTTGCACAGTTCACCTCTCTGCAGGCTGATCTGGAAAACGGCGTAAACCTGGAACAGACTATCCGTCTGCGCGAAGAAATCGCTGAACAGCACCGCGCTCTGGGTCAGATGAAAGAAATGGCTGCGAAATACGGCTACGACATCTCTGGTCCGGCTACCAACGCTCAGGAAGCTATCCAGTGGACTTACTTCGGCTACCTGGCTGCTGTTAAGTCTCAGAACGGTGCTGCAATGTCCTTCGGTCGTACCTCCACCTTCCTGGATGTGTACATCGAACGTGACCTGAAAGCTGGCAAGATCACCGAACAAGAAGCGCAGGAAATGGTTGACCACCTGGTCATGAAACTGCGTATGGTTCGCTTCCTGCGTACTCCGGAATACGATGAACTGTTCTCTGGCGACCCGATCTGGGCAACCGAATCTATCGGTGGTATGGGCCTCGACGGTCGTACCCTGGTTACCAAAAACAGCTTCCGTTTCCTGAACACCCTGTACACCATGGGTCCGTCTCCGGAACCGAACATGACCATTCTGTGGTCTGAAAAACTGCCGCTGAACTTCAAGAAATTCGCCGCTAAAGTGTCCATCGACACCTCTTCTCTGCAGTATGAGAACGATGACCTGATGCGTCCGGACTTCAACAACGATGACTACGCTATCGCTTGCTGCGTAAGCCCGATGATCGTTGGTAAACAAATGCAGTTCTTCGGTGCGCGTGCAAACCTGGCGAAAACCATGCTGTACGCAATCAACGGCGGCGTTGACGAAAAACTGAAAATGCAGGTTGGTCCGAAGTCTGAGCCGATCAAAGGCGATCTCCTGAACTACGATGAAGTGATGGAGCGCATGGATCACTTCATGGACTGGCTGGCTAAACAGTACATCACTGCACTGAACATCATCCACTACATGCACGACAAGTACAGCTACGAAGCCTCTCTGATGGCGCTGCACGACCGTGACGTTATCCGCACCATGGCGTGTGGTATCGCTGGTCTGTCCGTTGCTGCTGACTCCCTGTCTGCAATCAAATATGCGAAAGTTAAACCGATTCGTGACGAAGACGGTCTGGCTATCGACTTCGAAATCGAAGGCGAATACCCGCAGTTTGGTAACAACGATCCGCGTGTAGATGACCTGGCTGTTGACCTGGTAGAACGTTTCATGAAGAAAATTCAGAAACTGCACACCTACCGTGACGCTATCCCGACTCAGTCTGTTCTGACCATCACTTCTAACGTTGTGTATGGTAAGAAAACTGGTAACACCCCAGACGGTCGTCGTGCTGGCGCGCCGTTCGGACCGGGTGCTAACCCGATGCATGGTCGTGACCAGAAAGGTGCAGTAGCCTCTCTGACTTCCGTTGCTAAACTGCCGTTTGCTTACGCTAAAGATGGTATCTCCTACACCTTCTCTATCGTTCCGAACGCACTGGGTAAAGACGACGAAGTTCGTAAGACCAACCTGGCTGGTCTGATGGATGGTTACTTCCACCACGAAGCATCCATCGAAGGTGGTCAGCACCTGAACGTTAACGTGATGAACCGTGAAATGCTGCTCGACGCGATGGAAAACCCGGAAAAATATCCGCAGCTGACCATCCGTGTATCTGGCTATGCAGTACGTTTCAACTCGCTGACTAAAGAACAGCAGCAGGACGTTATTACTCGTACCTTCACTCAATCTATGTAATTAGATTTGACTGAAATCGTACAGTAAAAAGCGTACAATAAAGGCTCCACGAAAGTGGGGCCTTTTTTAGCACGAGAGCCTTTTTTGTCAGCTATCTATACTTTAAGGTGACTGCCAAAACAGACTCGACGTAGCCTTCGAGCTGCGCACCAACACGGCCTCAGATGGGCCACATCTGGAGAAACACCGCAATGTCAGTTATTGGTCGCATTCACTCCTTTGAATCCTGTGGAACCGTAGACGGCCCGGGTATTCGCTTTATCACCTTTTTCCAGGGCTGCCTGATGCGCTGCCTGTATTGTCATAACCGCGACACCTGGGATACGCATGGCGGTAAAGAAGTTACCGTTGAAGATTTGATGAAGGAAGTGGTGACCTATCGCCACTTTATGAACGCTTCCGGCGGCGGCGTTACCGCATCCGGCGGTGAGGCAATCCTACAAGCTGAGTTTGTTCGTGACTGGTTCCGCGCCTGCAAAAAAGAAGGCATTCATACCTGTCTGGACACCAACGGTTTTGTTCGTCGTTACGATCCGGTGATTGATGAACTGCTGGAAGTAACCGACCTGGTAATGCTCGATCTCAAACAGATGAACGACGAGATCCACCAAAATCTGGTTGGAGTTTCAAACCACCGCACGCTGGAGTTCGCCAAATATCTGGCGAACAAAAATGTGAAGGTGTGGATCCGCTACGTTGTTGTGCCAGGCTGGTCTGACGATGACGATTCAGCGCATCGCCTCGGTGAATTTACCCGTGATATGGGCAACGTTGAGAAAATCGAGCTTCTCCCCTACCACGAACTGGGCAAACACAAATGGGTGGCGATGGGCGAAGAGTACAAGCTCGACGGTGTAAAACCACCGAAAAAAGAGACGATGGAGCGAGTAAAAGGCATTCTTGAACAATATGGTCATAAAGTGATGTTTTAGAACATCATTGCAGGTTGAATGTCGACCTGTAATTTTGGCTCCTTCCCCCTTCTTTTAGTTAGAATAAATAAATCAGCGTTGAGTGTATGCTCGACGCTGATTTATTGAGCTTAATTTTCGTACTGTAACTTTCCGATGCTACGTTACTACCCGTCGGCGTAAGGTATCAGCGGCTGTGGCGGTAAATCCATATCGCCCTGCCATCCGGCGGCGGAATACCGTACATAGAGCTGGAAGTGACTTGGCGCATAATCCTTCGCTTTCTGGATATCAATCGCCGTACCAACAAACCAGTTGGACGTGACGCGACGTTCAAGTAATGCCCGTGCCGTGTAACCAAAACCCTGACTGCTGCTACCACTGTTGGATTGTTGTGCTGCTTCTTCCTGCCAGTCGCTCGGGATCAGGTTCATCAGCGGATAACGCGGCATGGTTTTGGTCCGTGAGTGCGACCATGAACCTGAAGCCCCCAGCTCCCACGACCAGTTTTCCGTCCGCTCGCGCCACATCACCGGCACCGCAAACGACAGGTATTCCTGCGGGCTGTAGTAACCGCCCTGACCCAGTGAGTACTCACTCAGGTCTTTGTCGTAATGCCAGATCATGTTGTTCAGGCCAATGGTAACGCGGCGGTTATTCTCGTTGATAATTTTATAGTAATAGCCCGTCATCCAGCGCACGCGCCAGTTATCTTCGACATTTTTACCGGTTAACTGATCACCGCTAAGCGATGCCCAGACGCCGTTTGCTTCACCTTTATCGTAACTCAGACTTAGCCCCACGCCGTCGGCACGCACGCCGCCCCATTTTTTCCCGGTGTTGCCCGGAGAATCTTTCTGCCCGCCGAAGGCCAGCATTGAGCTGGAGACAGGCCGACGATGTGCGTCAACGGTATAGCCGAGTGGGCCGATACTGTCGCTGTAACTGACAGCGCCGACCACATCCACCACGTTGAATCCCATCGGTGTGGTGCCAATATCCCAGCTCCAGGTGTCGTTGCGCCAGCCAACCGCCACGCTTGTGCCGGAGTCTGACTGACTGCGGTTGCCGCTACACTCCTGCAGCGTACAGGTTCCCCAGTTATCATCCCATTTGCCATCGGCATTAGTGGAGAAACTGCCGACGTTCATATTGACGAAATCACTGCGAAAGAACATCCGACCGTCAGAATACGGCGCATCCACCTGCAACATGGTGGTATGTGCTTTCAGGTCAGAATAGCCGCCAGTGCCGTTTGATCCCCAGTAGTCGTGCTCCAGGGTGACATTGAGATCCTGCTGACGATAAAGATCTGCCGCATCGCTGCGCACGCCACGTTTCAGCCAGTCATCCTGCTCATCATTACGGGTAAGGCGGGTAAAGGTGTCGTTATCCTGCGGACGTGTCGTCGTCACGCCGGAAGCGATCATCGCATCTTTGTAGGTTTCCAGCGCCTGTTGCGGTTCACCCGCCTGCGCCTCAAATTTTGCGCCATCGCGCAGTACCATCGCGCTTTCCATCGACGGCGGCTGAGATTTTGCCTGCAGGATCAACCTGTTAAATGTCTGCTGTGCCGCTGCGGTATCGCCAAGCTGTGCCTGCACCAACGCCACGCGCCGCTGAGTGTTCAGCGAGGCGTTATCGGTGGCGGGAAGTTTCGCCAGTTGACTGCGCGCCGCGGCTTTGTCGCCTGCGGCAATATCCACTTCCGTCAGGCCAAGAATGGCATCGGCGTTATTCGACTCCCGCGCCAGCACATTCTGATACGCCGTGCGGGCGGCGGTGTAATCGCGTCGCTGTTGTGCCCAGTCAGCCAGCGTAAGATCAATGCGCGTGGAAGGCGGTTGCTGGCGTAGCATCGCCTCCGCATCCTGTTCTTTGCCACTGTCACGCAGGCGATTAGCCGTTTCCAGAATCTGATCGCTTTGCAGGCGATTCACCAGTTCCTGAATGTTGCCGTTCCACCGGGCGCGCGGCAGATTGTTAATATGCGCCAGCGCCGCCCGCTCCTGATCGTGACCGGAGAGATACAGTCCGTAAGCGTAAACCTGGTCCGGGTCGTTCGGCTTCTGTTGCGCCAGGTTACGCATTAACGTATCAGCCTGGGTACGTTGTCCGGCCTGCCAGAGATCCTGCGAAAGCCGGTAAGTTACCCACACACTGCCGGGGTCCAGCGCCAGTCGTTGCCGCTGAAGTGCTGCCGCCTGCGCCCATTTACCCTGATTTTCCAGCGCCTCCGCCTGCTGCGATAAGCGATCGTTTTGCAGACTGCGTTCGATATCATCAATACTGCGCCGCTGGCTGGCAGAAAGTGACGCAATAAACGCTTCAGCTTTTTCCGGCGATTGCTGCCGATAAATGTTCGCCAGTCCACGCACGGCGTTAGTGTTGCCGCTGTCCATACGCAGGGTCTGCTGATAATAACGTTCGGCGGCGGGGTAATCTTTTCGCGCCATTGCCACATCACCCAGCCCCAGCACCGCATAGCTGTCGGTGTTATCGACATTGCGTGCCTGCAGGAACAGGCGTTCCGCCTGATCAGGATTGTTCGCTTTCAGTGCGGCATCGCCCTGTTGGATCGCCAGCCAATAACGGTTCACTTTCAGCAAACTGTTCCATTTGTCGTTGTTGCTGCTGTGCGGGCCCAGCGCGAGGGCTTTTTCCAGATTTGCCACCGCATTCGCGCGATCGCCTTTCTGTGAATAAGCCTGGCCCAGCGCCCCCAATATTGCACCAGAGTTTGGGTTATCAATATTAAGTTTTTTCAACTGACTAATTGCCTCGTTGCGACGAGATGCAATTTGCGCCACTGCACTCCAGTATTCCAACGCCATGCCGACATCTGACGGTACTCCGTTAAATAGCTTGTCATAACTGACAATAGCCTCCTCGTATCGCCCGGAGATAGCTTGTAAACGCGCCATTTGCAATGCCTGGCGCCCCTCAAGCGAAGAAAGTCGCATGACCGTACGCGATGCTTTATATATTTTTGAATCTGGGGCGATCAGAGAAAGTCTGGCAAGTTGTTTGTGTGCTCCGTCAATATCCCCCTTGCGAAGCAGATAGCGAAACCGAGCCGCAACGACATCAGGATTATTGGGCTCCACCAATTCAAGGCGATAAAGCGACTGCTCCACCAGTTCTTCACGGTGAGAGTCTTCTCCCAATCGAATCTGTGCCATCAGCAGTTGATAAGCAGTTGGCGTGGCTTTTGCCATCGACATTACCGCCAAACCAAGAGATATGGTGAGTAAATTTAGGGTGAATTTGTGCATACCTGGACTCAATCAGGTGTTAACTCACTTTTTATTAAAAAATGAATAAGCGCAGTTCCCTGCCCTGCCTGTTTAAGGCCAGAGCAGAGAGCTACAAAGATGAATTACTGTTGATGAGGATTCAGACGACGATGGCTAATGATGCGTAGCAGACGCCAGACGACCCACGCCAGAAGCACCACACTCAGCATTGCCATTCCTGCCAGCAAAACAGGATGTTTCGCTAACATATATTGCGCGCGCTCAATCCAGGGAAGATGCCCCACATAATAGGTATCTCCAACCCGTAAACTATCGACACCTGATTCACGAATAACCGCAACTGAGCCAAATATATTGCCACGTTTTGCACTATTAATTAGCGCATTATTAAGTAACTCGTCACCACGTGCCCCCTCGGTCATTAATGCAATTACGCTACGTTGGGGATGATATGGAGACTGGAAACCAACCACCGCGGCCATTGGCGATGGAGAGATCATGCTTGTTTGTGTTTCAGTTTTTTGGTTGTTTTCATCTGTCATAATTTGTGCGTTATCAGAGTGCCGCATTGGCGTTTTTACCCAACTAGCGGTTGCATCAATGAGCAGATTAATTTGCTGCTGACCTGCAAATTCTTGCGGAATTGCCCCTATCAGCAGGATGTCTGCATCCTTATTCTGGATGGAGCTTATATCATCAGTAACTGTCAGATTAATTGCCGGAAATCCGGTTTGAGCACCAATCAATCCAAGGGTATTTAGCAATATTTCAACCTGCGTTGTACCAGGATGTTCAGGCATAACGATGACTGTTTCAGATAAATCGGCCATACGGCTAAAAGGAAAGCCTGAACTAGCAAAGGCGCGTAAATCTGGCATGGCGATAAAGTGATGATACTTTGAAAAATCGATAGTAGAATCATCAGCAATAACTGCATGGTTATTCAGAGGCCGGGAAATAATACAACTCCCGTCATCAGTACTCGGTATCGTATTAACGTACTCAAAATTGAATCGTAATTGATTAAGTGCCCCCAATGTCAGCGCCGGAATGGTAATTTTATTATTGCTATCTGACAATTCTTGCAATAACGGTAAATGTAATAGCAGTCGATCAGTAGTCGAGCGCGGACTTAGGCGAAAAGATTCAATGTACTGATTATTAAGATTAACATCAATACGAGAACCGCCTACCATTGGCGTGGTATAGCGATAGTTAATCTTCATATCAACCCCACTATTACGTAACAGAAAGAGATCAGGCGGCAAATTGAATGAAACATTAATTGCTGCGGTCTGCAGGGCACTTGCCTGTAACTGTCCTTCATAGTTTTTAAGCTCTGCGAAAGTTACAGGACGATCAGTGCGAACCCAGTTTGGCGCATCATAAGGTTTGCGTGGCAGCAGTGGTTTCACGTCATTTACAACCACACTATCGCCGCGAAACAGTATATTTCCCTGAGCGAGACCTTTTGCTGCCTGTAATAAATCTTTGTCATCGCGGCCCCAAATTACCAACAATTTGACGAAAGGATTTTGTGGATGGTTAATCATCTTAATAACAGGTGCATTCACCAACGGATGATCACGCAAAAAGTCTGGCCGTCTATTGTTAGTGGCAAAGACTATAGCATTGCTTTCCGGTAACTGATTATAAAAAACTGGAAATTGATGACCACGCCACCCCGATTGCGAACCAAACCACGAAGCGACAATTGCAGATGCTTGCTGCAAACCAGCCTCCGGTGGGCCAGCAAAAACCATCGGCAATGTATTAGTACGGTTATCTCGCGGATCAAAGAATGGCACAGGAAAATATGAAAGATCATTTTGCAGATTGAGTTTCTGGACGACCAGACCAAGTTCACTGTTACGTCCAATATCAAGCCACAAGTTATTGCTGGTTGAGATTTCACAGCTATTCTGATAATGGCCAATTAATTCAAAACGCAAACGATTAAAATCCGAGAAATACAATGGGTTAAGCGTTATTTCCGCCAACGTTTTTTTTCCCAGTTGTTCTTTGGTAATCGGTAATACTCCCATCAACTCATCATTAAGATAAACTTTAAGCTGCGACTGAACGGGGATCAATGACGGTGACGGAGTATATTCAAGCTTTAGTTTTGCATCTGAAACTATCTCATCACTGCGCATACCAAATTCAATATACCCCAGTGGGTTGACACCATTCAAAACGATGTTACCAGGCGCTGGTGATATTTGTGTAAATGGAAGTTTAAAATGATAAGAGGAATCTTTCGCATAAACAGAGACGTTAGACTTCTCTATAGCGGGTAATACTATCCCGGAGGGAGACTTATGGATTATGGTATCTAAAGCTGATGCAGCATTTGCCTGGTATAACCATAAAAACCCTAAGCAAATTATTGCAGTAATAAATTTTAAATATTTTCTTTCCATTTTAAAAATTTCAAGAGACATAATCAACACAAATAATATATTTAGTTGGTTAAATATAATCTAAAACTAATTCTCACGACTATTTTTTAGTGTCCGTAGAATATAAAAAATCATATTGTAATACCCTTTAAGAGAGATGATACATACGTCAAAAAAGCTCTTTAGTATATTATCTTGCTTAATTTTATCATTCCACTCTTGCCATAATGAATCACGTGAAAATGTTACTCTGACATAATTAATATTCTGTTCATAAGTCATTGGCAAAATCTTCAGACCAATTTTATTTTTGTAAGCATGAACAACTTTTACAGGAATATCACATTCCCCTTTATTATCACTCAGATAAAGAGACAAATGCTGAGTTTTTTCGATTTCTTTTACATCGGAGATGTGATCAACAATAACCCCCAGGCCACCTTCGGAGAAATCAATAACAGAACAGGGATAGCACCGTCCATCTGCTAGTTTTATCACACCTTTAAAAGAAACATCTATCCGAGGAGAAAAGCGGACCTGCTTTTGTTCAATAGAGACTGCCAGGGTTGCGCCAATAATAATTGTATTATAAATCAACCAAATCAAACAAAATAAATTTAATATAACAAGATGACCTTGCAATCTATAAATATTAATAACACCTATTATTAGTCCAATTAAATTTAAAATAGCAAAAATAAGATAAGGATATGAGATTCGCCAGTCAACAAATTTATTTTTTATTAACCCGCCCTTGGCAGTAACGTTAAATCGCCCTTTAGCTGGCGCAAGTAAGGCAACAAGCGTTGGTAGTGTAATATACCAGGCCAGAACCATTTCATAAATTTCATTCCAAAATGAATGTCTGTATTCACCCTGAACTCTTGAGTTAGTAAAAATAATCACAAATAGATAAGGTAGAACATAAGACATAATATCTGCAACCGACGCATCTATCAAATTAACTGAAAAGAAAATAGGACATAGTGGCGCGAATAAAAAAATCAGCCGTGGAACCCCTGATAAAAAATGCATCATGCTACTGAGATAGCAAAGACGCTGTGATAACGTCAGCCCTTTGCCCAATAATGGATTATCAATACGTAAGATTTGGATCATGCCCCTGGCCCACCGTATTCGTTGTCCGATATGAGCAGACAATGTTTCGGTAGCAAGTCCAGCGGCCAGAGGATAGCGAAGATATGCGGAGCTGTACCCTGCACGATGCAAGCGTAGCGATGTATGCGCATCTTCCGTTACCGTTTCAACTGCAATGCCTCCAACCTCATCTAATGCAGACCTACGGATAACCGCGCATGAACCACAAAAAAATGAAGCATTCCATGTATCGGTGCCATTCTGGATTAAACCATAAAAAAGATGTCCTTCATTTGGTTTCTGCCGAAATTGCCCCAAGTTTCGTTCAAAAGGATCGGGAGAGAAAAAATGATGTGGTGTTTGCAGCATCGATAGTTTTTTATCGGCAATAAACCAGCCCATCGTTTTTTTTAAAAAAGAAACGGAAGGAATATGATCACAATCGAAAATAGCAACAAATTCGCCGTTAGCTATTTTAAGCGCATTGTTTATATTTCCAGCTTTCGCATGTTCATGCGTTTCTCTTGCAACATAGCAAATACCTGACTCATCAGCAAATTTCCTGAATTCGTCTCTGGCACCATCATCAAGAAGCCAGACATGTAATTTATCTTTTGGCCAGTCTAAAGCCAGCGCTCCATAAACTGTATTCTTCACGACAGTAAAGGGTTCATTATATGTAGGTATGAATATATCGACATCAGGCCATTCTTCTTTATTATCTGGTAAAGGTATGCTTTCCCTGTTCAATGGGAAACAGACCTGAAAATAACCAAGTAATAAAACAAACCATGCATACGTTTCAGCAGCTAACAGCGTCAATGAAAAGAAGCTGTCAGGAAACTCATCAAGAATAACTGAAGAAGAGTAACGCCACCATAGATACCTTGTGGATATAAGTATACCAATACCCATTAAGATCAGGGTAATCATCCTTCCCCTGAGCAAATTGAGGAGAAAAACAGAGATACAAATGATAATCGAAAATAGTGTTTGTTGATAAAAACCGAGCGGCTGTTCAACAATTGACAAAAAAACAAAACATAGCAATATAGCAACAAAAAGAAAAATTTTGTTGTATATTTCTTTATTTTTTAAATTCATGGTACGTAACTATTCATTAATACTATGATTTGACTTTAAAAAAACGAATGAATGATGTCATAAAAATAAAATTTTAACACCAGGTTACCTGTGCTCTGCCATTTTGCTTACTTTTGTATAATCGTTCATCTGCCAGTAATTTCAACCGTTCAATGTTATTCATGCACTCGTCAGTATTGGCAACACCAATACTGCAACTACAATTCAATCCACCTATTGAGAAATGGACTATTCTGTGCAAAATTCTTGATAATTGATTTATATCTTTATCATGATAAATAATAGCGAACTCATCGCCACCAAATCGATAAACTTCACCTTTGCTGAGGGGTAATTCATCCTTAATAAGATTAACAAGTCTTATTAGTACTTCATCACCAAATAAATGACCAAACTTGTCATTAATGGTTTTAAATTTATCTACATCAAACAGGCATAAATATCCAAAATCCTTACTCAGCATCCTGATATTATTATCAAAAACACGACGCCCAGAAGCTCGCGTCAATGCATCGTAAGTCCCGGAATCATATATTTCTCTAATTGCATCAATCTCTTCAACGTTAAAGAATAGATTTTTTCCATGCAAATTATAATGATTATTCGATAATATAGATTCTTTTTCTGACTTACCCTTATTTATGATTTTTTGCATTAATTTAATGTAATGAAAATATATTAACCCCGCAGAAATCGCCGATGTGAAAACAAACAACAAGCACATATAAATATACTTATCTTTTTTATAGGCAACAATAAACATTACTTCCGGGATATAAGAATAAGCAAGAGTGATCGCTGATTTCTCAAATACAGCATCATTAATCAAAAAATCATCACCCGCGATTTTCTTTTCATTATCATTGATATCATAAAATGAGACATATATATTTTCCCGTTCACCTGACTGATTTCTTATCAAAGCCAAATAAC
>ULSH01072870.1_pt1 | contig 18692 bp, 22 predicted proteins | sample 1956151 | NCBI WGS metagenome assembly ULSH01 (sample SAMEA4835702, study PRJEB28245) | human gut metagenome | biome: gut microbiome; material: fecal sample | place: Denmark | collected 2008 | reverse complement strand
TCTGGAAAACTTTTGCCCGTCAACGGAAGGCCGTTGACCCCGGCCCGGCTATCTTTCACCGCCCGGCTACTCCCCTCTTCTGACAGCCCATGCTATGACGTGTCGTAATCGCCATAATCCCGGCTGAATTCTCCGACAATGAGCAGTTGTTATTAGAAGAATTTGCCTAATTTTGTCGTAAAATAGAATAGAATGATATATTCTGAAACTGAAAGGCTGATTTTGCGCTCATGGAAGCCGGAGGATTTATCCTTATTCATCGCCATGAATAAGGATAGGCGAGTTATGCGCTTCTTTCCTTCACCGTTGACAGAATCCGAAACTGAGTCATTTTACAATCGGATACAGACTGAGTTTAATTGCAATGGTTGGGGACTCTATGCTGTGGAAATAAAATCTACCTGCGAATTCATAGGATATATTGGGCTCCATGAAATTGGCTTTAAAGCTGACTTCACTCCAGGCGTTGAGATAGGTTGGCGCATTGCGGCCGATTATCACAATCGGGGATATGCAACCGAAGCTGCAAAGGCTGTGCTGAAGCTTGCTAAAGATGCCCGTATAGAACGCCTGTATTCATTCACCGCCAAAATCAATAAGCCGTCAGAGCGAGTGATGCAAAAGATCGGAATGGTAAAATGCGGAGAATTCGCCCATCCGAAACTTCCACTGGATTCCCCATTGCTCACCCACCTCCTTTACCGTATCGATCTATAGAATTATCCTCTGACAGCCCATGCAATATCCTGCCTGAAGAGCTATCCCAATCCCGGCTAATTTGTCATTTCAATGCGGTTAAGTTAAGGATAAAAGACTTGATGGATAAGCCCTGATGGCGTGCAATAATTAACCGGTCATGGAACCCGCCTGACCTGTCCGACCCCGTCTGACCCCGTCCGAACCGTCTGACTTGTCCGAATCGTCTGACCCCGTCCGAACCGTCCCTCCCCCGCAACCCCAATTCGCCAAATCTGTCCAATCAAACCAATTTTAGAACCGGCACCGACAAACTCGACCATCCTAATCCATTCTAACAACCCACTTCCTGTATTGCTACGTTATCGCCCTGCGCTTTCGTAGTGAAGCGGAAAAAATCCCTGTTTTTTTTAGAAATCTCAAAATCGGGTTAGTCCGGTGGTTGGCACACTTCTAATTTGACACTTTATTCTGTGCCGAGGATAACGTCGTAAATTCCCCAACAGATAAAGACAGATACAAAAATTACTATGAGGTTGCGCAAAAGCTTCGACTTTATAATTTGCAACTTGTCACAAATCCATAGCAGAAATGCTGATACTATCGCGAGTGTTAGATAGACATACCAATGAGCAATCATGATGATTCTTATATTTAGTTTTACTATTAGACGCGATATTAAACAGATAATTACTTGTGAGCAAGAAAAAAGTTTTATTAAAGAAGCCCCTGTATCTCACTTATGGCCGAGTATTCATAGATTCCCTTTCATGATGATTTCAAGGACTTGGTCGGGAAGCGTTTGATGTATTCCGCACGGATACCGAAGCCCATGCAGCTTTCACAACAACTTGACAATGGTCTTCCGAGATTTCGCTCTTTGAAATTTATCCTTGTCTGTATCATTCCGGAAATCAGACAAAAGACCCCGAAAGTTAGTCACAGCTTTACCATCAAAAAATGCGGGTGTTGCAACTGGTTGGCGATTTTGGTCCGTAGTCTTGTTTCTTGCTCTTCATTCAGGAAGGCGCCGGCTTAGTTAAGTCTGATGACGCCGTCCTGATTTATAAGTATGATCCGCGGAATCTCACCCTTTGAAAGGGAGTCGGAGAATTCTCCGTTCTTATCCCAGGCGATCGCAGACCCTAACCAGGTCCTTTCCTCTCAGCGATTCGAAGAATTCAGCCAGTTACTGATTTATGTGATTGACGCTCACTGGCAGAAAGATGAAGTTGTCGTATTCTCTGAATTCCTCCAACAGTGAAGGCTGATTTTCCGGCTTCAGTTCTTCTACGCAAGGTCCGCACCATGTCGCCCAAATATAGATTGCGGAGTTGAAATAGTGGACATTTATGGTTAACTATGCATGTCATTGTAATAAATAACCATCAGACTGACCAAAAATTATCACACTGCCTGAGATATGGACTTCATCAGAACTCTTGCCATGGCGCTGATCGCAGCCATGCTCCCCGCTTGCCTCTCCGCACAGATTACAGAACGCACCCGTCCCGCCGAGTAGGACAATCTCGTTCCAGGAGCGCGATTTGTCGATCATTTTCTCCCGATGCCCGACGGCAAGCTCTCCGACAAGGTATGGGGCTCGCGCGATGTCGTCCCACGTTTTATTGACAACGGAATCGAGCCTGACGATACTTCTTTCTGGGGCGCCAACATCCTGCAAGACAAGAAAGGAACTTTTCATCTCTACGTCTGCGGTTGGCCCGAGAGTTCACAGAAAGGCCACATGCAATGGCCTGAATCCGTCGTCTATCATGCCACAGCCAAGAAACTACATGGCCCATACCATATCACTGACACAGTAGGTCCCGGCCACAATCCCGAAGCGCATCTGCTCGACGACGGACGAGTGATGGTCTATGTCATCGACGCATGTTATCTGGGCGACAGCTACAGCGGTCCATGGAAAAAGAGCAGAATCAACTTCGATCCCCGCGACCGGCGCATATATCCACCAGTCAAAGGCGAGTTTGAGGATCCCGTGGTGTGGTGCGATTCCCTGCAATATCACCTCATTGTCAACGACTGGCTGGGTCGCATTGCCTACTATGAGCGCTCTCTTGATGGTGTTCATTGGATTGTTGAGCCCGGCGAAGCATACATACCCGGAATCTCCCGTCATAAAGAAGGTACTGTTGAGAACTGGTTCAAATACGAGCGTGCGAAAGTCTTTCAGGATCCTCAGGGGCGTCCCGTCCAGATGAACTTTGCCGTTATCGACACTATCAAATGGGAAGACCATGGCAATGACAACCATAGCTCGAAAAACATCTGTCTGCTATTGCGTAAAGATCTGCTTCTCAGCGTACTCAATCAGGAGCCGATCAACTCTTCAACCTCAACTGTCCAATTGCGCATCAAGGCAGAAAAAGGATTCAAACCTGCCAAACAGCTCAACATCCCTTCTCAGCGTTTCGGCTCATATTCCGAAGTCAACTTTGGCCGGGGAGCGCGTCCTCTCTCATGGCATAAGGACGGCAATGACCTCATTGTCACATTCGAGGGCCACGCAACCGGAATTACAGAGGAAGAATTCGCGCCCAAGCTTCTCGGTCGCGACCGTAACGGTGAGCCGGTCTTGGGCTATGCGCGTCTCCCTTATGTCAACTACCGTCCCGCCATCCTCTCCGCACGCCGTCCCGTCTTCGATCCGGCCCAAGGTTCATGGTAGGTCGAGGTGGAAAACTTCGGACTTTCGTCATCCTCTGCTGACACTCGAATCCTTATTCTTTCAGATGGCCGTAAGCTTGCCGAAGCCACTATCCCGGCTCTTGCCCCATACGCCTCCACCACACTGACCATCAAAGGAAACACCCTTGTCACCAATGCCAAAACCGAAGTCCGTTTTCTCCTCAAAGACCGTCAGACCGGTGAAACGCTCTTTGACTAAACTTTCCCCAAACAAATTGTTTTAATGGATAATATTTAATATCTGTGCCTTCTTGGACATAAAATATCAAAGCAACTTTTCGTCAAGTAAATCAAATAATTTCGTAAGCCGGATAATATTCTGAAAGAAGTTTCTTGAAGACCTCAAAATTATCTGCGCTCCACTGAGTAGTGGTATAAATAATATCGTGATTGTAATCTGTCTTACGCCACCTACTTCTAAATCTTGAGGAAGTTTGTTTAGATTCTTCTTTTTTTCTTAAATAATCACTATGAGATATGATTAAATCTGTATTTCTATTGGACCCTATATTTCTTTTGAATCCTTCCTTAATTTGATCATTCAAATCTTTAATGTTGATTTCTGGATTATTATCAAGAATGGAAATAACGATTTGTTTGAAAACATCGGCCATTAGTAATCCAGAAGCTATAGATTGATTTTTGAAAAATACATCGTAATGCCTTTGGACTTTATTCATGTCGCTGATAGCTTTTTTAACAGCTTCAGCCGCCTTATTTGATTCATCATCACCACTATCAGCGAAGGCATCTATAGCAGCCGTGATAAGATCCTGATTTGCATTCCAAAAATCTTTGAGTAATTGTTTATCCTTATCTGTCAAGGCCATAATAGTATTAGTCTTTTTATTTGGACGTCCCAATGAAGTGATATATTCTTCTAAGAAATTTTTTCTGCGAATATCAATATTAGAATATTCGACCAAAGGAGTAAGTACATAATCCAGTATATCCTGATAATTTATATGTATATAATGGGGGCAGGAACAGTATGGGGAAGAAACTTGATTATATACTTGTTCCAATAAAGTATTGGAATGAGGTGTCAGGAAAACAAAGAGTTGTAGCTCTTCAGTATTTCTTATATATTCTGACTTTCTTTTGATTAAAAATATTTTATTCTTTTCAGCTTCTTCCGGAGAGAGATGATGAAAATAAGCATAATACCTCCATGTCTGAGAATCATGCTCTTTACTTCCTATTTTATTTTCTAAGATTATTTTTAATTGTTTCCTTTCCTCATTCTTTGCATTGATTTCACAATCTATAACCAAATCTGCATAACCATCTCTTATTCCCTTTTTGCCATTGCGGAAAATTATACCTTTACAAGGATATTCAGTTTCTACTTTTCTAATTGAAAAAACCTCTGGATTTGAAAAAAGAAGAGAATCGATCTCAATAGGGAATTCTTCAATTTTTCCTGATTTATAAGCACGGTCAAGGACAGCACGAAGGAAAGTAACTATTGGCTTATAATAATGTGTAATGGGCCAATCATAGCTAAATATTTCTTCCAGAAATTTTGAATGGACACTTTCAGATGTTTCCTTTCCAATAATATCAAAGTAAGTCCTTTCGTTAAATTTCTCTATTAATTGTCGATTAGCGGAATGCTTATAAAAAGCTCTCAGCATTTCGTATGTTTTATATAGATTGCCATTATCCATCATTGTATATCTATATATATTACTATGCAAATATATTTTTTTTCCTTGAAAAAGGCAATCGTTTGGTCGGGAAGCGTTGCTGTAGAGTTGTAAACATAAAATACCACCGTCGTAATATTTTCGATCGGTGGTATAAAATTTCATAGGAAGAAGTCGCCTTCAGGATAGCAGAACCGGAACTTTGAGGGGACAGCCAAGCGTACATTGGCCACACTTAAGGCAGTCGGGATGCAGGAAGCCTTCTTCGGCGTTCTTGCTCTCGAAAGGCTTGAGCTGCATAGGGCAGACGGCGTGACAGAGCTTGCAACGGGTGGTGCATCTGTCGCCAACGAACACCCTGCGGTAATTCTCGGGCAAACGGCCGCTGCGGGGTGACGCCCAGGCCGACAACGTCCCCATCGGGCAGAAGGAGCACCATGAGCGTGGCGCGAATATGAACGCCAGTGTCACTCCAACCACTGTTGTTATCAGGATAATTGTCCAGAAAACACGACCCATCGCGTTCCAGTCGCCCCAGGCCAGATACATCTGAACCCCGAACATTGTGAAAATGAACGCAACCATAAAGGCACGGAAACCAGTCGTCCGCACTATAGCCGGAATCTCTCTGTGGGGTGAGTACTTCGCCAACACTTTGTCATAGAAATTGCCGCGCGGGCACGCGTTGCCACACCACCACCTCCCTTTTCTAACGGCGAATGCCACCGGCGCTATCATGCAGACAAGCGCAAGAAAACCGATGACGGGATAGAAATATCCTGCCACGAGATAAGCCAGAAGAATCCAGTAGAGTGAAAATCCCTTTTTGGGAAGCGAGCGGAAAAATCGTTTGGTTGCCATTTGTTCAGGTTTTGTTTTCAGCCGCAAAGTTATACAACCCCGATTATAGACACAAACTATAAAACAGATATGGCAATCGCTTTTATCTATTACAATTTGATTGAAAACTTTTTTAGCCGCTCATCCACCATCTCCGAAGGAATTATCGTTTTGACAGCTTCCGCCAGAACGTTCAGCAAACGTTCGCGCACGAAATTGCGGTGAACCACCAGTGCGATCTCCCGCGTAGGCTCCGGATCGCATAACGCGCGGACATTTCTCTGCTGACTCTCTTTCAGCAACGGCACGTGAAGCTCCGGAATTATGGCATATCCTCCGTTTTCATCGACAATCTTTATGAGAGTCTCAACGCTCCCCGCCTCATAGACAGCCTGATCGCTTCCTCTACGCTCGCAGAAGGGAAAAACGCCATTGTTAGGACAATAACCTTCGCGAAGCATCCAGACACTTTCCGCCGGCAGACTCCCGACACGAAGAACCTCCTGCCGGTAGATCGGCTCCCCGGGAGCAACATAGGCCAAAAGCCTCTCGCGATAGACAGGAATTTCAAGCAATTCGCCGTTGCCTACCGGCGTGGCCATCAGTGCAACGTCAATATCTCCGCGCTCAAGCTGCGAAATGAGCGCCGACACCCGGCCCTCCTCCACATGCACACGTATGTCAGGATAATTCCCTGAAAGGAATTTAAGCATCTTTGGTAACAGATAGGGTGCCACTGTCGAGACAATGCCGAGCGAAACAGCCCCGATCGACTCGCCTTTGCGCATGGCGACCAGTTCACGCACCTGAGCGACATTGAAGAGCAGCTTCCTGGCCCGGGTGAGAATCTCCCGGCCAACGGCTGTTGGCTTGACCGGATGGCTGTTGCGGTCAAAAATTGTCACGTCCAGCTCCAGCTCAAGCTTCTGGATCATGGACGACAGCGTTGACTGCGCGATGCCGCACGATTCGGCAGCCTTTGCAAAATGGCGATACTTGTCAACCGCCACGATGTATTCCATCTGCTGTAGCGTCATACGAATTCCTTCTGTTGTTCGGTTTTATCGATGCAAAGATAGACAAAATCTGTTTTGTCAAACAAGAGAGTTATCCTAAATTTGCAACAAAAAAACAAGAACCATGATAGTTGTCAACAAAAACCTCTGCCCTCACAACCACGTCTGTCCCCTGATCAAGGCATGTCCAGTAGGCGCAATCTCCCAGAATGCCGAAGGTTTTCCGGTCATAGATTACACTCTCTGCATCGAATGCGGGAAATGTATCCGCAAATGCCCCAAGAAAGCCATGCAGCACACTGCCTCAGGAAAGGACTAAAGAGCATTGAGTACAATCGAGGGGGGCATCTCCATTTTTGAAAAAGCAAACAACTTTTTCCCGAGGTCTTTGATTGAAGCCCCGATATGATATAATATATCATCTATCACCATGAAACGGTCATGGATATTCGATGTTATTCTTATGTCGATCTGTGAATACTGATCATTATGCCGTCTTATGTCAAGTCTCAGCATTCGGTCGGGGCGTTTTGTGTAGATTGTTGCATTAACGCCGTCAGCCCGTTTATCAAGCAATGTCAATACTGTCTCATCCACATAATTGTCTATGAGTATGATACGCTTCTTTGCACGCCGGATCAAATCACATACAAATACATAGGCATCGAATATCTGTCCGTCAAAAAGGACTCCTTCCTTCGGGGGCAACGTTGTATGAAGAAAAAAATCAACTTTATCTGATAATTCCTTCAGCTGACAGTCATGTTCAGCAAGTCTATGGTCAATTCGGCTCTCCATGTAAAGGAGACGTTGGTTCACGCTGTAGCCCCGCAACAGATAATCTTTCAAAATCTTGTTCGCCCAGACACGGAACTGAATACCACGTTGTGATTTCACCCTATAGCCTATAGAGGTAATCATTTCTATATTATAGTATTCAACTTGGTATGTTTTGCCGTCGCTGGCAGTTGTCGCAAATTTTGCGATAACTGAAACTCCGGCTAATTCTTCTTTAAGGGCGTTGCTGATATGTTTTCCGATAGTTTTTACATCTCTATCAAACAATATCGCGATCTGATTACGATTAAGCCACACCGTCTCATCCTCGACTCTAACCTCCAGGGATAATGTTGAATCGGGCCGATATACTATTATTTCATTACTTTTTTCCATCTAAAGGTCCTTAGGCTACAAATGTAACCAAAAAACCTGTATTTTCCACAGTTAATGAAATTTTTAATACATCAATCCTTACATATACAAGGTTCATATTCAAAACCATGCATCAGACCGTCACAGGCGAATGAATCAGATGGTCTTGCCTAACTCGTAGGCGTCCGTCAGATAGGAAGTGTTTTCAACGCCCCCTTTGCGACCCATGCCTATGGCTTTGACACTTCCCCGCTCAACAGGGTCGGGCAGACAGACAACAAACCCGCGGAAAGCGAAAATTGCTGTTTCGGCTGTTGATTCCTCGCGGTCGGCGCAGGCCGTGATATAATAGAATTCCTTGCCCTGCAGCCCTTTGTGGCGATAACAGCGGTCCATGAGCGTTTTAAGCTGCCCGTCGATATTCATGTAATAGACCGGGCTCGACAACACTATTATATCAGCCTTCGTCATTTTTTCCACAATCATAGGCGCATGATCTCCCTCCGTCATAACAGTGTCGGCGTTTACAGAATGTTCCTCATGGAAGAAGTCGATTTTATAGTCATCGAGAAAAATTTTCTCTACCGAGCCGCCGGCCTCGCGTGCACCTCTGACAAATTCATCGCAGAGAAGATCGGTGTTCCCGCCCCGCCGTGGGCTTGCAGAGATGACAAGCACCTTTTTCTGAGCTTTATTTATTGTCGAAGTCGCGGAGAAAGGGATGTTATACACGGGCAAGCCCTGTGTTTCATCGTTGGCAGTCACGGCCTCTTTGTTTTCAGGACTGTTGCACGAAATGCAAGCGACGGCGAGCGCGCACGATAACATAATGGATGAAATGTGTTTCATATCTATATCTCAATATTTCTCTGATTGGTTGATTGATTCAGCGTTATACGGCAATCCTCGCTGAGGGGGGGAAGCGGTCAGTTCACCGTCTGCCGGTATTCGTTTGGAGTCATGCCCGTGACTTTCTTGAAAACGCGGGTCAGATGGTGGGGATATTTGAATCCGAGTTCGTATGCCACCTCGCTCACGTTCATGACCTTTTCGGCAATCAGTTCTTTCGCGCGCCCTATGACATAGAGCTGTATGTATTCCTGCGCTGTCTTGCCGAGCTCTTTCTTTATGAGATCACCGAAGTAATTGGGCGAGAGGCATGCTTCCGACGCGCACATCTGCACCGTCGGCAGCCCCCTTTCCCTGGCTTTGCCCGATTCGAACCAATCCCTGACGGTTTTCTCAAATCGGCTTAGGATTCCACGGTTGGCCACCTCGCGCGTGATGAACTGCCTGTCATAGAAACGGGAACAGTAATTCAGCATAGTCTCTATCGTCGAGGCCACTATCTGCTTCGTATGTTTGTCGATAGCATGCTCGAGTTCTGCCCCGTCGAAACTCTTTGCCGCGAATGCACGGATGCAGCCCCCTGCCTCCCGCTGATAATGGACTTCGTAAACAGCAACAACAAAGAAAACATCATCCAATAGAAAATATTATGCAGACAACAATAAGACTTCATTCACTTCCCTTCACCAGTCCCGCTACATATTTCGTGGCATTGACGTTTATCGTCGGCAACATCCTCTTGCCTCAGCTCGTCCATCTCATCCCCCAGGGCGGAATTATATGGCTGCCCATCTATTTCTTCACCCTCGTCGGAGCCTACAAATACGGCTGGCGCGTAGGTCTTCTGACAGCCATTACATCTCCTGTCATCAACTCCCTGCTCTTCGGAATGCCGCATGCGGCCGCATTGCCGCCTATCCTGCTTAAATCGTCACTGCTCGCCGTGGGCGCCGGTTATGCAGCTTCGCATTTCAAAAAAGCCACTCTCGCGCTTTTGGCACTGGTGGTTCTTTCCTATCAGGTTGTCGGCACCCTCGGAGAATGGATCATGAAAGGCGATTTCTTCCTCGCATGTCAGGATTTCCGCATAGGCATTCCCGGAATGCTTCTTCAGATCCTCGGAGGATGGCTCGTCATCAACCGCCTGATCCGCCGCTGACCCTCCCTATCAGATACTCTCGAAGCCCCTCCCCCTCATCCTGAAAAAGACCCGTCCGACCCTGTCGGACCCGTTCTTTCCTGCGCCCCCCAATCAAATTGCCCTGGCAACCTTTTCGGAAAAGAAGGCGTTATATGTCTATGACTCCGCAACCCGTAACACCTCATGACAAAGCGATACGCGTAATCTCGATTCTGCTTGCTGCAGCGATCACAATTCTGATCCTGCTTCCCTCTTCTGTCATTTCCCACAGGCTGAACATAATCCTTCTGTGGGCCATTTCCCTCGTTGCATTCGCCGTCATGGGATATCGCTGCTACTATGCGCGGAAACAGGGAATGACGCGATACTTAAAGAAAATGATAATCATGGGAGTCATCCTTCTCTTGATTCTTGGACTCGCCACTTATATCTTCTTCTGATATGCTGCTCTGGGCTATAATAATCATCTTCATTTGCGCAATTTGCTGCTTCTGCGCCGCATGGACCATCCGTGCACTGGTCGGTTTCAGGCTACATAAAGGCCTTCACGCTTCCACGTCGCTCTTGAAAGCCATCGACATTCTCCGCTACACCGCCCTTGGCCTCACCCTCCTCGGCTTCATCATCGCCGCCCTCTCCAAAGCTCTCGCTTCCTGAGTCTGCAAACGCATCCGTCCCCCATTTCCCCGGGAATCAGCATGAAATTGTACTCGTCTCATTAACTAATTGGTGTTCAACACGTTTATCTTAGTCAAGGATGCAGGAACCCACCCTCTTGGGGCGCCTTTCTACTTCTGCGGTTTTCTATAATCTACCCCCCTTCCGCTGCAAGATAATTTATGATTTTGCAGACATTTCATAGAAAGAATTAAGACAAACTGCTGTAGGTTAGCAATTTGGCTTATTTACTTTGTGACCCCGGAGAGGCTGGGATATATCGTTGTAACTAGGTGGATTTCAGAATATTGTAATGCCGTCATATCCGTTGTTCACGAATTGCACACGACACTATTTCAATGTTCTTCCCCATTATTACATTGGGATAATGCAAAGTTAATGTTTTCTGCCGATTACCATATATGGCGTTAAAATATCATGCCGTCAGAGCATGGCGGCAATCTGTTTTTCAACGGCAGTGCGTATGAAAGAATTGATTGAAACGCCTGCTTGTTTGGCGAGATATGCCACGCGGGTGTGTATTTCGGGAGTAAGGCGTACGTTAAGCGATCCGGAATAACTTTTGTGGGGTTCGATACCTTCCTCTGCACAATAGGCAAGGTAATCGTCAACGGCATCATGAAAGGCGTTGGTGAGTTCGGCAACGCTTTCGCCCTCAAAATTCACAAGACCGTCAATGCCTTCGATTTTACCGAAGAATACGCCGTCGGCTTCACTAAATGCAACCGAGCCGATAAAATCTTTATATTTCAATGTATTCATATCAGTCCTTCGTTTTTAAGATAATCATAAACCTGTTTCATAACGTACCCTTTGATGATATTTCCCGGATGCGGTTTGTGAAGCATTATCGGCTTCATTCCCTCACCTTTGAAAATTACGCGAGAGCCGGATGTCTTACCTTTGTTGCCTGGAACGTATCCCAAAGCAACAAGCAGACGCCTCATTTCCTCCCATGTGAAATCATTGGGGAGTGCCGAGAAACGGGCTATCAGTTTTTCTTTTGTTCCCATGCGGTTTTATATGGACACAAAAGTAACTAAATTTTAGTTGCAAAACAAATCTATGGATATGAAAGTTCGTAAAAGCGAGAATAAATGGCGTTCTTTCGGAATAACGTGAGGTGATGATATGATTTTGCAGACTATTTCGAGAAAAGAAACAAGCCAAACTGCTGTAGGTTAGCAATTTGGCTTATTTACTTTGTGACCCCGGAGAGGCTCGAACTCTCGACCCAGTGATTAAGAGTCACTTGCTCTACCAACTGAGCTACGGAGTCATTTTTAATGTTGGCACTTTTAAAGAATATAATCTTTCTCTCTTTTGCGCTGCAAAGTTACATTCTTTTTTTCAAACAGCCAACAATTTTATGCATATTTTTTCGCCAAATCTGAAAAGGCGGCGAAAAAACGGCATTTGCAAGGGGTTCACTCCTCGTCAGGGATGTCCACCACAAGACGGCGAGCGCCAGCCGAATCGGCCTCAACGGTGACATTTACAGTGTCAAGCGGGAGTACATCAGCCGCGCGGTCAGGCCATTCTATCAGGCAGAGGGCGCCCGAGTCAAAGTAATCCTCTATGCCGATTTCAAGTGCTTCCTCCAGATTTTTCAGCCGATAGAGATCGAAATGATAGATGAGCTCCGCCGTGGTGTCCGAACGGTATTCGTTGACAATGGCGAACGACGGGGAGGAAGCGACATCTTCGGTGACGCCTAATGCCCGCGACAGTGCGGAGATGAAAGTGGTTTTTCCTGCACCCATCTCGCCGTTGAATGCAAAAACAGTGTGGTCGCCCATCAGTCCGATAAATTTCTCTGCTGCTTCGGGGAGCGCCTCCAGATCGGGAATTTCAATAATGTGTCGTGACATATAATTTGTTTTTTAATTTGTTGATTTATTTTCGGGGATCAAGCGTTATGACAGGCACAAGCATTTCTTCGAGCGATATGCCGCCATGCAGGAATGTTCCGTCATAATAACGTGAATAATGATTGCTATTGTTTGGATAGACAAAAAAATCGTCGCCGGCTGCAAAAATATATTCCGTCATGATGCCCGACGCCGGAAGTCCGAATTCATCGGGTCTGGCCATGCGGAAGACTTCCGAGGGATCATATTTGAGATTGCGGCCGGTTTTGTAGCGGAGATTGGTGTTTGTGTTGCGGTCACCCGTGACTTTCACCGGATTCGCAACCCGGACTGTGCCGTGGTCGCTCGTAAGCACTATCTTACATCCTTTCGAAGCGATGGCGCGGAAAATGTCGAGAGCTTTCGAATGACGGAACCAAGATTCTGTCAGGGAGCGATAGGCAGCGTTGTTGGCCGCAAGTTCCCGTATCATTTTCGATTCAGTGCGGGCATGTGAAAGCATGTCGATGAAATTAAGGACGACCACGTTCAGGTCATTGCCGCCCAATGAGGAGAAATCGCGCAGGAAATCTTCGGCCGAGGCCGAGTCGTTGATTTTATTGTAGGAGAACCGATAGCGACGTCTCAAACGCTCGAACTGCAATTGCAGCAATGCGGCCTCGTTGGGATTCTTGCTTTCCTCGCTCTCCTCCTCTACCCACAGATCAGGATAGCGCCTCTTTATCTCCGATGGCATGAGGCCGGAAAAAATGGCGTTTCGGGCATATTGGGTTGCCGTCGGCAAAATAGAGCAATAGAGCGAATCGTCATCCACAATGAAATCTTCAGCGAGAAGCGGACTTATCGCACGCCACTGGTCAAGACGGAAATTGTCGATAATCAGAAGGAACACCTTCTCTCCCCCATCAAGTAACGGCAACAGTTTTTCTCTGACAAGGCGGGGACTCATCAGCGGCCCGGATGCGTCGTCACTTTCCATCCATCCGGAATAATTGCGTTTCACGAACTTTCCGAATGCGACATCAGCCTCTCTTTTCTGCTGTTCAAGGATCTGCGCCATGGCCGTGTCGGCGTTCTCAAGCTGCATCTCCCAGTGGACAAGAGTCCTGTAAAGTTCCATCCAGTCAGCAATGGTTGACGCCCTATCGATGGCGTCACCTATGGAAGCGAAATTTCTACGGTAGGTAGTTGTCGAGCCCTCCGACACAAGTTTTGACGAATGCAGAATCTTCTTTATCGAAAGAAGGATCTGATTGGGGTTGACAGGCTTTATGAGATAATCGGCAATCTTGCTTCCGACCGCCATATCCATTATGTTCTCCTCCTCGCTTTTGGTAATCATGACCACCGGAAGAGAGGGCGAGATCATTTTAATCCGCTGCAAAGTTTCAAGGCCGGTCAGCCCGGGCATGTTTTCATCGAGAATAACCATGTCGAAATGCCGCATCTCGACCGCATCAAGAGCGTCCGCGCCGTTGTTGGCCGTCTCCACATCATATCCCTTGGCCTTGAGGAAAAGGATATGAGGCTTCAGCAGATCTATTTCGTCATCAGCCCAAAGTATTTTGTAATCGTTTGCCATAGCAGTCATTTTCTAATCCAACAACGGGTCATCGCCCTCGCTTCCGACAGGAATTCCTGGAGCCGTTTGCCGCTCAGGTTCAAGCTCGTCAGGCACGTCCTGCTCTGACGGTTGGGCCGTAGGGATCGCCTCATCAATCATTTCATCATCTGGCATAGCCTTCTTTACCCGCTCCAGCCTCCTGTCGCCCACAGCGTTGAAATACTCGTCAAGCGTTCGTCCCTCGTTCTGCAACAGATCGAAATCAGGTTGAGAGATAACCACGGGCATTACTTCCTCGGGAAGACGGATCACACCAGAATTCTCTATGCGTTCCTGATAATCCTCGGCCTCGCGCCTGTCTCTGAAACCGGAAACCATGATTATTCCCAGTCCGCCAAACTGCAGCTGCCCTATGTCGAAATCGCGAACCGAATAAGTCATGAAATTATGTCGGGCCACGTCGAAAAGCATCTGTTTCGGAGCCACATCCGCTATCTCATATACGAGCAGAACCACGTGGGAAGTATCAGGCTGCAGGCCGAATCGGGCCGGCTGACCGGTTGTGACCGCGGTAGAATCCGTCAGCAACCGCGTAGTCCTCACGATGCCTCTGACATTGCCGGCGCCCGAATTCAGCAGCCGCCCTTCTGCAAGCAGCCGCAGATAGGAAGAGGCCAGCGGCGCAACATCCGCCTCCGGATAACGGGCGGCAAGTTCCCGAAGCAATAAGGAGAATTTTTCCGTATCATTGTCAGGGACATAGCTCAAAGCCTCCAGGAACATGAATTTCGGCATTAGCCGGCTCATGGGATAATCGCGGCGCGCCTCCGAACAGAGCTGTCGCACGAGATTGTTGTCATTGGCGAAGTAGGCGTCAAAGGCTTTCTGATAAAGACTGTCCTCAACATGCGGCATACGGCGCAATTTATCCATATATGAAGGGTCTGCCAGCGCGACTGCATATTTCGACTCCGGAAAATCCTCCAGGATGAGCTTCCTGTAAAGACGTTCCTCCTCCCGTCGCCCGGAAAGCAAACCCATGAGATACATATTGTAGTATGCGTCCAGCCGATAGACATTGTCAGGGAAACGCTCGAGCAGTCCGCTGAAAGCCGTTCTCGCTCCGTCGAAATCGTTAAGCTTGTCTTTCAGCACTATTCCCTGATTATACATTCCGTCCTGAATTATATCGAGAGCATTGGCCCGTGCGGCAGAAGTCATGGGAATCTGCCGCAGATAGTATTCGGGAAAGTGAGGGTCGGATGCGCGGTTTATCGCCTCAGGTGATTCATCGTTTTCATCAGACTGTTCCCCTTCCGGGTCCTCTTCCTCGGCTATATCCTCGAACTGACTGAACACAGCCTTGTTACGGCGGCGCCAGTCATCCTCAAGCTTGCGGTTGCCCCAGCGTTTCTGAAATTCGACGCGTCCTGCGTTTCGGGTGGCTTCATTATAGAAATACCACGACTTGTCGGTGTTCAGCGTAAACGATGCGGGGGCCGGAGTGCCCGACAGATCGAGATTGGTTCCCGCAGCCTCCTGCCGCGCCAGATATTCCTCCCGGCGGCGTGCCTCCTCTTCGGCTCTCTCCCGTTTTTCGAGTTCCGAAATCATCCTCGCTATCTCCGCTTCTCTTTTTTCAGGCGTCAGGTATGCGAGACGCAGCAACGAATCCTGAAGATTTACATTACGGGCATAGACGGCCAGCTCGTCAAGAATGTCGGATGTCGCCTTGATCGCCGCATAGTCTCTGTGACTTTCCGGGAGGCGGGTGACGGCATAGGTGTAACGGGGTTGCGCCTTGTCATACTTTCTTTGCGCATAATATATTTTTCCCATGGCCAGGGATGCAAGGGCAGCCTCGACTCCGTCGCGCTTCGACTCTCCCACAGCCTTAATGTAATTTTCCAAGGCCTGCACGGTGTCTTTCCGCGACATATACAGATTTCCCACAGCATAATATATCTGGTCGAGATAATCTCGGTTCGCACCATACCCCGCAAGCGATCTGAGAGATTTCACTTCGCGGGAAATATCATTGCCGCCGAACACCTCGCTTTGCTTTATGCGCGCATTGAAACGCGTTCTGTGTGACGCCTCCCCCATGCCGGCAATGCGGCCGAAGACATCGTAGGACTCTTCGTTTTTTCCTGTCAGCTGCAGGAGCTGCCCCAGCAGAAACATCAGCCGCGGTTTCTGAGTGGACGCGGCCGTGCGCGCTGCTTTTCTCAGATACGGGATGGCTTCCTCATATTTTTTTGACCTGACATAGAAATCAGCCATATCGAAATCATAAAGATTTTCAAGAGCCGAATCTGTCAGATCTTTTTTCCTGACAGAGCCCAGAATGGTTTCGGCTTCGAAGAGCCATCCCATTGCGAGAAAGCATCTCGCACGCCAGAGATCGGCTTCGACGACGGTCTCGGGCAACCAGCGGAAATTTTTTGCGACATAGGCGAATGTCGATGAGGCACCCATAAAATCGCCTCCCATATACTGGCTGCGCCCAAGCATCAGCCATGCGTTGTGGAGAAAAGGATTGTATTCGCTGCGCCCTTGCCACCGGCGGTTCTCCGCCGACGATTTGTTGCTCTTTCTGCGCGGCCTCTTCTTTATGGACCGCAACTGGATCGCTTTCTGGGCCTTTTCGATCGACCGGGTGAAATCGCCCGAAGGCTTGGGAGCCCGGGAATCGGCGTAAGCCTCCGCGGGATGCATGAAAAGAGTGGTCTGCAGATAGTCGTCGGCATAACTCTTCTCCATTTCCGAAAGGGTTTTCCTGTAGTGTTCGTCACCGTTGAAATATACATTGTAGCGGGTGATGAATTCGGAATACTGACGGGTGGCGGCCGTGTTTTTCTTAAGGCTGCACCCGGCGGGAAGAATCAGCAGGACCAGACAGACAATGTATATGGGAAGTCGGACTCTCATCGGTTGATGCGAGATGAGCGAAACGATCTAACCAACGAGGCGATAATGTAGGCCGCAACCATAATGACCACAATCAGCGCCGAGCAGGGAACATTTATACATGCGCTCAGGAACAGACCGCCCACGCAGCAGAGCAGCGACACGACGACCGATCCGGCCATCAGAGTCGGATAGCGCTTGCAGAATGTTTCAGCGATGATCTGGGGCAGCGCCAGCATCGACATAAGTAGCATTATACCGACAAGCCTGATAGTCAGCACTATGCAAACGGCCACCAGCACAGTCATGGCATAGCCTATGAAACGCACGGGAACATGCATGACGCTGGCGAAATCGCGGTCGAACGAATAGGCGAGTATCTGCTTGTAAAACACTCCGACAAACAGCAGCAACACCGCGGTAAACACCGCGAACGCCCAAAGGTCGCCGTTGGAGATCGTCAGCACGTTGCCGAAGAGAAAAACATTGAGTTCGGGAACATATCCCGGCGTAAGAAAAACGAATATTATACCGACAGCCATTCCGAGAGCCCAGATAACCGCTATGGCGGAATCCGCCCTCATTCGCTGATTCCTCGAAAGCCATTCCACTCCGACCGACGAGCCTATCGCGAATACAGCTGCTGTCAGTACAGGGCTGACACCGAGAAAATAACCGAGCCCCAGACCTCCGAAACACGCATGGGTTATACCTCCGCTGATGGCCACGAGACGTCGGGTCACGATGTATGTTCCTATCACCGCCGCCGCTATGCTGATTATGGTGACTCCATAAAGGGCATTGCGGAAAAATTCATATTGCAGAATGCTATCCATCTTTTCATTTATGGGAAGCGGCCCTCGCTTCCGACACTATCATCAACAATTCCTCGCGCACCGAAGCGGGCAGCTCTATTCCCCGCAACTGGATGCTGCGGGCCCAGCCGGCAATATCCGTCGGGAGAAGCGTAAGCAGAACATTTCGAAACTCCTCGATCGCTTCATCCGAATACTCGTCGGGCGCGGTTCCCTTGAACCGGTCGAGCTCCTCGTCGTCATAATACTCGATCTCCTCGCTTACCGCCGCAAGCAGAGAGTCACGCTCACACGTGATGTGCATGCCGCAGCACACCGGCTCTTCTTCCCGGGCGCCCGCTTCCGATTCAGGCGCTACGTCTCCCCCATTACGGAGATCACGGCGATGAAACAGATAGAGCACCGCTCCAACCGCTACGAGAGCCAGAAGGATATAGAGCGCGACTATCATCGGGCGCCGTCCTCCTGCCGTCCGTCATTGAAAAGCGACTCGTAGGGAGTGTCGCCGTCAACAAGAGTGAAACCGGCCTCTGTCAGATGTTCCCAGAATTCGGGGTAGGACTTGTTGACCACCTCGACATTACGGATTTTTATTCCCGGCACATATATCGCCACGGGAGCGAAAGCCATAGCCATGCGGTGGTCGCCATAGGTGTCGAATTCCGGAAGAGCCGTCATCGGGCGGCGGTCACCGGTCCATTCGAGCGCATGATCGCCGATGATCTCTGCCTCGACACCGAGTTTCGAAAGCTCCTTTGCTATTGCCGCCAACCTGTCACACTCCTTTATGCGTAGCGAT
>ULSH01045860.1_pt1 | contig 18806 bp, 23 predicted proteins | sample 1956151 | NCBI WGS metagenome assembly ULSH01 (sample SAMEA4835702, study PRJEB28245) | human gut metagenome | biome: gut microbiome; material: fecal sample | place: Denmark | collected 2008 | reverse complement strand
TCTTCCTATTCCGGCTCTCCAAGTTATGCGCCTAAAAATAAATCTACACTTGGATAGTTTTTTAACACTTCAACAAGCTTTTGCAGCTGATCCTTAAATCATTCAGCGTGGTGGGACGGAAAGGGGCAGGGGGAACGAAAAAGAGAGCTGCATTTCTGCAACTCTCTTTTCGTGGTGCCACCAGCACCATTTTTAGCAAATTGTAATGAATCGTAGCGAATGGCGTTAAATGCTATTACGCTATATATCAACAGAATTAAACTGAACTGAATTTGTTTTCGGGTGTTAATATTCAAGAATTATAGGTAACTTTATAGGTAACTTTTCAAAAGTTCCCTATCTTTGCAGTCGGGGAATCGAACTGATAAAGATTCCGACCAACTGACAAAAAAGTTACCTATCGGGCGGGAATCGAACTTTTGAGAATCTCGACCAATCGACAAAAAAGTTACCTATTGAGTTATATCTAAAATTACATACTATTATGGCAAAGACTCTCTCCAGATTCTATCTGCTCAAAAAAGACGAGAACAAGGATAAAGCAACCCTCTTCGTGAGGGTGCAAGACCCCATACGCAAAATTGATGTCCAGTTTACCACTCGGCTCCGAGTGTCGGTGCCGGAGTGGAAAGTGGCTGTGTCGAGCGAGGACGCATTGGCACGACATCGCAAGGAGTATCCGAAACTGCATGACAAGCTCGGTCGCATAGAGGTTATGCTCAAACGTGAGATGGAGGCACCTGAATTTGACCGCGAAAAAGTCAAGCATGAGATAATGGCTATCGCAGACCCTGAGAAATCCGAGATTGTGCGCCGCCAGCAGGAGGCCGAAACCATTGCAAGGGAACGAGAGGAACAGCAGCAACGGGAAGAAGCGGAGAAAGCCCGAATTGCCGCTGAAACTGAACGCGCGAATATCTGGAATTTTCTTGACCGTTTTGTCGAGGAGATCAAATCCGGCAAACGGCTGAACGGTAACAACCGCTATACTGCCGGGAGCTGCAAAGCATGGAGCAGTTTCAGAAAACTCTATAACGGATTTGACCCACGCCACAGATTGACTTGGGCGGATGTTGACCGCTCATTGGTGACGAAGTTCCTCGACCATCTTCAAAAGCTCGACTACATGGGCAGCTCTGTCAACAAGTATCTCGTATCCTTCCGCGCTATGGTGGGCTACGCATACGAGGACGGACTACACAATAATGACCGTGCGTTGAGCTGTTTCTCCAAACGTAAGGTTGAGGAAAGCGACAAGGCTGTCGAAATCTATCTTACCGAAACGGAGTTGCAAGCATTGGCAGAAATGGAGCTGACTGGACTTAAAGACCAAGTGCGCGATATTTTCCTTGTCGGTTGTTATACCTGTCAGCGCGTCAGCGACTACAACAATATCCGGCCGGAGGACTTCACGACAACGGCGAAAGGCACTCCGATTATCCGTCTTGTTCAACAAAAGACCCGCAACGAGGTGAAGATTCCGATAATGAATCCCAACCTTGAAGCTATCTGCAAGAAATACGAGTATAATCTCCCCTCGGTGGTTGACCAGATTCTGAACCGTTACATAAAGGAAATACTGAAAGACCTCTCCGAGAAGGTGCCGACACTTGCAGTCAAGGTGCCGACAAAGCTCACGATGAAACAGAAAGAAAAGGAGAAAGCCGGAGAACTGACGGTAGAGCGCAACGACAAAGGGGAAGTTATGATGCCTCGCTACGATTGCGTCACTACCCACACGGCCCGGCGCAGTGGTATTACCAATATGTACCTCTCCCACAAATTCACCATCGTACAGATGATGCACGTCAGCGGTCACAAGACACAAAAGACCTTCATGGACTACATCAAACTCTCATCTGATGAAATCGCCGATGAGATAGACGCTATCGTCAACGGTGCAAAAGAAGAAGTGTTCTAAAAGACTTGATGCCTGGCTTGTAGCCCGACTTGTGTGTCTTGCATGAGTCAGTTCCCCGATGTAGTGAATTAAGATATTTTTCTTTTGCTCAGTCGTATATTAGGTTTGGTTTATCGGGCATATATAAAGCCCGAACCAAACTAATCCGACGTCGATCATCCATGACGGTGCCAAATGAGTGTGCAAAATATGCGATTTGGCTATGTGACGTAGGTAAATATCGTTGTCGTACCCTTGAATATTTAGCCCGATTGTATCGGAGTTACTTACATCGTGTAGCCAAATATGATGTAGAAATATCAGATTTGGCTGTGCGATGTAAGAATATTTTTGTATCTTTGCAGTCTAAATTATATCTTATATGCTGATAGGAAGAGAGAAAGAGATACAAGAACTGCGACAGACCTACGATTCAGACGAGTCTAAGTTTGTCGCTGTATTTGGACGCCGTAGAATTGGTAAGACCTATCTGGTTAGGGAGGTCTTTCAAGATAACTTTGCATTTACTTATTCCGGAATGGCGCAAGCTTCTACAAAGGAGCAGTTGCAACGATTCTATTTAACTCTAAAGAGTCAAGGATTCAAGGGAGGCTCCTACCCGAATAACTGGATTGAGGCATTTTACATGTTGGAGCAGTATCTTGAAGGATTACCAGAAGGGAAAAAGGTAGTGTTTTTGGATGAATTGCCGTGGATGGATGGTCCAAAATCAAGTTTTATGCCTGCTTTTGAGAACTTTTGGAATGCTTGGGCTTCAGCTCGAAAAGATATTCTCCTTATAGTGTGTGGCTCTGCAACATCATGGATGGTGAAGAAGATACTCAAAAACAGAGGAGGTCTGCATAATCGTCTGAATAATCAAATACATCTTCAACCGTTTAATCTGCATGAATGTGAATTATATGCAAAGAGCATCAATTTGCCTCTGGAACGGCAAGAGATAATGGAGGCGTATATGGTGTTTGGTGGTATTCCCTTTTATTGGTCTCTTCTAAACAAGTCGCTCAGTCTTCCCCAGAACATTGACACATTGCTGTTTGGCAGAACACCAAAATTGGGAAATGAGTTTAAGGAATTATACTCATCGCTTTTTAAGCAGCCGGAGCCGTATCTGGATATAATAACAGCTTTGGCCAAAAAGAAGATTGGAATGACACGTGAAGAGATAATTGCTAATTCCAACCTCGCCACAAACGGTCAACTCACAAAACATCTTGAGGATTTGGAAAACTGCGGTTTCATCCGACGTTACCAGGCTATTGGCTCTAAGACAAAGAATGCCCTCTATCAGCTTATTGATAACTTCACGCTGTTCTACTTCAAATTTATGGAAGGTCGCAAGAATACGGATGCCAATTATTGGTCGAAGATACAGATGACTTCCGTCTTTAACTCATGGAGTGGTTTGGCTTTCGAGAGGGTCTGTCTCTTGCACTCCGAACAGATAAAAAAGGCTCTTGGAATAAGCGGCGTAATCACTAACGAATACTCATGGCGTACAGCTGCCACTGATGAACATCCCGGAGCGCAGATTGACCTATTGATTGACCGAAGCGACAAAGTGATTAATCTTTGTGAGATTAAATATTCCGACAATCCTTATACCATTGATAAGAAATATATGGAGAACCTGCGTAATAAAGTTGCTTTGTTTCGCCAGATCACAAAGACACGTAAAGGAATTGCCCTGACAATGATAACAAGTTCCGGACTTGTGAAGAACTCCTATTCGATGAATAATATCCATTCGCAAATCACAGCCGATGACTTGTTTGTGGACGCATAAACCCCATAAGTTGCCGACAAATAAGCAGAACCATCAGGAATGAAAGGCTGAGCATTACTGTTTTTCTTTTGCCCAGTCGTATATGTAGGATTAGTTTATCTGGCATATATAAAGCCCGAACCAAACTATTATAATGAGGCAGACAAACCTGAGACCATCCAAACTGAGAAAAAGAAACAACATCCAACGATATGGCGCAGCTTAACGATTTTATGACGAGGATTGACCTGTCGGTGCTGAATGATTATGTTGTGGCTAATGGCAAGAGCGTTGTCTATGCCAAGGGCGAGAGAATTGTTCAGCAAGGGCGCTTGTGCCGCTATGTGGGTATGGTAAAGTCTGGCTATTTCAAATATGTAGCTCTTAATTCAAAGGGGCAGGAAGTAGTAACGGGCTTCTCTTTCGAGGGCGAGGTCGTTACGGATTATGTGCAGGGATTCCTGTATGACCAGCCTTCGCTAACCTCTATTGTCGCGGGATGCGATGCTGAGGTTCAGCGGGTGTCTGTCGAAGATGCACGACGGTTTATCATAGAGCGCAATCCCGGCTTCGTGGCCGAGGTTTCCTCCAATCTGTTGCAGGAGGCCTATTGCCGTTATCTGAATGTGCTTGTAAAGACTCCGACAGAACGGTTCCAAGAACTTGTCTCCCGCTATCCCGGCGTGATGCACAATCTGCCCATTCAGGAGATTGCCTCCTATTTAGGCATCTCACGCCGTCAGTTGCACCGCATCCGTGAGGCTGAAAGTGCCGCCGATGCCTCCGAATGTGAGGATATTTAAGGAAATTCTTAGCTCCGCGCTGGTTTTCATGCCCTGATGGGACATTTGTCACATCGAATGTCGAATATTAGTTGTAACTTTGCTTAATTACAGATAATAGACGCATGAAAAATCAACGGGCTAAGATAATAGGCATCGCACGGCATCGCCTTTCGACGGACGGTGATGGTGTCACTACGCTTGTTGCCTTTCATGGCTGTCCGCTCCGTTGCCGATATTGCCTGAATCCTCAGTCGCTGGGCGACGGCGGGCGTTTCCGCGAGTATTCACCAGGGGAGCTGTATGCCGAGACGCGCATCGATGAACTTTATTTCATCGCCACAAACGGAGGTGTGACTTTCGGAGGCGGCGAGCCTTGTATGCGTCCGCAGTTTATCCAGGAGTTCCGCGAACTGTGTGGTTCCACATGGCAGCTCAACTTGGAAACATCGCTTAACGTGCCGTCGACAAACATCGAGGCTCTTCTCCCGGTAGTCAATACCCTGATTATCGACATCAAGGATATGAAGCCCGACATTTACCGCAGCTACACGGGTCAGGACAACGACCTTGTCCTTGACAACCTCCGACTGATAGCCGATGCCGGGCGGCAACAAGACTGCATCGTCCGCATACCGCTGATACCGGGCTATAATACCGATGCCGACCGCGAGATTAGTCGCAAGGCTCTTGAAGCTCTCGGCTTCGACCGATTCGATTTATTCACCTATCAAATCCGCAAACACTGAATATGAACAAACGACCGATTTACATAATAGGAACAATCTTATGCTCCATTCTGGCTATAATTGCAATCTTTCTTATATTTATCACTACTGGAAAGGATAGTGAGGCAATAAAGATTATCTATGCCGGCTTCATTGCTTGGATGTTATTCGGTATATATCGTGGTTTTATTCATTTATTCTCCAAGCCAGACAATAAACCAAGGCCTACTTTTGATGGAGTGCAATATAATGTCACTCCGATTCCCAATTGTAAAGTCGTAAAAGACTTTTTTAACCCATGTGGTATGCGGTTTCGCACAGTGGGTTCACTATTCATCATTTGTGCGTTGTGGGTCGGCATGGAATATTTCAGTCCTAAATTCACTATTTGTTTTTGGATTTTTGTCGCATTGATGATTATAGTCAAGGGGATTCTGCTTACTCGTTGTTTACAGCTGAACACTGCACAAAATACTCTTGGGCAAGTCATATTTGAACAGAGCGGGGATATTGATGTGTGTCGGTATGATGTGACTGTTAATCTCATAAACGCAACCGATACAACCCCGGAACATGTGATTGACCCCATAAGACCCTACGTAAATTTTTCAGGAAGTCATGAAGACTATTTGAAAGATATATCGCAGTTCAGCATAGAGCAGCGCCATATACTTTCAATAAACCTGTATATTTCTGAAGTGTATGGCGATGGTCATTATGGCTTTTTTACTGATTCAGTCGGAATGGTGTATCTTGATGCGATTGAGGGTCTAAAAGCTATTGGCGCAGAAAATTATGCCGTGTTTCTTGAAAAAGCGGTTTCTGAATTTGACGGTATAAACCATCCTCTGTTTGACTTGAAGCAACGAGCTGACATAATCAATGAGTCTGGTCTTGATTTTGAGAAAGCAGATGATGCGATTTATTCATTGGATGAATACGGCGAGAAAATTGCTGAGAAGCAGATGATTTACATTCGCTCTCATGCAAACAGTTTTCTTTTCGATAATCCACAAAACCACTGACTATGGCACGAGGAAAGCAGACCTGCAAGATATTGAAAGAGATACGGCGGCAGATTGCCGAGGCAAACGGCATAGAGTTCATCACATCAGAATGTCGCTATAAGGGTGACTGTCTCGGCACGTGCCCCAAATGCGAGGCTGAGGTGCGCTATCTGGAGCAGCAGCTCCGCGCCCGTTCACTCGCTGGTAAAGCCATCGCCCTCGCCGGTATTTCGGCAGGAATGATTCTCATGTCGGGTTGCAGCGGTACATCGTCAAATCAATCTGACGAAACTTTGCAAAGTGAGCCGGAGACTTCCATCGAGCAAATTGAAATGCGGGACACTCTTTTGTCAGATACCATTTGTGAGGAAAATGGAGAAGTTCCTGAAGAACCGGAGATATCCGGAATTAAGGAAGGGGAGGTTGCACAACCTCAAATGGCTCAACCTCCAATGGTGGGAGAGATCATTGATCCGGATGGAGAAACTAAAGTATATGACGCTATTGTTGATGTGCGACCGACATTTCCGGGAGGAGATGAGAAACTTTTGGAATGGATTTCTCAGCATCTTGTATATCCGGAGAATGCAATCGACAGCCATATAGAGGGTCGTGTTATTATAGAGTTTATAGTTAAGGCTGACGGGTCTATTGGAGACGCCAAAATTATAAGGGGTGTAGATGACATGCTTGATGCGGAAGCACTGCGGATTGTCAAGTCTATTCCCCGCTTTAATCCAGCCATGCTTAATGGCAAAGCGGTGGAATCAATTTTTACACTTCCGATAACTTTCAGATTAAACGATTGACTATGGCACGTGGAAAACAGGCCTGCAAGATATTGAAAGAGATACGTCGGCAGATTGCCGAGGCTAACGACATCGAGTTTATCACATCAGAATGTCGCTATAAGGGTGACTGTCTCGGCACGTGCCCCAAATGCGAGGCTGAGGTGCGCTATCTGGAGCAGCAGCTCCGCGCCCGTTCACTCGCTGGTAAAGCCATCGCCCTTGCCGGAATCTCGGCAGCTTCACTTGCCATGCTCATGCCTATGACTTCGCAGGCTCAGACTTTGCAAGAACCGCAGAACCTTTTGAAAGGGAGTATCCCTGTTTTGGCTGATACGATTACTGTGAGAGGGCTTGTGCTGAGCGGGGATACATTGCATGACGGTACTATTTCAAAAGAGCCGTTAATCGGAGCGACTATATCAAATAGACGCACTGCGTTAAGTGCTATATCCGATTTGGATGGTCATTTCGGATTGTCTGCATGTGTAGGAGATACATTGAAGGTGGAATATGTCGGTTATGAACCGCAGACGATTGTAGTAACCAAGAATATGAGAAACGTAGAAATCACACTTACTCCGGACTATAATGCGTTAACGGGCGAAGTCGTTTTTGGTGGTGCTATTTCAGTTAAAAGGGAGGAAAATCATTATCTTGACCTCAATGTGAAAGATGAGCATGGCAATCTGGTGGAAAGAGATAAATTGGATATTTCGAGAATTTGGATTGATGAGGACGGAGAGGAAGATTGCGAATATCTTTCACCGGAATACCTTGACGAGAAACATTCCTGCCGTATTTATTGGGATTATGACTATGGATTGCAAGACGAAGATGGCAAACCGCTGAAAGAAGCTACTCTCCGCATAGAGGCCGAGGGTTATGACGACCCGATAATAATCAAGGTCAAATATCCCAAACATAACGCTAAGAAAACCATCAAGTTCAAACATAGAAAGAATTAATCTATGTCCGAATCTCTCCGATATAAAATAGTCATTTGGATGGTGTGGGTGCAGATTGCGCTCTTGCCGGTCATCATTGTGATGATAACCGTGACGAATAATGGCGTGATGTGGCGATGGAATCTAATCAACAACCTTTTAGTGGCAGGGTATATTCTGGGATTGCTCGCTCTCCCTGTCAGCCGAGGACTTGAAAAGCCGGGATTACTGAAATGGGGGTTGAGAATAGATTTTTGGTTCTCGCTCATTCCGGCTGTCATCGCATTACCATTGACATTTTATTGTGGCCGACATTTTATTGTGGCCGAAGATGGCGGTTATGTGCTTTATGAGGAAAGAGGGATTATGATGGCCGCCCCGCATTACGGGTTAGGTAAAAAAGATGGGTTGTTCATTCGCAAACTGCCACGAGGTATCAGGCAATATGATTATGAAAATAAGTCAATCGAATGTTTCAAGGTTGATCCGCAAAAAGGCTGTCTTTATGGTCTGGAGCGCGGGGCATCGCCCACCGCATGGGTGTTGCCAATTGATTCAGCCAAATATCATAGTCTTGCCAAAGAAATAACAGCACTAATAGACAGTTTATATCAATTACAACCTCTGCTATCGCAAGAATCTTACGGTACTTTTGTTTATCCTGACAATTTCGCGGAAATTAATTACGAAGGAGGAGAAATAAGTTACACGGATTCCATTAGTTATGATGTTGATTTTTCTGAAAACGATAGTCTGAGGATTATTATTTACGATGGCAAATTCCCTCATCTGTCAATTCCTAAAAATGCTATTGGTGATTTTTCTCCCAATGAAGTCAAAACTTTCATAGAGAAACTGAAAGGAAGCAAACAATGAAACTGACCGATAAACGATTTTGGATATTGATGATTGCGATAGCAAGTGCTGCTGTTGCATCCGCCCAAGCTGTTTTCTCAGTAGAGGAAATAAGCTACGTTGAATATGCCAATGCAGAAAAAGAAAGTTCTCGCTATAATGTTATTCCGGCAGACACAATTACCGATAACGAAATCGTGAGTCTGGTGTTAAAAGAATCACAGAATAAGTTTGAACGGCTTGATTCTTTTACCCGTCGGGAGATATATGACTTTGTAGAAGGGTTTGGGGTTAACAAACAATGGTTATTATATCTTCCAAAATTGAAGTTGTATGGTTTTGTTATACCCAAAAATCCTTTTGATGATTCTGTATGGTGGTTTGATGCCGAGAGTGGCAGATACCTATGTGAGGCGGCATCCCCAGTGGCAATAAATATAAACGGGATGTATGTATCGCAGACAGGATACGATTGCGATGGGCCGTTAGATTTGAAGTTCTTTCATCGCGAAGGGAATTATATTTATAACTTCCAATCATATAAAAATACCCAATATAATGAATTCGTTTTCTATCAAGAAGATTCCAAAATCCAACCTATCTTTTGGCATGACTACAATATACTGTATTTGAAGACCTATGACCATAAAAGACAAATGGAAGTATATCTGAAAATAAAAGTACAATAATCAGTCAAAGATATGCTTGAGAATATGATGTCAAATGGTGCTATAAGACACGCTCCGAAACAATCAGTCAGGAATCAAGAGAAAGGAGGCAACCGATGAACCGAATATTATCTGATTATCTTGAAATTTGCAGTAAATTCCGAGCTGACGGGCTAAGCAAACCTGAGAGGAAACAGCGTCACGCTCTGCTCTCCCAATGGGAGAAAACGGGTTATGAGAGAGGAATGTTGCCCCTCGGTGAGATTAAGGACTTTTGGGATAACCATAATGACAATTGCTGGAACAGAGTGTTTATAAATAAGGTTATATGTCCGGCGATAGCCGCTGATTTAGAGACTGGTGGATACGATGGCTTAAGATTTTTGTTCCACTGTTTCCGAGGCCATGAAAGCTCCTGCATACACTCTGACAGTCCGCTCGCAATTTTTTGTGATTACAGCGTAGGAAAGTACCAGCCGTTTCAATTGGCAGATATATTGCTTGAATATGAACCTGATAATGTTGATGCGCTCAGATACAAGTATGCTGCTCTCAAATATTTTCTTGAGTTCTCCATACATGAAATGCCTTCGGGTGTGTTGAACGGCTATGACGGAGCAAGTGTATCAGACATTCCTGCAATGATTGAGGATACGAATGAGTTTGAGCGTATTTCACGAAAGTTGAATATGCCTCTTTGTGAAAACTTGGTAGAAGATTGCCGCAGGTATTATAAAGCCTACGGAGATTATTTGCAGAATCTCGACAGATATGGGACTTTTGAGGATTATCTGCGTATGAATAAAATTCCATACCAATCATACACATCACGTTACGATTATGAATAAGTGGCAGAAAATAGCAGGCATAGTTTCGTTGACAGTTATTCCATTGGTCGGGATATTCTGGCAAGTGGTTACTTATGCCGATATTAGAGCTTGGAAGGTAACTTTTGCGGCCCACGATTGTAAAGATGTATTATATGCCGTTATGGGTGGTTACGCATTTTTATTTTGGATAAGTTATGCTTTGGCATTTTGCTTCTTTATTTGTCTTTGGCGGAAAGGAGGCAAGCGATGAAACTGACCGAAAAGGAGATAAATGCAGTGCAGGGCAAAAGCCAAGATATTAGATACCGTTACTCTCTAAAACGGATAGCGGATAATGACTGTCTATGGGTTTTGGCTACAAAAGAAGAAAACTTTATTAGCTTCCATGACAAAGGACTGAATATGCTTCTTCTCTGGCCGTTTCAGGAATATGCAGAGAACTATATCTCGGTATCCGACAATGAAGATAGATGCACGGCTGTTAGATTTAGTCTTGAAAGATTCGCAGATGAGCTGGTTGATTCTCTTTGTGAGAATGGAATGTCAATTTGTGTGTTTCCTGTTTCGGAGGAAGATAGAGGTAGAATTGTAGGCGTAAATTCTTTTGTGGAGGATATAGCCCTTGAACTTGAAAACTATAAATAAAAACGATCAATATTAATCATAAGTAACGAAGTTATGTCAAGATTAGGCGTTTTATATGCTCTTAAAGATGATGAGCTGAACAAACTTTGTTCTTTGCCGCAGGCTGAACGATATGATTATATGTTAGAGGAAATAGAGGAATCTTTATTGGATACGCCTCGTGGATGCGAGTTGGATAAAGCATGGGATGGTATCCAGTATTGTCTTGGCGGCGGAGCGTGGAAAGAGGGGAATTCTATCCCGACAAACATCGTTTTCGGTGGAGAATTTTTAGTCGAGACTGAAGATGAAATCATCACTCTAAAAAAGCATTCGGATGTGATACAGATAGTTGACTATCTGCATCAAAACAATCTGAAAGAAATTATACGAAAGAATTTTCATCTGATAGAAGAACAAGAATATTCCTTGCCTAAAAATGATAATACCTTGGACTATCTTTTAGGATGGAGTGGAAACATTCAGTCTTTTTATGAGAATGCCTTGAAAGAAGGATGCTCTGTTATCTTTACTGTGGATTTGTAAAAATGCAGATGTCTGAAAAGAGGCAGGTAATGAAACTGACCGATAAACGATTTTGGATATTTGAGGCATTTGTGGATTTTGTTTCAGTAGGAGTGGGTTATAGTATGTTGTATATGGAATGGGATACATATTATACGGTTATATTCCTATTATGTGGTTTGTTGAGCGGATTCGTTGCATTTAAGTGGTTTATGAAAAGTAATATCAGACTGTTTTTATCGGTTTGGATAGCCAACAGCCTATCTGTTGCAATTTGTTTTCTTTTACCCAACCTAAATAAATCCACAACACATTTAGATTACCTGATATTATTCTTGATAATGTATTCATTAATCTCAATAATCCCATACATTGTCATAACAAAAATTTACTCACTTATCTCAAAACGACTATGACACATAAGTTGGCTTTATTTTGGATATTGTGGGGAGTGTTGCTTGTTGTCATGGTCGGGTGTTGTATATTCGAGGGTTGGAGTGAAGATACAGCACTGCTTGGCGGAACTTATGCACTTTCGCTGTTATCGACGTGGTTGTGTCATAAGGCAAAACCGAAAGCGGCGTTTGTCAACCTGATTGTGATGATAGCATATAATGCTATTTTGAGTTACAATCTTGTCTTCAATAGCCAATATGGAGCCGGACTGACATGGTGGTTTTTCGCATTGCTGCTGAACACCATACATTCAATCGGTTTGATGATTTTTGTCCTCTTATCCACTCAAAAGCGGAATTTATGATTCCCTTTACAGAAAGAAATTAAAAAAAGCCGCCGAGAGGGAGGGTTGGCTCTCTCGGCGGCGCGGTGGTTATTTCTCAGTCGGATTGAAATAGAGGAAGGTTTCTTCTATGTGTCGGGATTTTTCGAGTTGGCGGGTAAGATTCTTTATGGAATCCTGCTTCTGCTGTGTGCCGACAGCAAAGGTTTTCTCTCGGCGAAGCAAATCTTCCTGCTGCTTGCCTTCCCACCAAAGCCTTTCGTAGCGGTAGAGCCACTCGGTCTTTCGTAGGCTCTCATTGTCCTTATAGAGATGGAAACAACCTATGCCGAGACCGACAGCGATAAGCAATAGGGCTCCGGCAACGGCATAAACCCATTTGGGGATTGCCGCCCAGATAGCACCGTTGACGATGCTATACATCCGGTCGTTGAGACGCTTTGCCGATTCGTTGAACTGACAGGTCTGACTTGCGAACTCGTCGCGGATGCCTGCGTGAAGCGCATTTTTTACATTCTTGTCAAGTCCGTCCTTAAAGGCGATGACGAAGGCTTCTGCCAGTTCTTTGGGAAACTGCGAGAAGTCAAGACTTTTGAGGGCTTCGATTTTTTGTTTGGCGAGTGCCGCCTCTACGAGTCGTTTTACCGATTCGTTGGTGGCAATGCTTGCAGGCAGTTCGACCTGAATTTTCTGCGGCTCGGAAGTCGCAGGAGTTGTTGTTTGCTCCGGGGCTGATACCAGTCTGGTGTCAATATCCGTGAGCAAATCATTGTTTTTCTGAGCGATTTTGAGAAGGTCGTCAATCTTCTCGTCTTGTTTCTTGACGATGGAATACATATCAGCCATATTTCAAAGTTTGGGTCCTTGTCTTTTGCGTGGTTTTCTTTTCATCCTGCGAATGAAGGCTTCTTCTTCCGGTTCATAGCCGGGCCCGACCTGAAATAGTCCGCCGATAGCTTGACATCCGGTTTCGATTATATTCTCTACTACATTCGCCACGGGCGATTCCTTAACCTTTGCCGTTACCGAAATCGGTGTCGTTCGCTGAGGCTGTGTCTCTCTTATTCCGGCGTTCTTGGCAAAGAATTTGTCGAGACGCTTGTAGGAAAAAGCGCGGTCAATCTTCGAGCCGTTGAAGGTAAATTCGCCGTCGGAGAACCGTATGCCCTGCGGCTTGCCGGTGTCGCGGTCGTTGTAAAATTCGACTGTTATTCCGGCCGGAGCGAGGTGGCGGCGGAACTCATCCCACGATTTGCAACGGTACATCGCCGCCTGAATCTTGGACTTCATCTCGGCAATCGCATCCTCATACAGCTTCTTTTTCGGCGAAAAAGTCAGTCCGTATTTCAGTTTTATTGCCTTGGTCGCGTCACGACTTTTGTCGAAATTATTGCTTTCGTCAATGGTTTTGCCGTGAAGATTCACGCGGTTATAGACGATATGGAAATGAGGCGAGCCGGTTTCGAGATGTCGCACAATCAGATATTGCGTGTCCCGGATGCCCATCCGTTCCATATATTCTTTCGCCAGCTGAACCATGAACTCATCGGTGAGACGGGGCAAATCTGCCTTGTCGAAACTTACGGCTATGTGTCCGATGGGCTTGCTTATTCTATTGTTGAGGCTCGCCCCGATGTCGAAACTGTCCACAATTCTGCGATAATCGTTGCCGAGAATCCCGTCGGAATCTATCACTCGCCAAGTGTCGGCGGTGTACTGTTCCTTGTCATGGAACTCTCGCATGACGTAGCCGACAATAGCGGCGGCAGCTCCTTTTGCGAGTATTTTTGCTATCATAACAGAGAGGAATTTGAGGTTTTCAACTTGCCAAGAGTGGCTAAAATCCCATCGAGACAAGCCTCTGCTTTACGCTTTGTCGAGGGCCATGAGTTAGCCTGACAAGCCTTGACCTGAGAGTTGAGATTCTTGCCTTGATACATCAGTTCGCGTATTGCCTCACGTTCAAAATCGGTGAGACGACCGACAATCGAGAGCCTGAATGCCGAGATTCTAAGCAGTTCGGCGATGCTGACACCGGCGGCTGCGGCCTTGGCTTTCACCTCGCGCTCTTCGGCATCGGTAAAATTCACAGAGACTTTGCGGTCTCTTTTATCACTGGATTCTTTCTTCGGTCGCCCGCGGAGTTTTACACCGGGAGCGTCCTGATTGAACTTTCTCATTTGTTGAGTTGGGGATGGTGACCGCAGGGAACAGAGAGCGTCCTTCGGGATGCGAGGGGTTTCGGGTGGGAATTTTTTACCTCCCGAAACATACCCTTGCATCCCCAACTAATCCACTATCGTTTCTTAGTTGTGCGCTGACGATAACCGCTCCCTGCGGTCGGGTTAAACATTAAAGCTTGCGCCAGATTTCGGTGTCGTCGGCATACATTGTGAGATGCTCGACAAGGATGGCGTTGATATAGCTGCCGGCAGTCGTGTCGCGGTCGCCGAGGATACGGGCGATGCGTTCAAGCTTCTCCCACACGCTGTCCTCGATGTTGACCGGATGACGCTTCACCAGCTTTGATGGCGCAAGGAATGTAGCCTTGAAATCGGCGAAGTCCGATTTGCGCTGTTGCTTGCCGATACGCTGTTGTTTCGACGGCTCGGTTGTGGCGGTTACGGCTGTTGCCTCGGTTGCTGTTTGCTCGTTGCCAAACAGATTGTCGGCGTTAGCAGGAGTAGTGCTGTTAACAGCGTTATCGCTGTTTACAGGATTGGTGGAGTTGATAGAATTATCTGATTTCATAATAAAATCGGGATTAAGAGTTGATACTTTGGATTTGGTTGCATCAGTCAACTCTGTTGACTTAGATGCGGGTGTTGATGATGCTTTTGTGGTTTTCATCATTTGTTTTGTTTGATGTTTGAACTTTGGTTGACAAGAAAATCATTCAAGTCGTTAAACTCTGAATAGAGTGTGGAGCGGTCAATCACGATTGAGCCATATATGGCTTTCAACTCGGCGAGTGCTGTTTGCCCGGCATTGTCGTTGTCAAGATAGCAGTTGATGGCGGTGTAATCTTTGAGATACGGTACTGCTTTGTTGACATTGACAACCGAGTTGAGTATGATTGCGTCGGCTCCGCTGATGATGCCGAGTGCGAGGGCAGAGAGATAATCAATAAATCCCTCGAACACGGCACACTCTGTTGACGGTCCATCTCTCGACCACGGCAGATATGAGATGTCCTTGCGTCCCCGGCAACCTTTGAAATATCTGTTGCGCAGTTCCCAGCCTCCGCTTACATTCTCAAATGCCACGGCAAAATATGGTTTACCGCTGACGCTGTAATGAGCCTCCTTGCAATTCGCAGTGGCGATGTGTGCCGGAATACCACGCTCTTGGAGGTATGCGACAAGTGCGCGGTGTTCCAGAGGCACGACCGCAAACCGTTCCACATTCGGTGCAGAGTGTCGCTGGGGAAAAGAGGAAGCGACTGTCTGCACCGATGGCACAGGATAGCTGTTGGCGATGCAACGCATGAGATAGCGCAGGTCTGTTGACTGATACAACTCGGTTGCCAAGTCGATGATGTTACCGCCTCTGCCAAGACCGAAGTCATACCAACAGTTTAGCGTTGTCTCGACCTTGAACGATGGCTTCTGTTCCTGTCGCAACGGCGACTTATACCAGAGCCTCGTTCCTTTTCTCGCCGCCGGTTCATGTCCGAGACGGGACAAGAAGGCGGCTAAAGGGATTGATTTAATCTCTTTGAGCATATCGAAAATATGTGTTGGGGATTTGGTTCAGGTTCAGCTTACATATATACACCCCGTACTGAACCGAACTTAGATCAGTAATAAAAATCGGGGTTGTATGAATATGTGCCGTTTTCCCGGACTACCATCCGTTTGTTCATCAGAAATGATTTCAGTTTCGTCACTTTGCCGTCACCGTATGGGAACCCGCAAGCGGCATAGGCTCTCTTGATGCTGTCTTCGCAGTTCTGACAGCCTTTTATCGCGCCGTTGGCAAAAGCCTTTTCAAGAGCCTGTCGGTGCTGTTCGGGAGTAAGCTCCGAGTATGAGAAAGTCTGAACTTTTGTTTTCCCGGCAAAGGTATAATCTGTGGCTATCTCCGGCAGTCCGGATTCATTGACAATAAAAGCAAACGGAGGGAAGTCCATTGAGCGGATGCAGGATGCCGACACCTCGGTAACTTCACTGTCAGTCGTGCTTTTGCAGACTTGCAGAACGGTCTCCGCCTTGTTGTTTAGTTCTGTGCCTACATGACCGCGTACATTATCATCGCTCTTGTTCAGATGCAGGACGGTATGGAGGTGTATCTGATACTTGTCCGTCCATTCCATCAGTTTGCCGATAAGCCTTGACGATTCAATGGCGTTGTTGATGTCGAACATCAGGTCGCGTACTCCGTCTATTATGACCAATCCGACATTGGGTGTGTTTGCGATAGCATTGTCGATAAGTTCAAGGCGAAGGTCGGGCGTAATGGCGCGGAGCTGGGCGAAGATCAGATTTTCGGGATGCATGTCAACCGGGAGTCCGGCAAGGCGCAACGCACGTTTCATAACCCGCTGGCAGTGGTGCGGACTCTGCTCGGTGTCGAAATAGAGGATTGTGCGTTTGTCGTCGGGAAACTCGGCGATGTAACGCAACACCTCCCCGTTGGTCAACGCCGCCGCGAGAATGGCACTCACATTGAATGTCTTTTTGCTTTTCGCCTTTCCGGTCGATGCCGAGAAGTTGCCGAGCGTGCCGATTGCGGAACCGTTGCAAAAGAGAACTTCCGGGCTTCTGGCAATCTCGTCCGTAACTCTGAGCGGATATGACTGCCAGAGCCGATTCAATTCCCGTGCATCCATCATTGTCTTGCTTTTTCAAGTATCAGACGCTCCACATCGCTCTGACGGTAGCACACCTTCTTCCCGACTTTTACCGGAATGAGGATATTGTTGCGGTTCCAATTCCAGAGGGTGGTGTGGCACACGCCGAATTTCTCCATCACCTCCTTCTTGGTGAGCAAGACCTCCTGTGCCGCACTGACCATAGCCGGAAGCAACTCCGTCTTTGCGGCCTCGATTGTCTGTCTTACCAGCTCAACGAGGTCTTCAAGTTTGACATTGAGCGTAACGCCGGTCACGCCACTGTTGATTAACTCTAATAGATTTGTCATAGGCAAATGCTATGTCGCCGGATTGTTAAGAGCTAAACGATTTTGGCGACGTTAGAAACCGTTTAGCCGCCGTTCCGTCCGAAACGGCGATGCAAAGATAATGGACAACCGCCCGCTTTGCAATAGCTATAACGCACTGTATCAGCCAAATAAATTCGTTTAATTTCGTTGACGCAATTAAACGAATTAAACGAACTGAATAGAGAAAAATCAAAGTGGATATAAACGGAAAAAGCCACCCGGCCGCAAGCGGTCAGATGGCTTCAGTATGATAAAAATTCGGCGTTATGCCGCCTCAAAATGATTTCTGATATTGTCGAGATTCTTTTTATCCTGCCCCATATCAATCATGCGCTTGCCACCCATCATAGGTGTGGTGAGTTGCTGATGGGCTTTCTGTACTCCGCGCAGACCGACAAACTTGTGTTCGGGATAATGTTCCGACAGGGCATCGTGAAATGTGGAGATGTCGCAACTGCGTATGTGCGAATCCTCGTGAAGATAGATATACAGCATGGCGAGGTCATTGCCGCTCGACCGGAGTTTCAGGAACTCCGATATTTTGCCCTTGATGCGGTCAGTGTTGTCGGGGATGAGGTTGTCGAGAGTTTCACGGACTTTCTTCCTGCCGCGCTTCCTCGGTTCTTTCTTTTCATCGGTCGTTTCAGCATCGGTGCTGTCCGCTGTGGCTGCCGATTCTTCCTCGTCAAATTCGGCGATTGCCGAATCGGTAACAGGCACGACACTACCCATCGACTTCTGAATCTTACGGAAATTATCCCAATCCTGTCGAGTACGGTGTTCATTCTGGATACTTCTACGAATGATGAAATAAATCATGGTGCGGGCCATAAGACGATTGAAGAACCCGGATTCTTTATCCTGTATGATTTCTTCATTATAAGAAACCATCAGCTCCCAACTGTTGCCGAAGTACAGCCATGCAAGCATTGCCGGAGCAATTGTATCCGGATTTTCTGACTGAAAATCTCTAAGTATCGTTCTGCCTATGTCAGCATCCTCCAATAACTTCTCAAGATCGTCAAATCCTTCATCCCTATTGTCTGCCATACGAGATTTGACGGCATTGGCATAAGCGGGGGCGATAGATTGGGCATACAGAAAAATCTGTTGAAAACCTGAACGGTCGCGCTTGCTCACTTCCTCGGCAAAAGCGCAGTATTCCTCGCGGTGGGTGTCAAGCCATTCCTTTATAAGCGACTTGAATTGTTCGTGCGTTATTGTACGGGGTTCTATTTTCATTAATTATGTGATGTAAACGGCGGGACTTAATTACCCCGCAATTTACAAAACCGCTACCCCGACAGAATAGTTCACTCGCCGATATTTATTAAAAAATGTGAAAAGATTTATTTTTTGTTCATTCAGTTGCGTCAACCATGTTTCAGCACCGTTCAAACGGGTGTGCCATAGGTAACTTTATGGCGCATGGTAATAAACCTGTGTTTAAGCATAGAGATTGCA
>ULSH01058867.1_pt1 | contig 18911 bp, 18 predicted proteins | sample 1956151 | NCBI WGS metagenome assembly ULSH01 (sample SAMEA4835702, study PRJEB28245) | human gut metagenome | biome: gut microbiome; material: fecal sample | place: Denmark | collected 2008 | reverse complement strand
TTTTATGGCTGCTGCTGTTAGTGCTGTTTGCAGGTTTTATCTTTTTCAATTCCTCGCTGCCTGCGGAAACTTCATACAAAGCTAGCGGACTGCTGGCCCAGTGGCTTGACAGCCTGTATGCAGCTATCGGCGACCCGATGCCGGTAGACCGTCTGGAGGCACGCCTGCGCAAGCTGGCACATTTTGTGGAATTTGCCGTTCTGGCAATGATTATGGTTAATACCTTTATCAGCTGGCGCGTATCCAACCGCGTGGCGTCAGGCTACATTCTGTTTTTGGGGCTGGCCGTTGCCGTAGCGGATGAGTACATTCAGCTTTCGGTGCCGGGGCGTACGGCGCAGGTTACCGATATTGTGCTTGATTTCTGCGGCGTGTTCATTATCTGGCTGTGCCGCGAAATATGGCTGTGGAGCAAAAAGTAGCGCAGCAAAATATAATAACAAAATATGTTGTAAATAAAAAACACCGCTTTTACAGCGGTGTTTTTGCGTATAATTATAAGTTTTATTTATAATTATTTTCACTTGTTATGTTCGTTCAAATAAAATATTTATCTTGATGCGGCCCGGTAAAAATGCAGTATGTACGCAAACAAAAGGTTTATATTATAAGGTCATAAATAAAAACTGCGGCGGCAAAATTTTTAGTTGTAATCTCCGGAAGTCCGGCTGCGAAGCCCGGACGGAATCGGAGAAGCCGCAGCATTTTTACATGACCGCATTAATATAAACCTTTTGTCAGAAAGTTATTGCTATATTTACTTTTCTTACAGCTCTTTAATAAACTTGCACAGCTTGTCAACAGCATCCTGTGAGGTAGACCAGCTGGTGCAGATACGGGCGGCCACTCTGCCGTCAGGCAGGTTTTCATAAAGGCCGAGTTTAAAATGGCTGTTTATTTTTTCGTACATTTCTTTGGTAATGATGATGAACTGCTGATTGGTGGGTGAATCAGTCAAGAATTCAAAGCCGCATTCTTTAAGCACGGCTTTAATCTGCATGGCAGTATCAATACCCTGTTTGCAGATACGGTAGTATAAACCGTTGGTGAACATGGCTTCAAACTGAATGCCAAGCAGGCGGCCTTTGGCAAGTACGCTGCCGCATTGTTTCATCAGCGGAATAAAATCCTCTTTAATGGCAGGGTTTAAAATAACCGCGGCTTCGCCGAACAGCATGCCGCATTTGGTGCCGCCAATGTAGAATACGTCGCAGTTATTGGCAATGTCCTGCATGGTAAAATCGCAGGCGGGAGAAGTAAGCCCGTAACCGAGACGCGCGCCGTCAATAAACAGGTATAAATTATACTGCCTGCATACGGCGTATAAATCTTCCAGTTCTTTTTTGCTGTACAGCGTGCCGGTTTCCGTAGGCTGCGAAATGTAAACCATTTTAGGCATTACAATATGCTCGCGGCTGGGGTCATGCAAGTATTTTTCCTGTTCGGCAGCAATCTGGGCAGCGGTAATTTTGCCGTCCTCATCGGGCACTACAAGCACCTTGTGGCCGCTGCGTTCAATGGCGCCGGCTTCGTGCGTGTTAATATGGCTGCGCGCAGTGCCGTAAACGCCGTGGAAGGGGCGCAGGGAGGCGGAGATAATCGTCAGGTTGGTCTGCGTGCCAGCCATCATAAAATAAACGTCCGCATCCGGGCGGCCGCATTCTTTCTGAATCAGCGCGCGGGCAGCTTCGCAGTATGCGTCCTCGCCGTAGCCTGCTGTTTCTTCAAGATTGGTTGCGTCCAGAACCTCTAAAATTTCCGGCGTGCAGCCGGTAGTGTAGTCACTGGTAAAATAATACATCTTTCAGCCTTCTTTCGTTATTTGGCACGCCTGCTGCGGATAACCTCAAAAATAATCGGGGTAAGCGAAAACAGAATAATGCCCATGGTTACATACGAAAAGTTTTGTTTGATAAACGGAATGTTGCCGAAAAAGTAGCCGCCGCCGAGGAATAAAAACACCCAGGTGCAGGCGCCGCTGACATTGTAAATGGCAAAGGTGCGGTAGTGCATGGTGCCGATGCCTGCTACAAAAGGTGCAAAGGTGCGCACAATCGGGGCAAAACGGGCCAGGAAAATAGCTTTGTGGCCGTGCTTGGCGTAAAAATCTTCGGCTTTTTTTACGTACTCCGGTTTAATCAGCTTTGAATTGGCGGCAAGTATTTTATGCCCCAGGTGCTTGCCTATCTCGTAGTTGCAGGCGTCGCCGGTGATTGAAGCCACAAGGAAAATAACGGCCAGAAGCGGCAGGCTGAGCCCTTCGGCGGATGCCGCCAGCGCGCCGCAGGCAAACAAAAGCGAATCGCCCGGCAGAAACGGCGTTACCACAAGCCCTGTTTCACAAAAAACAATAATGAACAAAAATGCGTAAATCCAGTGCCCATAGGCTTCCATAACAACGGGCAGGTAACGGTCAAAATGCAGGATAAAATCGGCAATGTTGGAATAAATAGCTTCCATCGGCTCCTCCTTATACAAAAACTAACAATATTTTAACATAAAGAAACAAAAAATAATAGAAAAATAATTTGTAAGCATAAGCTGACTTTGTGCTGTCACTTTATGTTATATGTGTTATAATAGCACTATAAAATTAAATTTGTATTAAAGGAGATTTTTATGGATATTGAAGTAATAAAAGCAAAAATAGCCGAATTCAAGGCCAAAGGCTGCGAAGTTCCCGATATGGATATGATAAAAACGCCGGAACAGATTGAAGGCATCCGTGCGGCAGCTAAAATTAACAATGCCTGCCTTGATTTGATTGCCCAAAAAATTAAAGCCGGCATGACAACGGAAGAAATTGATGCGCTGGCGTATGATTTTATTACCAAAAGCGGCGGTATTCCTGCCTGCCTCGGTTTTTACGGCTTTCCGAAAAGCATCTGTACTTCTGTTAATGACCAGGTTTGCCACGGCATTCCCGATAAAACGGTGCTTAAAAGCGGCGACATTGTTAACGTTGACGTAACCACTATTTACAACGGCTATTACGCCGATGCTTCGCGTATGTTTATGATTGGCAAGGTTTCCAAACCGAATCAGGATTTGGTTGCCATTACCAAAGAATGTATGCGCCGCGGCGTGGAAGCCTGCAAACCGTGGGCCTTTATCGGCGATATCGGCGCTGCCATTGCCCCGTTTGCACGCAAGCACGGTTACAGCGTGGTAACGGAATTTGGCGGGCACGGCGTTGGTGTGGATTTCCACGAAGAACCTTTTGTGTGCCACGACAGCAAAAAAAATACCGGCATGCTGATGGTGCCGGGCATGGTATTTACTGTTGAGCCGATGATTAACGCCGGCCGCCGCGATGTGTTTATCGACGCTTCAAACGACTGGACTGTTTATACGCAGGACGGCAGCATGTCGGCTCAGTGGGAAAACACTGTGCTTGTTACTGATACCGGCGTGGAAGTACTGGCATGGTAAGGCGCAGCAGCACCAAATTTATACTTTAGTTTAAAACAAAATACGCATAAAATAAAAATCCCGCTTTTGGCGGGATTTTTTTGTACAATTATTTGCTTTCTTTGTTTTCGGTGCCGTCTTTAATTTCTGCCGCTGCTTTTTCGGCTTCGCGTTTGGCTTTGGCCTCCTGCATGGCATCGTAGCGGTCGTATTCGTCCCAGTCGGGATGCGCTTCGGCAATTTCGCGTTCCAGTTCTTCGTCGGCGCGTTTTTCTGCTTCGGCAGCTTCTTTGCGTGCCTTGGCTTCGGCGCGGCGTTCTTCTTTGGTTTTCTTCTTTTCTTTTACGGGCTGGGGTACGGGGTCTTCGCCAAAGCGGTTAGACCCTTTGGTGCCGCGGAAGAAAATCAGGAACAGATTGAAAAGCTGGGCAATGTAAAATAAAATTGCTGCTGCAAGGTCAATGGCGGTATTGCCGGTGTTTACGGTGCTTAAAAGCGCGCCGGAACCCAGAAGCATCCACCAGCCGCTTAAATTAAGGTCGTGCAGGCGGCGCACGCCGAGCGAAATGCTGGCGATAATCAGCGGAATATAATAAACCCAGAACACCAGCGATTTGCGCACGTTGGTGGCAAAATGCGCGGGGTCTTCCTTAAGGTGCGGTTCGGCGTTGATAACGATTAAAACAAAAAAGATACTGATGGCGCCAAGCATCATCAGACGCATTAAAAAGGGCTTGCGGTTCAAACGCCCTTTAAAACTGAAATAATCATGTTTAAACTCTTTTACTGTCATAAAAAACCTCCGGTCAAAATGTCATACAAAAAGTTATATTCGCTGCGTGCGGCGTTATTCCTGCCTGTTTTTGCGCTTTTGCTGCCAAAATGCGTGGAATTTATCTGCCAGCTCCGTTTTGCCGCATTTGGCAGGCCAAAGTTCGGCATTGGCAAAACGCATGGCTGCCGCCAGATGGTCATACGCTTCGGCGTTGAAGCCCTGCAGCGAGCGCAGCAGTTCTTTGGCTTCCTGGCGTTTGGTGTGGCCGTCGTAGGGGCAGGGGTTTTTCAGCGGGTGCAGGTTAAGCTCATCAACCATACTGATGATTTCCGCCTCACGGTAATATAAAAGCGGGCGTATTAAGGTAAGCCCCGTGCGCGAAAGCGGCGTTACCGGCAGAAAGGTTTTAAGCTGCCCGCTGGCAACAAGGTTTAAAAAGAAGGTTTCCACGGCGTCATCATGGTGGTGCGCCCAGGCAACTTTGTTAAAGCCCAGCTCCAGCGCCGTGCGGTTGGTGGCAGCGCGGCGGAAATAAGCACAGGTAAAGCACGGCGTGTTGGTGCGGTGCTGCCACGCTTCGGTAACATCAACTTTGCTGCTGTAATGTTTAAGCCCGTACTGCGCGCAGAAGCTTTCCAAATCAGCTTTTGGAAAATCACTGCTGAACATGGTATCAACCGTGTAACAGGCAAGGTCAAACTTAAATGGTGCATACTGCTGCACTTCGGCCAGCGCGGCCGTTAAAAACATACTGTCCTTGCCGCCGCTTAAGCCAATCAGCACGCGGTCGCCTTCCTTCAGCATTTCAAATTCTATTATGCAGCGCCACAGCTTGCCCAAAAGGGCTGCGGGCACAAAAGGTTTACGGCTCATAGCTGCTCCTTAAAACAGGGTAAAATTTATTAAGCGTTCCCATTATATCACAAAATTCTGCCGAAGCACATAAAAAAGCACCCGTTTCTAAAACGGATGCTTCTGTTTTAACATATCAGCCCAGGGTTTCAGTAACCTTTATCAGTTCTTCGCGGATTTTAATATGCTGCGGGCAGGCTTTTTCGCAGGCGCCGCACTTAATGCATTCGGCGGCCTTCTTTTTGCCGTGACCCATAACCAGCCAGTTTTCCTGGTGTTTGGCTGCGGCCAAATCCTTATACAGCGTGTAATAGTTCATTGCCGTAAAGCTGCCGCTTACGCCGATATTCATGGGGCAGACCTTGGCACAGTAGTTGCAGGTGGTGCAGGGAATGAGCGGAATTTTTGCCAGCGCCTCCTGCGCCTGTTTCAGCGTTGCTTCTTCGGCGGCGGTAAGGCCTTTAAAATCCTTCATGTAAGAAAGGTTGTCCTGCATCTGCTCAACATTGCTCATGCCGCTGAGCACGGTAATAACGCCTTCCAGATGCGCAGCAAAGCGGATGGCCCAGCTTGCCACGGACATTTCCGGCTCGGCATCTTTTAAAATTTTCTGTACGCTTTCCGGCGGATTGGCGAGCATGCCGCCCTTAACCGGTTCCATAATGATAACGGGCTTGCCGTGTTTGCGCGCCACTTCGTAGCAGCGGCGGCTCTGCACGGCGGGGTAATTCCAGTCGGCATAGTTAATTTGCAGCTGCACAAATTCCATTTCGGGGTGAGCGTTTAAAATGGCGTCCAGTTCTTCCGGTGTGGAATGGAACGAAAAACCAACGTGTTTAATCAGCCCTTTGGCTTTTTGCTCCTGCACAAAGTCCCACATATTGTAATCGTCAAAATATTTGGTGCGGCTTTCGCCGAGGTTGTGCAGAAGGTAAAAATCAAAATAGCCTGCGCCTGTTTGTTTTAAGCTGGTTTCAAACTGATTAACTGCTTCTTCGCGTGTTTTGCAGTTAATCCAGGCGGCGTTTTTGGTTGCAAGCTGAAATTTTTCACGCGGGTAGCGTTCTACCAGCGCCTGGCGGATAGCGTCTTCGCTGCCGGGGTAGGCCCACGCCGTATCAAAATAGGTAAAGCCTGCTTCCAGGAACATATCTACCATTTTTTTGGTCTGTTCAATGTCGATGGCCTCTCCGGTTTTCGGCAGGCGCATCAGCCCAAAACCGAGTTTTTTAATATCTTCGCCTAAATATGCCATAGTATCCCTTCTTTCAATTACTGCTTAGTATAATTATAAACTGCTTTATAAAAGTTTTAAAGTTCGAAGGCACTCCAGGGTTATACTTTCTCTTAACGGCAAATCTGCGGCGTCGGATAAATCCATGTTCAGCGCAAAAACGTATAGGTTGTCTTTGGTTTCAACCCAGCCGACAAACCAGCCCACCGGGGTTTTTATGTTGTCAGTTGCCCAGCCGGTTTTGCCGTGCAGCGTGCAGGCATCGGTCTGTTTTAAAACGGTTATGTCACAAACCTGCTGCTGCGCCTTTTGCGGATATGGTAATTGCCCGCGGGCAAGTTTGGTCAGCAGCTTTACCTGCTCCAGCGCGCTGATTTTAAGCGGCCCTTCCAGCCAGAAGTTGTCGATTTTACTGCCAATGCTTTCATTGCCGTAGTGCAGCTTTTTAATATTGGCCTGCATGCGTTCCGTACCGATGCGGCGCGCCAGTTCTTTATAGGCTGGCACCTGCGAAAGTTTTATGGCGCTGCGCAGGCTGGCGTCGGTTTTCCAGCTTTCAAGGTACAACGGTTCGCCGCCATAACGGTAAAAAACTTCGTCTGCATCTTTAACAACGCCTTCGCTTAAACCGATAAGGCTGTTAAAAATTTTAAACGTGCTGGCGGGGTAAAACCGCTCTGCAGCACGCCCGGCGTTGTGCAGCCAGTAACCGTTTTTCTGTACGTCATAAATTACAAGGGTGCCGTTTACGCCGCGGCTGGCAAATATATCGTCAAGGCTGCTGTTGTTCACGGGGCGGTCAACGGGGTTTTCCGCATAGGCGGCGGGCATAAAGCACAAAGCAATTATAAGCAAAACTAATAAATGCAAAATACGTTTCATGGTTCACCTCAAACAAAAAGCGCCCGCAAGGGACGCTTTTATTTTTAATATTTTATTTCCAGCCGACAGTAACGGAGCCTTTAAAGTGGTCATTAATGAATTTTTCAACTTCGGCGGACTGATAGATTTTTTGCAGCTGCTTAATGCGCGGGTCGGCGGCATTTTCCTTTTTGGTTACAAAAATGTTGATGTACGGGGAAGCCGCGCCTTCAACCATCAAGGAATCCGTCATGGGGTTCAGCCCGGCAGGCAGAGCGTAATTGGCGTTAATAACGGCAACGGTTACGTCCGGCAGGCTGCGGGGAATGGTGGCAGCATCAAGTTCAAGGAATTTATAGCCATGCGGGTTGCCGGTAATATCGGCAACGGAGGTGGTAACGTCGTTAATATCCTTAACTTCAATTAATTTCTGCTCGGCAAGCAGCAAAAGCGCTCTGCCGCCGTTGGAAGGGTCATTCGGGATGCCGATTGTTGCGCCGTCGGGAATGGCCTCACCTTTTTTGATTTTATCGGAATAAACCGCCATGGGGAAGTTTACGGTTTTAAAAACTTCAACCAGTTCAAAGCCGGGCTCTTTTTTCAGCGTAGCGTCAAGGTAAGGCCTGTGCTGCATGCTGTTGGCAAAAATTTCGCCCTGCTGCAAGGCAATGTTCGGCGTTACAAAATCGTTAAATTCCACAACTTCTATGTTTAAGCCGTCTTTGGCAGCCAGTTTCTTAACCTCGTCCATAATTTCGGCATGGGGGCCTGCGGTTACGCCTACCTTAACGGGTGCGGAAGTATCCGCTGCTTTCTCGCTGCCGCCGCAGCCAAAAATACCGAGTGCCATTGTGCCAACCGCCAGTGCGGCCAAAATTCTTTTTAATTTCATAGTAATCCTCCTCTAAAATATTAAAATTAAAATAAATTGCTAACATTATAATTTGGTTTTATTAAGTTTTTTGCTGAGCGTGTCGCCGATAAACTGAATGAGCTGTACCATGAGAATCAGGATAACAACGGTAACAATCATTACATCCGGCTGGAAACGCTGGTAGCCGTAGCGGATGGCAAGGTCGCCGAGGCCGCCGCCGCCGAGTACGCCCGCCATGGCAGAGTAACCGATAAGGGCTATAACAGCAAGGGTAATGCCGAGCACGATGGAGTGCAGCGATTCGGGAAGCAGAACTTTGTAAATAATCTGCATCGGGCTTGCACCCATGCTTTGTGCGGCTTCGATAACGCCGTGGTCAATTTCAAGCAGTGAAGATTCGATAACGCGCGCAATAAACGGCGCTGCGGAAATGGTAAGCGGCACAATGGCGGCCGTAGTGCCGATGGAAGAACCAACCAGCATACGGGTAAGCGGAATAATGGCTACCATTAAAATAATAAACGGGGTGGAACGGGTGGCGTTAACGATAACGCCCAGCACGGAGTTGATAACGGCATTCGGCAGAATGTGCCCGCTGCGCGTTACCGTAAGGATGATGCCCAGCGGTATGCCGATAAGGCTTGCCAGCACGGTGGAGGCAACAACCATGTAGCCGGTTTCCCAAAAGGATTTTATTAAAAGTTCAATCATTTCATTTGACATAACCAATTACCTCCACTTGCAGATTTTGGCTGCTTAAATAATCCAGCGAGTCCTCAAGGGCTTTCTGCGGGCCTTCAATAACAATCAGCAGGTTGCCGTAAATGCGGTCTTTAAGCTGGTCGGTGTTGCCGGAAATAATGTTGGCGTCTACGCCGAAGCGTTTAATCATGCCTGAAACAATGGGCTTGTCAGCGTTGCCGCTGAAGAAGGACAAGCGCACGGCGAGGCTTGCGCCTTCAAAATATTCCCTGCTGACAGGCGTGCTTTTAAGTGATTCCGGAAGAGTGTTTTTATCGACGCTCTTAACAAATTCCTTTGTAGTCTGGTTCTGGGGGTTGGTAAATACATCTATCATATTGCCTTCTTCTATAATGCTGCCGTTTTCAATAACGGCTACGCGGTCACAGATTTCCTTTACAACTTCCATCTGGTGCGTAATCATTACTATGGTAAGGTTTAAACGCTGGTTAATGTCGCGCAGCAGGTTCAAAATGGATTTGGTGGTCTGCGGGTCGAGCGCGCTTGTTGCTTCGTCGCACAGAAGAACTTTCGGGTTGCTGGCAAGGGCGCGGGCAATGCCTACGCGCTGTTTCTGTCCGCCGGAAAGCTGGCTGGGGTAGTGGTCGGCGCGGTCCTGCAGCTGTACAAGCTCCAGCAGTGGTTCCACGCGCTTTTTGATTTCATCTTTGCCAAGCCCCTGAATTTCCAGCGGAAAGGCAATGTTGTCAAAAACGGTGCGGCTGGCAAGCAGGTTAAAATGCTGAAAAATCATGCCGATATTCTGGCGTGCTTTGCGCAGCTGCGTTTCCGTCATGGCGGTAAGTTCTTCGCCGTCTACAAAAACCTGCCCGGCGGTCGGCACTTCCAGCATGTTAATGCAGCGGATAAGCGTGGATTTGCCTGCGCCTGAAAGGCCGATAATGCCAAAAATTTCGCCCTGGTTAATGGTAAGGCTGGTACGCTTCAAGGCGTGAATGTCACCAGAGGAGGTGTGGTAAGTTTTTTCTACATTTACTAATTCAATCATGCGGTGTTCCTCTTTCTTTTCTAAGGTACTAAAAAACCCTTCACGAACAGGTGAAGGGTACAAGTTTTAAGACCTCTTTCATCTGCCGGAATGTTCCGTTGGATTTGGCACCGTTTCACTAAGGATGGTTGCCGTAGCGTCATCGGGCCAGTCCCTCGGCTACTCTTGATGAATGTTTGTATGAAGTTGATGTACCAATCATACACGTTATTTACAAATCTGTCAATAAAATTTTTCTTAAAATCCGTTAAAATTACTTGACTTTTTATAAAATAAAGTATTAAAGTAAGAAAGGATAGAAAATATCCAGTTTAAAATTTTACGGGTGTTAACCAAGGAGGACAGCCATGCCTGCAAAAACCAGGGATAAATTAACCGCGCAGCTGTTTAGGGCTGTTTTAAGTTTAAAAGATGAACAGCAATGCTCAAACTTTTTTGAAGATATTTGTACCATTACCGAATTAAAAGCAATGGCGCAGCGTCTGGAGGTTGCCAGAATGCTTGATGCCGGCTGCATTTATGAAGAAATTGTGGAGAAAACAGGCGCCAGCACGGCAACCATTTCGCGCGTAAAGCGCTGCCTGGTATACGGAGCGGACGGGTATAACTCCGTAATGCCCGTTTTAAGAGAAGGCGGAAAAGATGAAAATTGATTTTGCAGCTTTAAAATTTAATGTTCACGGCTATATTAATGCCATAGTGCAGGATGCCGGTACGGACGAGGTGTTGGCGCTTGCCAAAATGGACGGCGAGGCACTGGCACGCACAGCGGAAAACGGCAGCCTGTGGCTGTATGACCCGGAAACAAAAAAAGCCTATAATGCCGCGGAAGACGGCGCGGCTTTTTCGGTTACGGAAATTACTGCCGGTAAAAACGGTACGGTGCTTCTGGTAAAAGCACTTCCGGGGCGCAGCGGGCTGGGCGTATTTACGCAGCTGGTATGGAAAAGCGGCAGCCTGCCCGTGCCTGAGCCTGACGGCATTCACGGCGTACTTGCCGAAATTTACCGCTTAATTTGCTATAAACGCCAGCACGGCGGCGATAATTCCGCTGCAAGGCATTTGGTTATGTCCGGGCAGGATAAAATTTTAAAACAGCTTGGTGCAGATACTTCAAGCACCATTATTGCCTCTAAAAATGACAGCAGGACGGAAGTGCTGGATGAAATGAGCGGCCTTTGGTACGACTGCCTTGTGCTTTTGGCCTACCATAACATTAACCCGGCGGAACTTTTGGCAACGCTGGGCGATAAACGCGCCAAATAAACAAAATTTCAGCGGTAATTTAAAGTTTTTTATGATATAATAATTATTACACTAAAAATCATTACGGCAGCCAGGTCTGCCTGCAAAAAGGAAGTGCTGAACGTGGATAAACCAGTATATGTCATCGGCCACCGCAACCCGGATACGGACTCTATCTGCTCCGCAGTTGCCTATGCGTGGTTAAAAAGGCAGCTTGGCGTTAATGCCGTTGCGGCTCGCGCAGGTGCGCTGAACCCTGAAACACAGTATGTTCTTAATTATTTCGGCGTGGAAGAGCCGGTTTTAATTGAGGATATGTACCCCCGCCTGAAAGATGTGGAACTGATTGCAGTGCCCATGCTTAACGGCGAAACCAAACTGCGTGAGGTAAGCCATTTGTTTACCGACTACGGCGTGCGCTGCATGCCTGTCGGCACGCCGGAAAACATTGAAGGCGTTGTTACCGTAACCGACCTTGCCAAATGCTTCTATAAAGAACTTTGCGCACAGGAAAACGAAACCGGAGCTGTTGATTACAGCCAGCTGCTGGACGCACCGGTTAAAGACTTAATGACTACCAGCGTTGTTTCCTTCAACAACAACGAACTTCTGGACGATGTTAAAAATGCCATGCTCGATACCAATTTCCGCTCCTACCCGGTTGTGGAAGGCGGCCGCTACATTGGCATGATTGACAAGGTACGCCTGCTGAAACCCGACAAAACCCAGCTTATTCTTGTTGACCATAACGAACGCGCACAGGCCGTTGAAGGCAGCGAAGAAGCTGAAATCATTGAGGTAATTGACCATCACCGCATGGGCGGCCTGCATACCGCGGCTCCTATTTATATCCGCGAAGAACCCGTAGGCTGCACGGCAACCATTATTACCAGTATGGCAGAAGCACATAAAGTGGAACTGCCGCGCGAAATTGCCGGTTTGCTTTTATCGGCAATTATTTCCGATACCCTGTATTTCCGCAGCCCGACCACCACTCAGCAGGATAAGGACGCTGCGGCAAAACTGCAAAAAATTGCCGGGCTTGAGGATTTGGAAGCCTATGCCATGGAAGAACTGAAACAGGGCTCCGTTATTGCCCGTTTAACCGCGGACGAACTGGTACGCACCGATTTGAAAGAATTTGATTTCGGCGAAACTAAAGCCAGCGTGGCACAGATTAATATCATGGGCCGCCAGCAGGGGCTGGATAAAATGCCGGAACTTTTAGCGGCACTGGAATCCATGCGCGAAACCGAAGGTTTTGATTTGTCCTTCCTAATGGTAACGGACATTCTTTCCGAAGCTACCGACCTTCTTGTTGCCGGTGTAAATCAGGCAAAAGTTACGGAAGCTTTCGGAAAACCGGAAGCAGAAGGCCATTATTACCTGCCGGGCGTACTCTCCCGCAAAAAACAGATTGTTCCTCCGTTAACGGACGCTTTCAGCAAATAATGTAAAATTATTTACAAACAGGCAGCGCTTTATGTGCTGCCTGTTTTTCTATGCAGAAAAAACTGATAAAAATTCACTAAAAATTGTAAAATGTTCTTGACGTCATTGTGAAATTATGGTAAAGTGTACACATCCTTTTAAAAACCGTTTGCAATTTGCGGACTGTATTGGCTTTGTTGCAGAGGAAACACGGCAACTCGCGCATAAAAAACCGAAACGGAAAGTTTGGCGCAAAAGGTTTCTGAAAGGGTAAAAAATTTATTTCCCTGGAGGAATGGCAAATGAAAAAATCTTTAGTTCTCGCAATGGCTATGGCTCTTGGCGTAACTGCCAGCGCTTATGCCGCAAACCCCTTCTCCGATGTACCGGCTGGTCATTGGGCTTATGACGCTGTAAACAAACTGGCTGCAGCAGGCGTTGTTGACGGTTATCCCGACGGCACCTACGGCGGCGACAAACTGATGACCCGTTATGAAATGGCTCAGATTGTTGCTAAAGCAATGGCTAAAGGCGCTAACGTAGACAAATTAGCTGCAGAATTTGCTGACGAACTCGACAGCCTCGGCGTTCGCGTTGCTAACCTTGAGAAAAAAGCTGACAACGTAAAAATCACCGGTCAGATCCGTTATAACTATGTAAGCCGCGACAACAGCGCTGACGAATCCAACCTTCGTACCCGTCTGTGGGTAACCGGCCAGGTTAACGAAGACTGGACCTACACCGGCATGTTCCAGAACACTCAGGAATTCATGCACAGCGAAAGCGGTGAAGATGATGATGTTAAACTGAACCGTGCTTATGTAGACGGCCGTGTTGGCGGTATTGATGTACACGCAGGCCGTTGGGACGAAGTAACCAATACCGGTAACGTACTTGATAGCTACATTGATGGTGCTAAACTTACCTATGGCGATAAAGTACAGGTATACGGCATGGTTGGTAAAGCTCCTTCAGAAGAATATTTTGCATCTTCTTCTGATCGTCTTTATGTAGTTGGTGCGTCTGCTGATCTTGGTGAAGTGGATGTATATGTAAACTACTTCAAAGCTAATGATACCGGTTTCTGGAATGATGCTGGTGACCGTTTCACTGTAGTTGGCGACAAAGAAATCTGGAACGTTGGCGCAAGCTACAACTTCGCTCCGGACTTCACCCTTGCTGCTGAATATATGTGGGGCGATGAAGATCATGAATACGCTGGCGAAAAACCTGGTAAAGACGGTTGGTATGCAGACCTCGCCTGGAAAGGCGCTTCTGCTGACGAACCGGGCTCTTATGGCCTGCATGTAAGCTACTTCGACCAGTCTGCTAACGCTTACATCAACCCGACTACCGATGCTACTACCTTCGGTGAATTTGGTGGTTACAAAGGCTGGGCAGTTGGCGCAAGCTATGCATTTGCTAAAAATATCGTTGGCGTAGTTAACTACTATGACACTGAAGCTCAGGTTGGCGATGCAGACGATCAGGTAATCTTCTCCGAACTGTACTTCACTTTCTAATTTTAACCTTAATAAGTTTAATACGGAAAGCTTTAAAAGCGGATGGCACAAGCCATCCGCTTTTTGTATAAAAAAGCAGCTTACAGCAGCTGCATAAAATGTTATGCCGTAAGCAGCAAGGTTTAAAATTTGCTGCTTGGCAAAAACGAAATTAAAGGTCAATAAAAAATTTAAATATTTAAGCCGCATAAATCCTTCTTATGGGAATTTGTGAAATTATATTTAATTTTTAGAAAAAACGTTTGAATAAAACTTTGCTTACAGCCCCATATTTTGGTATAATAAAAATACAAAGAATGATGGGAGTTGATTACTGTGGCTGATGTAATTAATGCTGTATCCGGAAATAAAATGTTTCAGTTGAAGCAGGGCATAAAAGAACTGCGCGAACGCCTGAAAGTTGAAGAAGACCCGGATGTAATCGCCGGTATTAAAAAAGAAATTATGGAAATGGAAACCCATTACAATATTTTGGCAGACCGTTTGAAAATGCAGGACCGCGGTATCTGATTGCCTGAAAATTTGTTTTGAAAAGCGCTTGCCGTTAAGAAAAACGGCAGGCGTTTTTTTATCCGGCAGAGATTGCCAAGCTGTAAAAAAAGTGATAAACTACTACAGAAAATATTTATTTTAAAAAGTATGCCCTTTTGATAGAATGGATTTTTAGAACAGGAGAGTTTGCAGTTGGAAAGATTGATAGTTAAAGGCGGCAACCGTCTTGTAGGCACAGTAAAAACAAGCGGCGCCAAAAATGCCGTGCTGCCTATTATTGCCGCTTCTATTCTTGGTACTTCACCGAGCAGGCTGGATGAAATTCCTGCGTTGGAGGATGTGCGCACTATTTGTGCTGTTTTGGAATGCCTTGGCATTAAGGTTGACGCTTCCGAACCGCATACGCTGAAAATTGACAGCAGGGAAATTACCTCCTGCGAAGCGCCTTATGAGCTTGTGCGTTCCATGCGCGCTTCGTTCCTTGTTATGGGGCCGCTCTTGGCACGCAAGGGTTATGCCCGCATTTCCCAGCCGGGGGGCTGCGCTATCGGCACAAGGCCGATTGATTTGCACTTAAAAGGTTTTGAAGCACTGGGCGTTAAAATTGAACAGGGGCATGGCTATATTGAGGCTTCTGCGCCAGAAGGCATGACCGGCGCCAATATTTACCTCGATTTTCCGAGTGTGGGCGCAACTGAAAATATTATGATGGCGGCAGCAATGGCAAACGGTACTACGGTTTTGGAAAATCCGGCCGAAGAACCGGAAATTGTAGACCTTGCCAACTATCTTAACCAGATGGGTGCGCGTGTGCGCGGAGCCGGTACAAACGTTATTACCATTGAAGCCGTATCCGAACTGCACGGCGTGCAGCATTCCGTTATTCCCGACCGCATTGAGGCAGGCACTTACATGATTGCGGCGGCAATGACCGGCGGCGACGTAATTATTGAAAACGTACTGCCGGAACATCAGAAACCGCTGATTGCAAAACTGCGTGAGGCCGGTGCGCTGGTTGAAGAAGATATCGACCGTATCCACGTTGTCGGCAGCGGCAAGCTGAAGGCCGTTGATATTAAAACCCTGCCGTATCCCGGGTTCCCTACGGATATGCAGGCACAGATGATGGCTATGCTTTCCGTTGCGGAAGGGCGCAGCAAAATTACCGAAACTGTTTTTGAAAACCGTTTTATGCATGTGGTTGAATTAAACCGCATGGGGGCAAATATTACAACAGAAGGGCGCAGCGCCGTTATTACCGGCCCGGCCCATTTAACAGGCTGCACCGTAAGGGCAACCGACCTGCGTGCCGGTGCGGCAATGATACTTGCGGGGCTTGTAGCCGAAGGGGCAACGGAAATCTGCGATATTTACCATATCGACCGCGGCTACGAAGAAATTGCAGCTAAACTGACCAGGCTCGGCGCGGATATTAAGCGCGTTGGCACGAAAGATTAAAAGTAGGTGAAAGTATGTTTTTTAACAGTGTAGATATAGGCATTGACCTTGGTACAGCCAATCTTCTGGTGTATATCAAGGGCAAGGGCATTGTGTTTAACGAGCCTTCCGTTGTGGCAATTAACAGAAGCAAAAATAAAATTCTGGCTGTGGGAAACGAAGCCCGCGATATGATTGGCAAAGTTCCGGAAAGCATTTCAGTTATCCGTCCGCTTAAAGAGGGCGTAATTGCCAATTATACCGTAACGCAGAAAATGCTGGAATTTGTGGTGGAACGTGTGGCCGGCAAGAGCTTTTTCAGCAAGCCGCGCATTATGGTGTGCATTCCGACTGGCATTACTTCGGTAGAAAAACGTGCCGTGCTGGAAGCTGCCATGCAGGCAGGCGCTTCCAAAACTTATTTAATAGAAGAACCGCTTGCAGCGGCGCTTGGCGCAGGGCTTGACATCAGTGTGCCGAGCGGCAGCATGGTAATTGATATCGGCGGCGGCACAACCGATATTGCCATTTTAAGCCTTGGCGGCGTGGTTGTTGATTCGTCCATCCGCGTTGGCGGCGATGCTTTTGACGAAGCGATTGTGCGCTATGTAAAAAAAGTTTACAACGTGCTGATTGGCGAACCGACGGCAGAAAAAATAAAAATGAACGTGGCTACCGTGCTTTCTAACGGCAAATGCACGGATATGGAAGTGCAGGGGCGTGACCTTATCGCAGGCAGGCCTACTACCATTAAAGTAACCTCGGCAGATGCACGCGCAGCGCTGCGCGAACCTGTTTATTCCATTATCGGCACCATCCGCGGCGTGCTGGAAAAATGTCCGCCTGAGCTTTCGGCAGATATTGTGGATAAGGGCATGGTGCTTACCGGCGGCGGCGCGCTGGTTGACGGACTGGCACAGTTGCTGACTGAAGAAACCGGCATTAAAACAACGGTTGCGGAAAACCCGCTGGACTGCGTGGCTTTGGGCACCGGCAAGGCGCTCAGCGAGCTGAACAATCTGCGCCCGGGTTCTGTTGTCGGCAACGACTGATTAGTTAGGTTTTATAATACACAGCTTACGGGCTGTGTATTGTTTTTTCACGGAGGTAAGTTATGTTAAAAGCATTCGGCAGGCTGCTTGCCGCGGCGCTGCTTGTTGTTATGGTGCCGCTTTCCGCAATGGCGGCGGAGGTTGAAAATTTCCGATTCAGCAGCAGTCCCAGCAAAATACGTTTTGTTGTTGATTTGGACGGCAAGGTTGAATATGAAGAAGTTAAGAACACAAAAAAACAGCTTGTGCTGGAATTTGACGCAAAAGTAGACGACGATATTGTCTCCAGGGTTAAGGACCCGATTATTAAAAAGGCCCGCTTGCAGGAAAAGGGCGATAAAACACGCCTGATTGTTGATTTGAACAGCGAAGCGCAGCACAAGGTGTTTGTGCTGAAGCAGCCCAACCGTCTGGTGCTTGATATTTTCCGCATCCGCGTGGAATCAACCAGCAGCGATATGGGTAAAGGGCTGACGCATATTTACCGCCGCGAGGACATGAACGGTTTGCCGGTGGAAGTAAATATTTTGGAAATTGCCCCGAAAAACCGCTATATTTTAAAACCGTTCAGCGGCGCGGTTAACAAAAACGGCCGCGGAACTTTGCTTAAGGCAGCCAAAGCCGTCGGCGCACGTGCGGCAGTTAACGCTTCGTATTTTGATTCGGACGGCTGGATTATCGGCAACTTAAAGCTGGATGGCGAATGGCTCGGCATGGAAAGCCAGCCGCGCAGCGCACTGGTTGTTGCCGGCGGCAAGCCGATGGTTATGCAGGACCTGGCTTATGAAGGGCGCGCTTTCTTCCCCAAACTGGGCACTTTTTTGGATGTAAAGGGCATTAACCGCAGCCGCATTGCCGATGATGTGGTGCTTTACACGCATTATTACGGGCCGGGCACAAAAACCAACCAGTACGGTTATGAAATACGCATTGCCGCTAACGGGCGCGTTACGGAAGTAAGCGGCGCAGGCAACATGAAACTTGATAAGGACAGCGTTGTGATTTCGGGGCACGGCATGGCCGCGAAAGTGCTGGAGCGCGTACAGGTGGGCGACCGCGTGCGTCTGCGTGAAACGCTTGGCAATGAAACTGCGGATGAAGCGGAACTTGTTGTGGGCGCAGGGCCTTCGCTGGTAGCGGATGGCAAGGCTGACGTGCGCAGCGCTGAAGAAAACATTGCTTACGATATTGCCCGCGGGCGTGCGCCCCGTACTGCGGCAGGCGTAAAAAAAGACGGCACAGTTATTCTGCTTGTTGTGGACGGCCGCAGCAGCAGTTCTGCCGGTATGACGCTTCAGGAGCTTGCTTCCTACCTTGTAAAACTCGGCGCATGGCAGGCCGTTAATTTTGACGGCGGCGGCAGCAGCGAAATGGTGCTGGACGGAAAAATTTTAAATACGCCTTCTGACGGAAGGGAAAGGCCTGTCAGCGTAGGCTTGGGCGTGTTTCCTACCAAAGGCTGACGCTTGCCAGAAAATTTTTAAAATAGTATAATATAGCCATGCATGCCAAGGCTGCGTGCGGCTGTTTTGCTTAAACGGAATTAAACCGGCGTGCGGCTTATGCCCAGGCCGGTTTTGCATTATTTGCGATGTGGGGACTTTATGAACACAAAAAAATTATTGCTTTTTATTTTTAGTATTTTGCTTATATTCAGTTTGCCTTTATTATGCGCTGCCAATGTGCCGCTGATGCCGGTGGAAGATATCCGCCCGGGTATGCAGGGCATTGGCAAAACTGTTATTAACGGCGACAATATCGAAAACTTTAACGTTGAAGTTATCGGCGTTACCGGCAGCGAAGCCGGAGGATACAGCATACTTGTGCGCACAAGCGGCGACGTTATTGAAAAAAGCGGCGGCGTTGCGCAGGGCATGAGCGGCAGCCCGGTGTATATTAACGGCAGGCTGGTTGGCGCTGTTGCTTTTGGCAAAGAGTTTAACGACCCTCATTACTGTTTTTTAACGCCTATCG
>ULSH01011036.1_pt1 | contig 19080 bp, 12 predicted proteins | sample 1956151 | NCBI WGS metagenome assembly ULSH01 (sample SAMEA4835702, study PRJEB28245) | human gut metagenome | biome: gut microbiome; material: fecal sample | place: Denmark | collected 2008 | reverse complement strand
CCCATTGCGTGAGACGTCATTTGTTTATCCCCGCCGCGAACCGCTGGGCGTAGTGGCAGGGATTGGCGCATGGAACTACCCGATCCAGATTGCCTTGTGGAAATCCGCACCGGCGCTGGCGGCAGGCAACGCGATGATTTTCAAACCGAGCGAAGTCACCCCGCTTACCGCGTTAAAGCTGGCCGACATTTACAGCGAAGCGGGCCTGCCGGACGGCGTATTTAACGTGCTGCCGGGCGTAGGTGCGGAAACCGGGCAGTATCTGACCGAGCATCCGGGCATTGCCAAAGTGTCATTTACCGGCGGTGTCGCCAGCGGCAAAAAAGTGATGGCTAACTCGGCGGCCTCTTCCCTGAAAGAAGTGACCATGGAGCTGGGCGGTAAATCACCGCTGATCGTTTTTGACGATGCGGATCTCGATCTCGCCGCCGATATCGCCATGATGGCGAATTTCTTCAGCTCCGGTCAGGTGTGTACCAACGGCACTCGCGTCTTCGTTCCGACGAAATGCAAAGCCGCATTTGAACAAAAGATTCTGGCGCGCGTTGAGCGCATTCGCGCGGGCGACGTTTTCGATCCGCAAACTAACTTCGGCCCGCTGGTCAGCTTCCCGCATCGCGATAACGTGCTGCGCTATATCGCCAAAGGCAAAGAGGAAGGCGCGCGCGTACTGTGCGGCGGCGATGTACTGAAGGGGGATAGCTTCGATAACGGCGCATGGGTTGCACCGACCGTGTTCACCGATTGCAGCGACGATATGACCATTGTGCGCGAAGAGATTTTCGGTCCGGTGATGTCGCTTCTCACTTATGAATCTGAGGACGAAGTGATTCGCCGCGCCAATGATACCGACTACGGCCTGGCGGCGGGCATCGTGACGGCGGACCTGAACCGCGCGCATCGCGTCATTCATCAGCTGGAAGCGGGTATTTGCTGGATCAACACCTGGGGCGAATCCCCTGCTGAGATGCCCGTTGGCGGCTACAAACACTCCGGCATTGGTCGCGAGAACGGCGTGATGACGCTCCAGAGTTACACCCAGGTGAAGTCCATCCAGGTTGAGATGGCTAAATTCCAGTCCATATTCTAACCAGGAGGTTTATTTGCAATTTGACTACATCATTATTGGTGCCGGCTCAGCCGGCAACGTCCTCGCTACCCGTCTGACTGAAGATCCGAACATAACCGTGCTGCTGCTTGAAGCAGGCGGCCCGGACTATCGCTTTGACTTCCGCACCCAGATGCCCGCCGCGCTGGCATTCCCGCTGCAGGGTAAACGCTACAACTGGGCCTATGAAACGGAACCTGAACCGTTTATGAATAACCGCCGCATGGAGTGCGGACGCGGTAAAGGCCTGGGTGGATCGTCGCTGATCAACGGAATGTGCTACATCCGTGGCAACGCGCTGGATCTCGACAACTGGGCGCAAGAACCTGGCCTTGAGAACTGGAGTTATCTCGACTGTCTGCCCTACTATCGCAAGGCCGAGACTCGCGATGTGGGCGAGAACGACTACCACGGCGGTGATGGCCCGGTGAGCGTCACCACCTCCAAACCCGGCGTCAATCCGCTGTTTGAAGCGATGATTGAAGCGGGCGTGCAGGCGGGCTACCCGCGCACGGACGATCTCAACGGCTATCAGCAAGAAGGTTTTGGCCCGATGGATCGCACCGTCACGCCGCATGGCCGTCGCGCCAGCACCGCGCGTGGCTATCTCGATCAGGCCAAATCGCGCTCTAACCTGACCATTCGTACTCACGCCATGACCGATCACATCATTTTTGACGGCAAACGCGCGGTGGGCGTCGAGTGGCTGGAAGGCGACAGCACCATTCCGACCCGCGCGGCGGCGAATAAAGAAGTGCTGTTATGTGCAGGCGCGATTGCTTCACCGCAGATCCTGCAACGCTCCGGCGTCGGCAACGCTGGACTGCTGGCGGAGTTTGATATTCCGCTGGTGCATGAATTACCTGGCGTCGGCGAAAATCTTCAGGATCACCTGGAGATGTATCTGCAATATGAGTGCAAAGAACCGGTTTCCCTCTACCCTGCCCTGCAGTGGTGGAATCAGCCGAAAATCGGTGCGGAGTGGCTGTTTGGCGGCACCGGCATTGGTGCCAGCAACCACTTTGAAGCAGGCGGATTTATTCGCAGCCGTGAGGAATTTGCGTGGCCGAATATTCAGTACCATTTCCTGCCAGTGGCGATTAACTATAACGGCTCGAACGCAGTGAAAGAGCACGGCTTCCAGTGCCACGTCGGATCGATGCGCTCGCCAAGCCGTGGGCATGTGCGGATTAAATCCCGCGCCCCGCACCAGCATCCAGCGATTCTGTTTAACTACATGTCGCACGAGCAGGACTGGCAGGAGTTCCGCGACGCAATTCGCATCACCCGGGAGATCATGCATCAACCGGCGCTGGATCAGTATCGTGGCCGCGAAATCAGCCCCGGCACGGAATGTCAGACGGATGAGCAGCTCGATGAGTTCGTGCGTAATCACGCCGAAACCGCCTTCCATCCGTGCGGTACCTGCAAAATGGGTTATGACGAGATGGCAGTGGTTGACGCCGAAGGCCGCGTGCATGGGCTGGAAGGCCTGCGCGTGGTGGATGCGTCAATTATGCCGCAGATTATCACCGGCAATTTGAACGCCACGACGATTATGATTGGCGAGAAAATAGCGGATATGATTCGCGGGAAGGATGCGTTGCCGAGGAGCACGGCGGGATATTATGTGGCAAATGGGATGCCGGTGAGAGCGAAAAAAATGAGTCGTGATGTGAACTGACTCAGGAACCTATCAGATTGAGAGTTACCGTTCTACTATGAGGACCGAATCCTTATATAAAACACTGAGGTAACTCTCATGCTTCATATCCAGTATTCATGATGCTGGCTTTTTGCTGATATTTAACCCGAACATTCCTGATACAGACTATTAATTCATTTATCTGCGGCAGATTTTATTTTCTGGATATATTATGAGTGAACAAATCAAACAGGATATCGATCTGATTGAGATTTTATTTTATCTGAAGAAAAAGATTCGTATTATCCTTTTTATTATAGCTATCTGTATGGCAATGGTGCTGTTGTTTCTGTATAACAGAGAAATAAAGCTGGAATGGTCAGGAGATAAGAGAGATTTACCAGCTGCTGAAGCGGAAATGTCTCGCGTGCAGGTGTCTATTATCAAATGGTATGCGTCAGAATACCATAACGGCAGGCAAGTTCTCGATGAGATACAAACGACTTCAGCAATTAACAGTGAGCTTTATACAAAAATGATATACCTGACCAGGAACTGGTCATTGTATCCGAACGGTGATGGCTGTGTAACCATAAGCTCACCGGAAATAAAAAGTAAATATCCTGCTGCCATTTGCCTGATTCTGGGATTTTTTCTAAGCATTGTGATTTCTGTAATGTTTTGCCTTGTCAAAAAAATGGTAGATGAATACCAACAAAACTCTGGGCAGTAATAAACAGCATTCTGACAGAGAGTGCCTGTATAAAACTATAGTGACAATGACCGGGAAGGGAGCCCGTCTTCAGGAATGGATTCCTGTCTTTTTCACTGTAAATATCCTGGCATTATTAATGTCAGGATATTTACAGAAGAGCAGCATAACCATGACGGAACAGGGTTAAGTCAGGTTGTCCTTAACGCTATTCACAACCTCGTATGCCGACTTCAGGTTTATGTCCAGACTTCATATCTCTCTCAGCAATCCTCAATAATCAGATACACCGCTTTCACCGGACCATGAACCCCGACGACTTTGATAAGCTCAATGTCCGCCGTTGAACTGGGACCACTGATGATGTTAATACATGACGGCATTCGTTCACCGGCCTGCGCTTTCTGATGCAATTTTTCTGCGAGTTGCGCTACACGCGGCAGGATTGTGCTTTTACGCAGGATAAAAAGAGAAGATTCCGGGAGCAGGCTCAATGAACGCCCGCGCCCGGCGGCGGAAAAAAGAACCACGCCTCCCGATTCGGTTAAACCATATTCAGCATATACGACGCCCACTTTAGCCTGCTCTGCTTGTGATATGTTCTCAATACCTTTCGCCGGCTCCCAAACAACGGCATTGCATTCCTGCTGCAAACGTCCGCTAATCCCCAATTCCTCCAGCCTCGTGTCACCACTAATCACGACCGACTGATCTCCCAGCTCTTTACACAGACGTATTGCAGCTTCTGCCGCCTTCGCCTCGCTGGTCAGTTCACAGCGCGTCAACATAACATCGCTGGCAAACTGAATAAACGCGTCACAGCGCTGCTGTTGGTTAAGTGCGGTAAGCCGCTCGTTAGCATAGTTGTTAAGCGGCGCATCTTCTGCTTGCGGTTCAAGTCGCAACGGGCGACCCAGTGCCTGAGCAACGTTATTCAAAAATTCGCTCCGATTATCCATTCTTTTTCTCCTGCGCCTGATGTTTCTTAAACCAACTACGGAAACTCTCTCCGTCAGCTTCAGGAAGATCGCGTGCTTCCATCCAGTCGCTAATCGCGCCAAATTTGAGTGGTGTTTTGCCGCCATTGATAAACCAGCTTGCCGCATGAGCGCCGGCCATCATCCCAACTTTCCACAATCCTGGATGACTATTGGCATAAGCAAACATTTTTATCGCCCGTTGCTCTGCTTTTGCGGTGATCCCTTTTTCAGCCATCACCCGACGATGACGCAAAATCAGTTTTGACAGCGGAATACGCACCGGACAAACGCTGTCACAAGCAGTGCATAAAGAGCAGGCGTAGGGTAAATCTTTAAAATCTTTATAGCCGCCAAGTAACGGGGAAATCACCGCACCAATTGGCCCTGGATAAATAGAGCCATATCCATGACCGCCAATATGGCGATATGCCGGACAAGTATTCATACAAGCCCCGCAGCGAATACAGCGCAGCACATCCCGAAATTCAGAGGCCAGCACCTCAGAACGCCCGTTATCGACAATAACCAGATGAAACTCTTCAGGACCATCAACGTGCCCCGCTTCGCGCGGTCCTGTCAGCCAGGTGTTGTATCCCGTCAAACGTGCACCAACGGCACTGCGCGCCAGCATGGTGATCAATACATCTACCTCGGCAAACGTGGGGGCAATACGCTCCATTCCCATCACTGCAATATGCGTTTTAGGCAGCGTGGTACACATTCGCGCATTACCTTCATTGGTCACCAGGCATACCGAACCGGTCTCTGCCACCGCGAAATTACAGCCGGTAATACCTATTTCAGCACTGAGGAAATCTTCGCGGATTTTTTGCCGGATGAATAAGGTCATTGCTTCAGGCGTTTCCGACCCCTCATAGCCCAGACGTTCGTGTAGCACCCGACGGATCTGATGGCGATCTTTATGAATTGCCGGGACCACAACATGAGAGGGCGGATCTTGATCCAGCTGGAGAATGTATTCACCCAGATCGGTTTCAATCACCTGAATGCCAGCATCCTGCAACACATGATTGACACCAATCTCTTCGGTCACCATCGATTTAGATTTCACCACCTTCCGGGCATTTTTGCGTTGGGCAACCTGTAAAATGTAGCGGGTAGCGTCTTCTTTGGTTTTTGCAAAATAGACGTGACCGCCGTTTTGCGTCACTTTTTCTGAGAGCTGGTACAGATAAGCGTCGAGATTACTCAGAACATGATCACGTATCTGGGCGGCCCGATCGCGCCACTCCTCCCAGAGCCCCAATTCATCGACCATTTTTTGCCGATTTGCCCCGATACGCTGCTGCGCGTTTGCCACCGCTTTGCGCATGATCGGATCTTCAATTTGCTGACGGATGCGTGTCTTAAAATCTGTATTACTGGTTTTGATCGACATCTTTATATCCTCAGCGGCTCATCAACACTTCAGCAATATGCATCACTTTGACTTTCTGCCCTTCCCGTTGTAATCGCCCACTGATGTTCAGCAGGCAACTCACGTCAGCACCTATTAAATACTCAGGGCGGACTTCCATCAGGTGCGCAACCTTTTCTTTCACCATCTCGCCGGATATTTCGGCCATTTTGACCGAGAACGTGCCGCCAAATCCGCAGCAGGTATCCTGTTCAGCAAAGGTCAACAACTCTAGTCCACGCACATTTTTCAGCAGCGTAAGTGGTTCGTCCTTCACCCCCAGCTTACGGGCCAGGCTACAAGATGGGTGATACACCGCTCTCCCTTGCAAACTGGCACCTACATCGACTACCCCTAATGTATTAACAATAAAAGAGGTGAGATCCTGCATACGCGCGGCAACCTTTTCGGCACGTGATGCCCATTCAGGTTCATCCGCCAGATACGTCGGGTAACTTTTTACGGCATAGGTGCAAGAGCCAGCCGGTGAAATAATGGGATCGTCGTTATCCTCCAGTGCGGCGATCAGATTTTTCATCCCTGGAATCGCTTCTTTGATATAACCACTATTGATCGCAGGCTGACCGCAGCATCCCTGTTTCTCCGGGAAATTTACGCGACAGCCGAGTTTTTCCAGTAGCAGCACGGAGTCTCGTGCCATTCTTGATTTCAGGGCGTCACCAATACAGGTGACAAAGAAATTGACATTCACAACTAATACTCCATTACTTCATGCCCATTTATGCCCGATGGTTCCCCCCTTCCGGGGGATCAATCATCAATAAATATGGCGTTCTTTTTTAATTGGCTAGCAACATACCACCCCTCATTTGTATGACAAATGATAATCTTTCATCTAAACTTCAAATGCAATAACTAATTTTATTTCTTTCGGCATCGCTCACATTTTATAGGGAAATCGACGATCATTTTTGGCATAAGAAATCCATTTAAAAAGGCTACACCCCTTATACCTATTCAGAGCTACTTATTCAGGGGTTATTGAGATATACACTGATGGTGCACAAAAAAAATCACCGACAATAATCACGTATCAAGTAATAGTCGGGATTTTATTTAATTGAAGAAATTTAGTTTGCATTTTTATTTAAAAACTGAGCTAGAGTCCATCAAAAAAAATATATAAAACCCAAAACCACCGTTGGAAATAGAAATAGTTGAAAGGCTCACAACTCCCGGAATGCGGATTATCTTTGTCCTGATTTCTGGCGGTTTTATTCAGGGTGAAAGCTGTCTCACCCTTTCCCGATATTCTCCCGGAGTACAACCAAACTCGCGGACAAACGCCTTGTGAAAAGATGATTCACTGGCATAGCCTACTGACTCAGCGATCACCACAACAGGGAGCATTTCCCGGGAAAACATCTGGGCCGCTATTTGTAGACGCAACTTTGTTAATACAGCCAGCGGCGTGGTTCCGGAAACATCACGGAAAAGCTGGGCAAAACTTGCCCGGGACATGTGGGCGATGCTGGCCAGCGATTCGACGGTCCAGGCGTGTCCTGGCATTTCCAGCATTTGCTGTATTACCGCACCAAGACGTGGATGCAGAAGCAAACTGAGAATGTTTTTCTCTGTATTAACCTGTGCAATCCACTCACGCACCGCGAGGGTAAAGAATGTAGCGCAGATCTGGCTACACAGAGCATCCACTCCCGGCATTGCCGATCTGGATTCCTGTTGTAAAAACGGGATCGCCTCCCTCAGCCAGTTATATTCCACGCTATGGTTCACTGGCGCTACAAACAGCGTTTCCGGCAAAGACGTTAAAAAATAACGCGCCGAATGTTGCAGCCGAAGAGTGCCACAGACAATACAGGTCGATTCATTATCGACATGACTCAGGCGATGAGCTGAATTTTGTGGTAGCAGGACCACATTTCCCGGGCGTAATGTAAAAATCTCTCCCGTCGGCATTTCCAGCTTCGCCGCTCCTTGCGTTAACGCATGCCAACGAATAACCGACAATTCCCCGGCACCATGTGGAAGTTGCCAGTCACTTCCTAACACGCAATTCTTATCGATCGTTCCTTGTGGAGCGTTAAGCATCAACAAACGGCTAAGAGCATCCATATCAGACTCCTGAGTGGTTTTTTGATTACAAACACCAACAATCTTAGTCAATAATTAATCTAATACCATCAAATAGTTAATCATGATTTTTGTTTTGTGATTCTGATTAAGAAAAAGAAAATACCAGACGATAAGACAAAATATCAAGCGTTGTGAAGAAATGTTATTTGCTCTTTTGCGTCTATAGTCATGATGTCAAATGAACGCGTTTCGACAGGAAATCATCATGAATAAATATCAGGCAGTTATTATTGGTTTTGGCAAGGCTGGAAAAACATTAGCCGTCACGCTGGCAAAAGCAGGTTGGCGTGTGGCTCTCATCGAACAATCAAATGCAATGTATGGCGGGACCTGTATTAATATCGGCTGTATCCCAACCAAAACATTGGTTCATGACGCACAGCAGCACACAGATTTTGTCCGTGCCATACAGCGTAAAAATGAAGTGGTTAATTTTTTACGTAATAAGAATTTTCATAATCTTGCGGATATGCCCAATATCGACGTGATCGACGGCCAGGCGGAGTTTATCAATAATCATAGCCTGCGTGTTCATCGGCCTGAGGGAAATCTGGAAATTCATGGCGAGAAAATTTTTATTAATACCGGTGCACAAACCGTGGTTCCGCCAATTCCTGGAATTACCACCACGCCTGGTGTATATGACAGCACCGGATTACTTCATCTAAAAGAATTGCCTGGGCATTTAGGTATTTTGGGCGGCGGATATATTGGCGTTGAGTTCGCCTCTATGTTCGCTAATTTTGGCAGCAAGGTAACCATTTTAGAAGCAGCTTCGCTGTTTTTGCCTCGGGAAGATCGGGATATTGCTGATAACATCGCGACGATTTTACGCGATCAGGGCGTCGATATTATCCTCAATGCCCATGTGGAGCGAATCAGTCACCATGAAAATCAAGTGCAAGTGCATAGCGAGCACGCCCAACTGGCGGTGGATGCACTGTTAATAGCTTCCGGTCGTCAACCGGCTACCGCTTCTTTACATCCAGAAAATGCCGGTATCGCAGTAAACGAGCGCGGGGCAATTGTCGTTGACAAGCGATTACATACCACCGCAGACAATATTTGGGCGATGGGAGATGTTACCGGCGGGCTGCAATTTACTTACATATCACTAGATGATTACCGCATTGTACGTGATGAGTTACTGGGTGAAGGCAAACGTAGTACTGATGATCGGAAAAATGTGCCTTATTCCGTATTTATGACACCGCCACTGTCCAGGGTTGGTATGACAGAAGAACAAGCCAGAGAGAGTGGTGCTGATATTCAGGTGGTGACATTGCCTGTAGCTGCAATTCCGCGCGCCAGAGTGATGAACGATACCCGTGGGGTATTAAAAGCGATTGTTGATAATAAAACCCAACGTATATTAGGGGCATCACTGCTGTGTGTTGACTCCCACGAGATGATCAATATAGTGAAAATGGTGATGGATGCCGGGCTGCCTTATAGCATATTACGCGATCAGATATTTACTCATCCGTCGATGAGCGAATCACTCAATGATCTATTTTCATTAGTCAAATAAACTCAAAATCAGACGCCAGAACAAATATTCTGGCGTCTCAGAGAAAATAATCTTATTAATTCCCTGTTATTATATAACTTCTTAATCACTTCATTGATGGTATTTTATATGTTTAAAAAACCTGTTTTATTTGCAACACTATTATCTGGCGTTATGGCATTTTCCACCAATGCAGATGATAAAATAATTCTGAAACATATCAGCGTCTCGTCAGTATCAGCATCACCGACAGTTCTGGAGGATGCCATTGCTGATATGGCCAGAAAATATAATGCTTCATCCTGGAAAGTCACATCGATGCGAATTGATAATAATTCAACCGCAACAGCAGTATTGTATAAATAAGGATGTTTACAATGGAGAAATACCTGCACCTGTTAAGTCGGGGAGATAAAATTGGCCTGACATTGATTCGTCTGAGTATTGCGATTGTTTTTATGTGGATTGGGTTATTAAAGTTTGTCCCTTACGAGGCAGACAGCATTACACCATTCGTCGCAAACAGTCCACTAATGTCGTTCTTTTATGAACACCCGGAAGACTATAAACAGTATCTGACTCACGAAGGCGAATACAAACCAGAAGCAAGAGCATGGCAAACGGCTAATAATACCTATGGTTTTTCCAACGGTCTTGGCGTCGTGGAGGTGATTATTGCTCTGCTGGTTTTGGCTAATCCTGTCAATCGCTGGTTAGGTTTATTGGGTGGGCTGATGGCATTTACCACGCCGCTGGTAACACTCTCATTTTTAATCACCACTCCGGAAGCATGGGTACCCGCATTGGGTGATGCTCATCATGGTTTCCCTTATTTATCCGGTGCTGGTCGTCTGGTATTGAAAGATACTCTGATGCTGGCAGGAGCTGTCATGATAATGGCAGATTCGGCGCGGGACATTCTTAAACAACGCAGTAATGAATCCAGTTCAACGTTAAAAACTGAATATTGATAATCCGAACACTGTCTGTTGTTCACTTTTTCAGGCGTCAGGCTTTCCTTGCTAATGGGTGAAGCCTGACGCCATATTACCTGAAACAGGACAATGTAAGGTTCAATATAACTCCCTTATTAAAACATTTATGTCATCTCAGGTAAAATAAGTGATTAATATCAACCATGTGTTTTTACAGCAAGACAACCACGAACAAACTCAGGATTAAAATGTTTTACCGATTCGCCAACATAACCCAAATCTAGCGAACTAATTTGCGCCATTTCTTTCTCTGTCAGTGAGAAATCCCAGATAGCAAAATTTTCTTCGATACGCTGTTGATGTGTCGATTTCGGAATAACGACCACTCCCCGTTGAATATTCCAACGCAGAATGACTTGAGAAATCGATTTTTGATGGGCATCTGCAATACTCTGAAGCAGATTATTTTCAAAGGGTTTATGTCGTCCACCACCTAACGGAGCCCATGCTTCAGGCTGCACGTTATAATACTTCATGGTTGCCAGCGCCTCTGGTTGGGCAAAATAGGGATGCAACTCGACCTGGTTGACCATCGGTTTAACTCTTACCGTTTCACAAAAGTTCGCCAGAACATGAGGGTAGAAATTGGAAACCCCAATCGCTTTTAATTTGCCCTCTTCATAGGCATCTTCGAGTGCACGCCACGCACTAAAATAATCGCGCATGGCCTGGTGCAATAAATAGAGGTCGAAGTATTCTAGTCCCGATTTTTTTAATGACGCTTCAATACCTGCTTTTGCCGTATCCTGATTCAACATATCCTGCACCCACAATTTAGACGTTATAAATAACTCATCTCGGGTACATAAACCTTCAGATATAGCTTCACGAACGGCTTCACCGACGGCATCTTCATTACCGTATACCGCTGCAGTGTCGATGAGTCGATAACCCGTGCGGATAGCATTCAACACTGACTGTTTGCACACGTCTTTATCGGTAACCTGAAAAACACCAAATCCCATCATCGGCATTTTCAGATTGTTACTTAATACGGAAAATTCCACTGTCAGTCCCTCCATTAGGTATGAACAATGAGTCTACGTTAAAACGTAACCTCAAATTAGCATGTGGATTTTGATATCACTTATGCAAAAAATTCATTAATAATGTAGGACTGAAACCTCTCTATTTTTGGGGCAATGAAGCAGACGCTATCAGTGCTTTTGCCTTGGGACTTGCTGTTTTTGATACACTTAGGGCCCAGGACATAACGAAAATGTGCGATATGACAAAGAATTAACGGAGTATGTGATGATCAGGCAGAAGATTCTACAGCAGCTCCTGGAGTGGATTGAGTGTAATCTTGAGCACCCTATTTCAATCGAAGATATCGCACAGAAATCTGGCTACAGCAGACGCAACATCCAGCTTCTGTTCCGAAATTTCATGCATGTGCCTTTGGGAGAATACATTCGCAAACGAAGGCTTTGTCGTGCCGCCATTCTTGTCCGGCTCTCCGCGAAATCTATGCTTGATATTGCACTCTCTTTGCATTTTGATTCACAGCAATCATTCAGCCGCGAATTTAAAAAGTTATTCGGCTGCTCTCCCCGTGAATACCGCCACCGTGATTATTGGGATCTCGCAAATATCTTCCCTTCTTTTTTAATACGTCAACAGCAAAAGACGGAGTGTAGATTAGTCAACTTTCCTGAGACACCTATTTTTGGCAATTCATTTAAATATGATATTGAAGTGTCGAATAAATCACCGGATGAAGAAGTCAAACTGCGACGTCATCATTTAGCCAGATGTATGAAGAATTTTAAGACGGATATCTATTTCGTCTCCACGTTCGAACCGTCAACAAAATCAGTCGATTTGCTCACAGTTGAAACTTTTGCCGGTACGGTATGTAAACAAACCGATTCAGAGATGCCAAAAGAGTGGATAATTAACCGAGGACTGTATGCCTCTTTCCGCTATGAAGGTGAGTGGGAGCACTACCCTGAATGGGCGCGAAACCTCTATCTGATGGAATTACCTGCCAGGGGGTTAGCCAGAGTGAACGGCAGTGATATTGAGCGATTTTATTACAATGAAGATTTCGTAGAAAAGGATAGCAATGATGTTGTTTGCGAAATATTTATCCCTGTTCGTCCGGTTTAGTTATCGCTATATCTAAATGAATTTATAACGAGACTACTGTCAGGCAATTCAATAAATAATGGCGTTGAAGATGTCAACGCCATTATTGTTTATTAGAATGTTACTTTCATACTCTTAATATTATTTCATCGCCTCCTCGCCCTTTGCCGTATCGGCATCCACCGCGGTTATGGTCACCGTCACTGGCTTCATTTCGTACCCGCCATAGGTCAGGGCGTTAAATGTGAACGTATAGACACCAGGCTTGCTGGTACTAAATGTACGCGTGATTTTTCCGCTCACGAAATGGTCATTTTTCGACGGCAGGAATTGATAATCCTTCTCCGTCACTCCTTCCGGAGCCTCAATGTCGACCCACACATTCCCCCCAACAGGGTTATTTGCCGAGAACAGGGTAACCGTCATTGTTGCGGTCTGTACCCCATCCGCCACCAGAGAAGTCACATCAGATGATGCGGCGAGCACCGCGTTTTTATCATCCGCGACGAATTTAGATTCAGCAGTTTTCGTCGATTCCTGACCGTTGGCCTGTTCCACTTTCGCCGTGAGTGTATATTTCGCTGCGACAGTGGTCGTGGCGGTGAAAATAGCCTGCCCTTGCTCATTAGTTTTCGCCGTCCCATCGGGATCCAGAGCTAAATTTGCCGGGCTGGCAGTCAGCGTCACCTCGCTATCTTTCAACAGGTTGTTATTGGCATCAGTCACCGTAACTTTATACGTCTGTTTGGCTTTGCCGTCCGCCAGCGCATAGTTGCCAATCACCTCAATACCGGAGACGGTTGCGGTAGTCTTATCGGCTACAAACCTTATAGTCTGCGTATTCGAAGGCTGGCTATTCCCTGCCGATGCCGTGATCTCATACGTTCCGGCAGTCACTGAAACCACCTGCAACTCTGCTTTCCCCTCATCGTTGGCTTTCACCCAGACATTATCGCCTGTAAGCGGCTTGACACCCCGGGGCAGATTAAAGGTCACCAGGCTCCCTGGAACAGGGTTACCATTTTTATCCTCAACGGTCGCCGTCAGCGTAAAGGCATCTTTGCCGTTTGCCACTTTTTGAACGGCGGTGTCTACCTGCAGGTTTGCCTGACCGGTGCTGGCATCCGCGTTGAATTTCACCGTGACCGTCTTCTGAGAGTTTTTCACCGCGGCCGCGATTTCAAGTTCCCCTGCAACGGTTGATATCAACTCAATATCCGCTTTACCTGCCGCATTGGTTGTTACTGTATTCCCCGTCTTGCTGGTCACACCCTGCGGTAAAGTCAGCGTAACTTCTTGCCCCTGCAACGGGTTACCATAGCTGTCCACGACGGTCAGGGTTACCTGGTTAGCAGACTGTCCATTTGCCAGTTGGTTATTCACCTTCACCGCCATATCACTGATCACTGCCCGGGAAGCGTCACCTGCAACATTCAGCACCAGTGGTTGAGCAACGGCATTTTGGCCGTTCACGCGCGGCATCACAGACAGCTGACCCGCGGCAGATCCCAGCGTTAAGGTCGCCACGTAGCCCCCATTACTTGTTTCTGTCCAGTCTCCTGCTGAAGGTCGCTCTGTCCCCGTGCTGGCGGCACCACTAAACTGCGGTGCATCTGGCTTCAGCCCGGTGACAAGGTTCCCGTACGCATCCTTCACGGTGAAGGTGAGTTTCGTCGTCGTTTTGACGGTCGGAGACTCATTGTCAGCAACAAGCGTAGAGTTCGCTGATGACATCTCCCCCGCAACGACAGTCAACCGCGCAGCATCGGTGGCTGCTGGCTGACCGTTGAATAGCGGCATAACGAGAAGCTCACCCGTCTTTCCCCCTGTGGTCAGCGTAGCGACATAGGAACCATCGCCCTGCTCGGTCCAGTTGGATACCGTCGCCCCTTCAGACGCAGCACCCGTCAGGCTTGCCGACAGGGAAAGGCCACTGATAGCGTTGCCATGCGCATCTTTTGCAATAAGCGTCACGGTTGTGCTTTCGCCTGCTTTTACGCGGTCTGCGGCTACAGAGACTGTCGACTGGCCTGAAGATAACGCATCAGCCACCACGGTCACTTTAGCCGCATTCGCTGCCGCGTCCTGCCCATTGAGCTTCGGCATAACCTCTAATTCCCCCGCCGTAGTGCCGAGAGTAATCTGCGCAGTCCAGGTCCCGTCGCCATTATCCGTCCAGCCTGATGCCATAGACCCCGCAGCGGCTGCGCCAGATAATGACGGTGCATCTGGATTGAGGCCAATTACAGGGTTGCCATTGGCATCTTTTGCCGTCCAGATTGCCGTAAGCGTACCACCAACCACCGGTTTATCCGGATTCAGGGCGATGGTCGAATGTGCTGCATCAAGCGGCCCGGCGACAAACTTCAGCGTTTGTTGTAATGAGCCCAACTGATACTGCTCGCTAAAGGCACGCACAACAACGTTTCCGGCACGGGTCGAAGAAACCGTGGCGCTGTAAACCCCTGGTTTTATTTCCGAAATGGCACCAATGGTTACACCATTAGTGTCTTGCGGAACAAGTCGCAGGCGGCTGGCTTCTCCCGTCACCGGATTACCCTCGGAGTCCACCGCTGTCAGTGTCAGCGTGTAGACTTGCTGACCATCAGCAACCACATCACCTGACGGCTCGTTAGCGCTCAGGGTGGAGTTTGCCACATCCATCATCGTGGCCCGCAGTTCTGCAGTGACAGTTTTGCTCATGTCATCAACGCTAACAGTAATCGTTGCCTCACCTGACTGCGTTCCGGTAGTAAAGACAGACTGATACACCCCTGCTTCAGTTTCGGTGAACTCACCCAGTGTTGGCTGTGCCTGTGATTTAGTGGCCTTCAGGGTACGAGTCACAATATTTCCAGCTGGCTTGAACGTCAGCTCAGTCTTGATCTGATCTTTCATGCCCGTGACTGGCTGCCCCTCGGCGTCGCGCAGAGAAAGCACCAGTGGCTTTTGCTCACTACCGTTAGCAAGCATTTGAATACGGCTCTGACCGTCAAGCGTTAACGCCGTGCGCTCGGCACTCATACCTGCTCCGGTAATGACCACCTCTGTCTGCACGCGTTTTGAGGCATTGCCTTTGTTATCGTAGGCAACCGCAGAAATCGCATAATAATTGTCTTTGCCTGCCTGGTAAGCCGGGAGCGTCACTTGCCACTGATTACCCTGCCCCGTAATTTTTCCGCCTGCGGCCAGCAAAGACGGCGCTTCCCATTGAACATTTTTCAGACCGTGAGTTGCTTTACTCACCACAAGTCCCAGGGAAACCGTCTGCCCGCCCTTACCTGCAATACGGTCAGGCAGAGCAATACGGATCACTTCAGATTTGCGATACTCAAGAACGATGTTGTTATTACGCTCAACCAGGTCATAGCGGCTGCCTGCCAGCATTCGACGCTCGCGAATGCTATCCGTATCGAGTTGTTTCGCCAAAGGTTCGCCAATTCGGTAGTTAACTTCCAGGCCAAAGCGAGTGTCATTCTCACCGCTCTTGCCCTGCTTATGCCCGGCGCTCAGTGTCAGAAGAGGCACTGGTGTATAGGTTACCTCGGCAGAAATAGCATGCGGGTCTTTCTGGCGTTTATCTTTACCAAACAGCCCGACTTCATCGCCATAATACTGTTCATACATCAGGCTTGCGCCAAGCTGCGGCCAGGCAGGTAAATAGCCCTCTGCGCGGATATCCCAACCATTCGCCGGGCGTTCCTGATAATCCTCAATATCCGGCGATTTTTTCCAGCCAGAAGCCCGAATATAACCATTGGCGCTCAGTTTCAAATAATCGCGCCAGTATTCCGCACCAACACCAATGCGGGTATGACTACGGGATAAATCATGATCGATAAAAGTATTCACCCCCGCCATCCAGTCATTTCCTGAAAAATGACGCCAGCCAAAACCAATATTTGACTGAGTACGATCGTCTGTACGATGTATTGCCCCCTGAGTGAACAACATATTTGTCGGCGTATCATAAATCGGATAAAGCATTTCCAGCGAAGAATCCTTCAGCGAGAAATCTTTATCGACATTCAGTTTGACGCGCGCTGTACCATATTTCCCGAGCCACTCCTGTATTTCCTGGTTAGCTTTAGCGGTGGCCATTCCGGTAATAAAATTACGTGTCGCATCGCTATCTGGCTGACTGCTTAAAAATGTCCCGGCATTTGCGGCAAACGACGCGACATTTTTCTCCACGTTATTATCAGCAGTTACCGTAGTATTTCCCATGCTCAACCGTGGCTGAACCGCATGCTGCGCACGTGCCGCCATTACTGGGGTAAAGGTGACAGCGAGTGGAAAAAGAACCTGAACAGAGATATTTGCCCACGCCACGCAGCGGGCCAGAACTGAATAACGAAATTGTGGTTGTTTATGACCTATTTTATAACGTGACATTGAGATAATTTCCTGATGAACGAATTAACGAACATAGGCAGACACAAATAATGGCGTCTGCTTGTCAGAAAAACCGGGGATTTCCCGGTTTCCTTTTCCGCAGAAAAGGAAATACCTTTATGTAAGAAAGTACACCGCCACCTAATATATCCAGTGCCTGTAGCCACTCATCAGGTGGTTGGGCGCGGGATTATATTTTTATTTATGGGTGGAAATTTAGCTTTTTGTGCAAGTCATTAAATAGATACCTAAGTTATATTTCTTACTCTGCGGACAGTGAATAATTCATTATTCAGAGTGAATAATAATGACCTGCCTTTAATTAGCAACTATTGGAAATACGTCGAAGTAGGTATATACGCCAGGATAAACCGATATATTTTTTATGGATATTCATTTTCCTTCATCAGACTGTGAATTGCAGGGATATCGAACTTGCACGACTCATCGCAACACTCAAACAGATTTATGAATTTCGTTCATAACCCCTGACAAATCCTGCCGTCTAATCGAGCTTTTCCCTTTACGTTATGCTTCTCATGAACGATAACGGAAGGATAACACCATGCAAAAAGTAAAACTGAACAACGGTATTGAAATGCCCCTGTTGGGCTTTGGTGTATTTCAGATGACCGATGCCGCTGAATGCGAAAGAGCGGTCATTGACGCTATTAACACCGGTTATCGACTGATTGACACCGCCGCCTCCTATCAAAATGAAACCCAGGTCGGGAACGCACTGAAACAAAGCGGTATCGCCCGTAACGAACTCTTTGTCACCACGAAACTCTGGTTGCAGGATACCAGTTACGAAGGGGCCAAAGCCCAGTTCGAACGCTCTCTGAATCGACTGCAACTTGATTACGTTGACCTGTACTTGATTCACCAGCCATATGGCGATGTCCACGGAGCCTGGCGTGCCATGGAAGAGCTGCAACAGGCCGGTAAAATTCGCGCTATTGGCGTCAGTAACTTCCATCCTGACCGACTGGCAGACCTTATCGCTTTTAATAACGTCGTTCCGGCGGTAAACCAGGTTGAAGTTAACCCTTTCAATCAGCAGCTACAGGCCGTTCCCTGGATGCAAAGTCGTGGCATTCAGCCAGAAGCCTGGGCACCGTTTGCGGAAGGGAAAAATGGTCTGTTCCAGCATCCTGTTCTCACGGCAATTGGCGAGAAGTATGGCAAAAGCGTGGGCCAGGTTGTTCTGCGCTGGATCTACCAACGAGGCATTGTTTCACTGGCAAAATCAGTGCGAAAAGAACGCATGGAAGAGAACATCAACATTCTCGATTTTGAACTCAGCCCTGAAGATATGCTGCAAATTACCGCCCTGGATACCGCAACCAGCGCGTTCTTCTCTCACCGCGATCCCGCAATGGTGGAATGGCTGACTGGCCGCAAACTTGATGTTTAAGCCGCGATAAAAGAGGTATTCATTCAATGCAAAAACGTTATCTGGGTAAATCCGGACTCGAAGTCTCCGCCCTTGGGCTCGGTTGCATGGGCTTAAGCCACGGCTACGGCCCGGCGACCGATACCCGTCAGGCTATCGAACTTATTCGTGCTGCGGTTGAACGTGGCGTCACCTTCTTCGATACCGCGAAGTGTATGGTCCGTATCTGAATGAAGAAGTGGTCGGCGAAGCCTTAAAACCGTTTCGTGACCGCGTGGTAATTGCCACTAAATTCGGTTTTACCTTCGGCGATGATAATAAGCAGCAGATTTTAAACAGCCGTCCGGAACATATCCGTGAAGCCGTTGAAGGATCATTACGTCGTCTGAAAACAGATGTTATTGACCTGCTGTATCAACACCGTGTTGATCCGGATGTTCCTATTGAAGATGTTGCAGGAACGGTGAAAGACCTCATCGCAGAAGGTAAGGTCAAACATTTCGGCCTGTCTGAAGCAGGAGCACAAACCATTCGTCGTGCACATGCGGTACAACCTGTCACCGCCCTGCAAAGCGAATATTCCATGTGGTGGCGTGAGCCTGAACAGGAAATTCTGCCGTTGCTGGAGGAACTGGGAATTGGTTTTGTCCCCTTCAGCCCACTAGGTAAAGGTTTCCTGACAGGGGCGATTAAGCCGGGAACCACTTTCGGCAAAG
>ULSH01033084.1_pt1 | contig 19092 bp, 18 predicted proteins | sample 1956151 | NCBI WGS metagenome assembly ULSH01 (sample SAMEA4835702, study PRJEB28245) | human gut metagenome | biome: gut microbiome; material: fecal sample | place: Denmark | collected 2008 | reverse complement strand
ACTCCAGTTTTTTATCGATCATCGGGTGCCGCAGGTGAAATTTGTGGATCGGACATTTAATTGTAAGCGGGATCATGCGATGACAATCTGGAAGTATCTGATGGAGCATGATAATGGCATAACGAATTTTCATTTTGAAATTGCGGCAGATCTTCTGACAGAAGAAGATCTGGAATTATTCCGTCAGATGCGCCCGGGACTGATTCAGTTGGAAATCGGTGTGCAGTCCACCAATCCCGGGACGATTGATGAGATTCACCGGAGGATGGATTTTGAAAAGGTACGGACTGTAGTTCGCAGAATTCAGAAAGGACGGAATATTCACCAGCATCTGGATCTGATTGCAGGACTTCCTTTCGAAGATTATGAGCGTTTTGCAAACTCCTTCCGGGATGTATATAAACTGCATCCCGAGCAGCTGCAGCTTGGATTTCTTAAGGTACTGAAAGGTTCCTATATGCAGGAGCATATCACAGAATATGAGGGGCTTTACAGCGGGAAGGAGCCTTACGAAATCTTAAGCACCCGCTGGCTTCCATATGGGGATGTGCTGCGGTTGAAGCAGGTGGAAGAGATGGTGGAAGTCTATTATAACAGCGGACAGTTCAGAAACCTGTTAGCGGAGATTGAAAACCGGTATGACAATATGTTTTTTTTCTATCAGGGGATCGGGGAGTTTTATGAACAGAAGGGATATCTGACAATTTCACATACCAGAATCCGGCGATATGAGATTCTGCTGGAGTATCTGGAATCGCTGTATCCGGAGGATATGGGAAAATATCGTGAATTAGCGGTGCTGGATGTCTATGCACGGGAAAATGCAAAGAGCAGACCGGGATTTGCTTCCGATCTGAGCGCCTATAAAAATGCGATCCGGACATTTTATCAGCGTGAACAAGAGGAAAGACGGATCTTACCTGCTTATGAAGGTTATGACTGGAAACAGATGATGAAGATGACACACATTGAGGTTGTCAGCCGGATAGAAGAGAAAACAAGAGTGTATCTGTTTGATTACCGGGAACGTGATCCACTGGACGGTTCTGCACGTTGCCTGGAGATTCAGATATAGGAGCGGTTTGGGATGAATGAAAATGATCATAGAAAGTGAGGAAGTGTCAGGTGGCGACAAAGAGGACAAAAGAAATTCTTGCACTGTTGGATGAGCAGTATACCACAGAGTATAAGTGTTATCTGAATCATGAGACTCCGGAGCAGCTTTTGATTGCGACGATGCTTTCCGCTCAGTGTACGGATGCCAGAGTAAATATTGTAACCAAAGATCTTTTTGTAAAGTATCCGGATATGGAGGCCTTTGCAAATGCGGATTTAAAAACGTTGGAGCAGGACATCAAGCCTACCGGATTCTATCACAACAAGGCAAAAAATATCATCGGGTGTGCCCAAAAGCTTTGCAGGGAATACGAAGGCAAGGTGCCGGAGAGCATCGAAGCACTGACTTCCCTTCCCGGTGTTGGAAGGAAAACTGCCAATGTCATCCGTGGAAATATTTTTCATGAACCAAGTGTGGTTGTGGACACCCATGTGAAGCGGATATCCAGGCGTCTGGGACTTGCAAAAGAAGAGGATCCGGTAAAAATTGAGTATGAATTGATGAAGGTACTCCCCAAAGAGCATTGGATTCTGTATAATATCCAGATCATTACATTTGGAAGGCAGATTTGTTTTGCCCGGAGTCCAAAGTGTGAGGAATGTTTTCTGACGAAATACTGCAGGGAATATCAGACGGATAGAAAGAGGAAAAAGGTATGATGCAGACATTTGTGGCAGTGGATCTTGAAACCACTGGTCTTAGGCCAAAATATGACCGGATATTGGAGATTGGGGCTTTGAAGGTTGTAAATGGAGAACTTGTAGAGACATTTCAAACGTTTGTAGATCCAAGGATGCAGATTCCGGAACGAATCACAGAGCTTACGGGAATCACACAGGAGATGGTAGACGGGCAGCCGCAGCAGGACCAGGCAGTGACATCGTTTCTGGACCTCTGTGGGGAATTACCTCTGATCGGGCATAATATCTTGTTTGATTATAGTTTTCTGAAGCATCAGGCAGTGAATCTGGGGAGAGAATTTGAGAAGGAGGCGGCAGATACGTTGGCTATCGCAAGGCATGCCTTTCCGGGACTGCCAAGCAGAAGCCTGGAAGCCATGTGTGCCTATTATGGGATTGACAGGACCAATGCACACCGTGCCTATGATGATGCCAAAGCCACGATGGAGTTATACGGACGTTTGTGGGAGGAGTTTGGTGGGAGGAATCCGGAATGGTTTCAGGCAAAGCCGCTGGTCTACAGGGTGAAGCGTCAAAGTCCGATCACACCGGCGCAAAAACGGTACTTGAATGATTTGATAAAATATCATAGAATAGAAGTTGATGTGGAAATTGACAGCCTGACGAAAAGTGAAGCGTCACGGATGATTGACCAGATGATTCTGGTTCATGGCAGAATAGAGAGGTAGATAGCAGGATGAATCCAAATAAAAGAAGAATAGCGGCAGGAATAATCGCAGTGATTCTGGTAATTGCAATGGTAGTGCCCATGGTGTTAGGATTTTTGTTATAGATGTTAATGTGTGTTTGAATCGAAAGAAAGCGGGAGATACAGATGAGAAAAACTGGAATTGCAGGTGTGATTCTGGCTGCTTTGTTGTCTTTTGCAGGAGCAGTTACTGTGCAGGCAGATGACAGCTCAGGGCAGGAACGGGCAATGGAAGGCATTTATATTGAAAATATGAATGTATCCGGTATGAATCAGGAGGAAATTCGTCAGGCGATACAGGGGAAGATGGAGAAATTGTCTCAGAGTACGATAGAATTGTGTGTAGGAGACAGTGGGACCGGCATCACTGCAGGGGAACTGGGGTTAGCTTATACCAATGAGGTGGTTATCCGGCAGGCTCTTGAGATCGGGCAGAAAGGGAATGTTCTTCAGCGTTTTCGTACACAGCGCACGATAAAAGAGAATGGTCCTCTTGTTTTGGAACTTGCATATGAAGTAGATCAGGAAAAAGTGCGGGGAATTGTGGAGGGTTCCTGCACAGAATTGAACCATGCCGCTGTGGATATGACGCTGAAAAGAAATGAGGATGGAACATTTACGATTGTGCCTGGGCAAAATGGTGCTTCTGTGAAAGTAGAGGAATCTATACAGATCATACAAAATTATTTTTCCAGTGAGTGGAGAGGCGGAAATGCACAGGTTACGCTGGATGCAGATATCGTACAGTCACAGGGAAGCGAGGAACAATTTGCTTTGGTGCAGGATGTATTGGGAGAGAGCAGTACGAATTATTCTTCAAGCTCCAGCAACCGGCGGACAAATATCGAGACTGGTGTCTCCAAATTGAATGGTAAGGTTTTGTATCCCGGTGAAGAACTGTCCGTCTGTGATTCTGTGGTACCCTTCAGTGCGGAAAATGGATATGCTCCTGCCCCTTCTTATGAGATGGGAGCTGTTGTGGAGAGCTACGGCGGAGGAATCTGTCAGGTATCTACAACACTGTATCTGGCAGTTTTGCGGGCAGAGCTTGAGGTGACGGAACGGTATAATCATTCAATGCTTGTCAATTATGTGAAACCATCCATGGATGCTGCCATAGCAGAAGGATCGAAGGATTTTAAATTCCGTAATAATACCGATGCACCGATTTATATCTTCGGATATGCTTCCAATGGTGAGGTAGGATTCCGGATTTATGGTCATGAGACCAGAGACAGGGAGAACAGAAGAGTAAGCTTTGAGAGTGAAACCCTGTCCTCCACAGAGCCGGAGAGTAAGATTCAGGCGGATTCGAATCTGGCTTTTGGAGAAAAAGAGAGTTCTTCCGGACATACCGGAAAGGAAGCGAAGCTCTGGAAAATCATTGAGGTCAACGGAGAGGAAACAAGAGAACAGGTGAACAGCAGCAATTACCAGATGACACCGAACCTGACCAGAGTCGGGACAAAAGGCGGTGATTCGGAGGCTGTACAGGCGCTGAACGAAGCGATTGCTGCCAATGATATGAGCAGGGTCAATGAAGTCCTGAGCCGATATCCGGGTGGAAAAGCATCGTCAGATGACGGACAGGAAGATGGGGAGGAATGACAAAGACATGAAGATTGGAAAGCTGCCGGAGCAGGTGTTGATCCGCTCCGTATTAAGACAGGTAAAGCATAGAAGAGAGGAAGTATTGGTAGGACCGTCCGTAGGACTGGACTGTGCGGCACTGGAAGTGGGAGAAGACGAGGCAATTGTAATGTCTACAGACCCGATTACGGGAACAGTAAAAGATATCGGAAAACACTGTATTCATATCACTGCAAATGATCTTGCAGCGTCTGGGGCAGAGCCACTCGGTGTGATGTTGACTGTACTTCTCACAGATGAGACTGAAGAAGCGGAAGTAAAAAAAATGATGGCGGATGCGGAAGCTGCCTGCAGGGAACTGAATATGGAGATCCTGGGCGGTCATACGGAAATTACGGATGTGGTGAAGCAGCCGCTAATCACAGTGACTGGTGTGGGGAAGATAAAAAAAGAGCATCTGCTTGCGCATCTCCATGCAGGACCCGATCAGGATGTGGTGATTACAAAGTGGATCGGTCTGGAGGCAACCTCCATTTTGGCGAAAGAAAGAGAAGAGGATCTTCTGAAAACATTTTCTCCTGCCTTTGTGGATACTGCAAAATCATTTGACCAGTATTTGTCTGTGGTGAAAGAGGGCCAAATTGCTTCTGATCTGGGCGCTTCTGCAATGCATGATATTACCGAGGGCGGTGTGTTCGGAGCACTCTGGGAGATGGCTTCGGCAGGGAATGTGGGATTGGATATTGATCTGAAGGCGATTCCGATCCGTCAGGAGACTGTGGAAGTATGCGAACATTTTGATGCCAATCCTTATCAGATTATGTCCAGCGGGTCAATGATGATTACGATTGACGACGGAGCAGCTCTGGTGCGGGCACTAAAGCAGGAAGGGATTCATGCTTCTGTGGTAGGGCGTACGACCAAAGGAAACGACAGAATTTTAAGAAACGGTCAGGAAGTCCGCTATCTGGACCGGCCACAGCCGGATGAACTGTACAAGGCATTGCGTGCTGAAAAATAGATAGTCTGAAAGCTGAAAAATACTGTTTGGGGAAATGAACAGTATGGGAAGGAAGAGGTGTTATGGCACATCTGAATATTGTATTACATGAGCCTGAGATTCCGGCGAATACCGGAAATATAGGGAGAACCTGTGTTGCAACAGGAACCAGACTGCATTTGATAGAGCCGTTGGGATTTCGATTAAATGAAAAGGAAATCAAGCGTGCCGGCATGGATTATTGGAAAGATCTGGACGTGACCAGGTATCTGAATTATGAGGATTTCCTTGCAAAAAACCCAGGGGCAAAGATTTATTATGCAACGACGAAAGCGCCGCAGACTTATACCGATGTGGAATTCGAGGAAGACTGCTTTATTATGTTTGGAAAGGAAAGTGCAGGTATTCCTGAAGAGATTCTGGTACAAAATCAGGCTTCGGCAATCCGCATTCCGATGATCGGAGATATCCGTTCTTTAAATCTCTCGAATTCTGTGGCAATTGTTCTCTATGAGGCGCTGCGTCAGCACAAGTTTGATCATATGCGTTTAGAAGGGCATTTGAGAAATTATGATTGGAAATAAAAAGGCTGCCTTATAAAAAAATGCCTGCAAAAGCGTTTCTGTTTTGCAGGCAGTTTTTTTATAAGGCAGTTCCTTTTTTATCCGGAGAAGTACGTCCTTTATCCAGGGTAAAGATAAATTCAGTTCCTACGCCCTCGGTGCTGATGACATTGATATTCTGATTGTGGGCATTGATGATTTCTTTTACGATAGAAAGTCCAAGCCCTGTGCCTTTTCGATCTTTTCCACGGGAAGCATCAATTTTATAAAACCGATCCCAGACCTTGTTAATACTTTCTCTTGGAATTCCAATTCCAGTATCTTTTACTGATACAAATACTTTTCCATGCTTCTCTGTTGTTTCCACATAGATAGTCGAATCTTTATCGCTGAATTTGATCGCATTGTCAATCAGGTTATACAGGACCTGTTGGATTTTTCCCATATCAGCCGATACGTACAAGGTCTGAGAAGCCAGAAGAAGCTGAATCGTAATGAGTTTGTTCCGGCAGGTACCTTCAAAAGATGCCGCCGTATTCTTGATGACTGCATTAATATCAAAAGAGGTAATATCCAGAATCTGCCCCTTACTGTTGAGATTGTTGAGTGCAAGCATACTTTTTGTCAGTTTATTCAGACGTTCTGTCTCAAATAGTACAATATCCAGATATTTTCCCTGCATTTCCGGAGGAATGGTCCCGTCCTGAATCGCTTCCACATAGCCTTTGATGGAGGTCAGAGGAGAACGAAAATCGTGAGAGACGTTGGCTACAAATTTTCTCTGATATTCCTGTGTCTTGTTCAGTTCATCCGACATATAATTCAAAGTAGAAGCAAGATAGCCCATCTCATCATGAGAATTTACCGGAATGTTATAGGTCAGATTTCCGGCAGCATATTCCTTCGCACCTTGTGTGATCTTCCTGAGCGGTCGGTAGATCGTGGAGGAAAAGAACAGAAGGATCAGAAGAAAAAGGATATAAATTACAGCGAACAACACATAAATGACGGCAAGCAGGCTTTCTCTTTGATGATAGATGTCCTGCATGCTGGTATGGATGGCGATATATCCCCGGAGAACAAAACTTGTGGTAACCGGTATCATAACGCTGAGCATATCCTGATCAAAATATTGAAAAAATCGGCCGGTGGAATAATAATCGGAACCAAGAGCGACCGGATCAAAGTTTTCCAGTTGTTCAATATGGCCTTCCTCGAATCCTTTTTCCGTATTCAGCAGAATCTCACCATTGGTATCTATGATCCAGATCTGGGAGTTCTGATAAGCGCTTAGGGATTTCAGATTATAATATGTATTTTCCAGTGTGGCTTTTTCCGTATAATATTTGGAAGCCTGATTGTTGGCTATAGAGGTGGCTTCCTTGTATAAGGTGGTGCTTGTAAATTCCACAACTTCCTTTTGGACCATGCGGGAACCCAGAGTGGAGATTAACAGGAAGGATCCAAGTCCCACCAACACATAAATAATTAGAAATTTTGCGCGGAGTTTGGCATTCATACTGATTTAACCTCGAATTTATAACCAATTCCCCAGACGGTACTGATTGCCCAGGATTTGTGGTCTTTGATTTTTTCACGGAGACGTTTGATATGGACGTCTACCGTGCGGGTATCCCCGATGTATTCATAGCCCCAAATATGATCCAGAAGCTGTTCTCTGGTAAATACCTGATTGGGTGAAGAAGCCAGAAAATAAAGCAGTTCCAGTTCCTTTGGCGGCATATCGATGGTTTCACCCTGATAGACAACAGAGTAGTTGGTCAGGTTGATGATCAGATCCGGATATTCCACATATTTTCCATTGGTCTGAGAAGCGGCTGCAGCAGGTATTGGCTGGAAACGGCGCAGCACAGCCTTAACTCTTGCCACCAGTTCTTTGGTATCAAAGGGTTTGATGATATAGTCATCTGCGCCAAGCTCCAATCCCAGAACTTTGTCAAAGATTTCTCCCTTTGCAGAGAGCATGATAATCGGAGTGTTGGAACGCTGACGAATCTCCCGGCATACCTGATAACCGTCCATACCGGGGAGCATCAGGTCAAGGAGAATCAGGTTCGGATGAAAGCTATCATTTTCTTTAATTGCATCCTCTCCATCATTTACGATTTTACACTCATAACATTCTTTCGTCAGATAGAGGGAAATAAGTTCGGCGATGTTATTGTCATCGTCAACAATTAATATTTTTTGTTTTGCTGCCATGAATAGACCTCCAGTTATTTTTTGAATTCCACAATTGTAACGCCGGCATCTCCTTCACCGAACTCGGCAAGGTGGAAGTTGGAAACATGTTTCTGACGGCGCAGGTAGTTGTGTACGCCTTTCCGCAGGGCGCCGGTGCCTTTGCCGTGCACAATCCGCACGCTTGGAAGGTGGGCAAGATAAGCATCGTCCAGATACTTGTCCAGTTCAGCAACTGCTTCGTCAACAGTCTTGCCAAGCAGGTTAATCTCCGTGGAGACGGAGGAGGATTTGGACATCTTGATCTTTCCTGCCCCTGTTCTTTGCAGGGAAGGAGCAGTGATGACCGGTTCATCGATAAGCTGCAGGTCAGAGATATGCAGTTTGGAACGCATAATACCCATCTGCACAAAAAGGAAACCTTTGGTGTCCGGAAGGGAGCTGACGGTGCCTTTCAGGTTCAGACTCAATACTCTCACAGAATCCCCCAGATGCAGATCCTTCGGTTTCAGATTGGAAGCTGCAGTCGGTTTCTTTTGGGCAGAAGCTTTTTTCTCAAGCTTATTCATCTTCTCGCGCAGTTCCTGCCGTTCTTTTTCCATCTGCCGGACATCCACATGGTCTTTGCCGAACTTCTGAAAATCACGCATCGTCTGGTCTGCGTACTGTTTTGCATCCCGCAGAATGGCATTAGCTTCTTCCACAGCCTTTTGGATAATTTTATCACGGTTCTGATCCAGTTTTTCATGTTTGGCGGAAAGACGGGACTTCAGTTCCTTGATCTCACGCTTATAGGAAGCAATTTCTTCCCGTTCCCGTTCGATGGTCTTACGGCTTTCTTCCAATGAGGTGATAACATCTTCAAAGGACTCATCCTCCTCGCTGATCTGTGTTTTCGCCTCTTCAATAATGTATGGCGGAAGTCCCAGCTTGGAAGAGATGGCAAACGCGTTGCTCTTTCCGGGAACGCCGATTAAAAGTTTATAAGTGGGGCGAAGCGTTTCCACATCAAATTCACAGCAGGCATTTTCCACACCGGCTGTGGAGAGGGCATAAACCTTCAGTTCACTGTAATGGGTAGTGGCCATCGTGCGGATTCCCTGTTTATGAAGATGGGACAGGATAGCAATTGCCAAAGCTGCACCTTCGGTGGGATCGGTTCCGGCACCTAATTCATCGAACAATACCAGAGAATCCCGGTCTGCTTTCTCCAGAAAAGAAACCACATTGGTCATATGTGAGGAGAAGGTACTAAGAGACTGCTCGATACTTTGTTCATCACCGATGTCTGCGTAGACTTCCCGGAAAAGTGCCAGTTCACTGCGGTCCAGCGCCGGGATATGAAGGCCGGACTGCCCCATCAGAGTCAAAAGCCCTACGGTTTTCAAGGATACGGTTTTTCCTCCGGTATTGGGACCGGTGATAATCAGCAGATCAAAGGTATCACCCAGGACAATATCAATGGGGACAACGTTTGTTTTATCAATCAGGGGATGGCGTCCCTTGCGGATACGGATGCGTCCTTCCGTGTTGAACAGCGGTTCATTTGCATTCATCTCCATAGCGAGGGAAGCCCGGGCAAAAATAAAGTCCAGTTCCACCATATTTTCCAGATTATATCGGATCGTGTCCATATATCCGGCAGCTTCCATGCTGAGATTTGCCAGAATCACTTCAATCTCAGCCTGCTCCTTGTTTTCAAGTTCCCGGATATCATTGTTCAGTTTTACAATGCTCATTGGTTCAATGAAGATGGTGGAGCCGGTGGAAGACTGATCGTGAATCATTCCAGGCACCTGGCCGCGGTATTCAGCCTTGACCGGAACGCAGTAACGTCCATTCCGCATGGTAATGACCGCATCCTGAAGATAAGTCCGCATAGAGCCGTTCAGCAGAGAGGACAATTGAGAATGAATCCGGTCGCCGGCCTGCTTCATGGAACGGCGGATTTGCTTTAACGTGCTGCTGGCATCATCCGCAATTTCATCTTCTGAGAGAATACAGCTTCGGATTCTGGTGGATAACGGAGTCAGCGGTTCCAATGCGTCAAAGAGCGGGTCCAGAATGTCGGGCAGGACATCTGCGTTGTCATGGCGTCCATAGGACTTTACTCTTGCCGTGTTCTCCAATAATCCGCAGATTGCAAGCAGCTCCGGAATATTCAGAGAACTTCCGATTTCCAACCTCTTTAAAGAGGGACGAATTTCTTTGGCGTTGCCGAAAGAGGGGGTTCCCTTTTTGAAAAGACGGGAAAGCGCATCATGGGTTTCCTGCTGCATCCGGCGGATGGTATCAATATGATCAGAAGGTTCCAGTTTTCTGCACAACTCTTTGCCAAGAGGCGAAGAGGCATGATTTACCAGACGTTCAATGATTTTGTCATATTCTAATGTTTTTAATGCTTTTTTGTTCATAATTTAATTCCTTATAGTTCTTTAGGTTACACAATTCCAATATTTACTATACTCTAAAATCACTTTTTATGGAAGTAGCAAAATCTGAAAAATGTCGGCAGCAGTCAGATATCAAGCTGTGAGCAGTCAATGGAAAGATCAGGATAGATTCCGGCCTTGACTGTATCAGTGAAGGTATAGTCTCCGGTATCCTCAGTTTCAAAATTCCAGATTAGGATTCTGTTTTTGTCCGGATCCACAATCCAGTATTCCCGGACCCCGGCAGAGCGATATTTAAAAAGTTTTATGGAGTAATCCATTCGCCTGCTGCCAGGTGAGACAATTTCAATGATCCAATCCGGGGAACCAGAACAGCCTTTGTCTGTGAGTTTGTTTTTATCGCATATAACGCTGATATCCGGTTCCACATAGTTTTTATCATCCGCATTCAGAAAAACAGCAAATGGCGCGATATAAGGTTCGCATGAGCCCCCTTTGGAATTGATGTAGTTGGAAATGGTATTAAAAAGCTTTCCGGCTATTGCCTGATGTTTCCTGCTCGGTGGAGCCATGTAATAGATACGTCCGTCGATCAGTTCGGCCCTGGTGCCTTCCGGTAGTGCATAGATATCATCTGTCGTGTAAAGTCTTTCCTGTGGCAATGGCATGATAACACATCCTTTCATAGATAGTATAGGGTTGTTGGGCAACGGTTATGCTTTCATTTGCTTATCACGCTCCATGGTTTCTCTTACTGAGCGAAGGATAAAAGCGTTAACACTCTCCCCGGTAATTTGTACATGGTTTTTCAGCAAGCTTCTTTCACCTTTGGGAAAGGTGACATTAATTCGATCATAATTGTTTTTCACATATTTGTTTACAGCTTTTTGTTGTGCCTTGCTTATCTTGTTTTCTTCAGGCATAATAACACATCCTTTCGTGCTGAAGGGGAAAATCCTTTGAAGAGATACATCTTTCCTATTATGCATTAATTATACATTAGAAATCTATTGGTGTAAATATAAAATGGTTAAATATATTGATGCAAACATATAAAAGATGCGGATAAGTTATTGGAGTAGATAGATATATAACATAATCACCAAAGTAAGAAGACAGCAGGTCATTCCGGTGTTCTGTTGTCATCTCCGATAAAAAAATATATCTCCCCAAATTCCCATAATTACAGCATTCCCGGAACAAGAAAATTTTCTGTCTTAAAAAATCTTTAAAATTCTTCATAAATTGTTCATATGTATCTGTTAGAATAGTGGTCAGGAACTGCGGAAAAAAGAATGGGAGATACCGATTATGGAGCATGATCAGAAACCCTATAATTTTATGAAGGAAGTTATCAAGGAAAAGAAATTGGATAAAAAAGCAATTGTTTTAAGAATTGTCTTTTTTGTCGGAGCGGCTGGTTTATTTGGATTAATTGCATCTGTTGTATTTGTTTTAAATGAACCGTATGCAAATTTGGTTATTCATGGAAAAGAAGAACCGCCCAAGGTAGACATACCGGTGGATGAGCAGCCGACCCCTACTCCGGAAGCAGAGAGTGCGGCGTCTGGTTCTTCCGGGGATACTGCATCATCTGATACAAGTCTGGAGGGTGCGCAGGAGAATGAAAATATCGGGTTAGTGGAGTATAGACAGCTTTATAAAGATATGCTTGCCGTAGCAGAAAAGCCAAAGCGTGCGATGGTGACGGTGATCGGAATCACCAATCAGATGGACTATTTTAATAAGAATTACGAAAGTCAGCAGCAGATTTCCGGATTACTGGTTGCCGAAAATGGACAAGAGTTGTTTATTTTAACGGAATACCGGGTTGTGGAGCATGTGGAGCGGATTCAGGTGACTTTCTGGGATGGAGCAATGGTGGATGCGATCTATCAGAAACACGATCCCAATACAGGTTTTACGATTTTGAAGGTAGCACTGGCCGATCTCGACCAGGAGACCAGAGAGGGGATGGAATTTGCCCCGCTTGGCAATTCTTACAGTGTAAGTCAGGGAGAACCGATCTTAGCCCTTGGAAGTCCCATTGGATACAGTGATTCGGTGGCCTATGGAGTGGTGACTTCTGTTAATAATAAAATTTCGACAATTGATACAGAATATAATTTGCTGACCACGGATATTATGGGAAGTAAGGACGGAAGTGGTGTGCTTGTCAATCTGGATGGAGAAATTGTTGGAATTATTGCCCAGAGTTATAGTTCGGAGAACAAAAATATCATTACCAGTCTTGCGGTTTCTCAGGTTAAGAAGTTGATTGAGCAGTTGTCCAATAATGAACAATTACCTTACATAGGGATCAAGGGACAGGATGTGACATCAGAGATTGCGGACAAGACAGGAATCCCCAAAGGCATTTTGGTCAATACGATACAGCCGGATTCTCCGGCTATGATGTCGGGAATTAAAGAATATGATGTGATTGTGAAATTTGGCGAGGATAAGGTATCGACATTAAGCCAATATCGCGATAAACTGATTAAGTGCAGTCCTGGTCAGACAGTGCAGATTACAGCTATGAGAAAAGGCGCGGAGGGCTATGTGGAAGTTCCCTTTGAGGTTGTGATAGGAGCAAACTGAAAGAATCCCTTTTGGGTGTGAGAATCTTGAGGATTTTTGCACCCGAAGGGGATTTTTGGTATACATTCGCTTGAAATAGGTAAAAGATTACGTTAGAATAGACACGAACAGACCATATGTTAGAAAAGAGGAGAATAAGTAATATGAAATATATCAATGAATTGCATGAAGGAAACAGGATGACCGGTGTTTATCTGTGTAAGCACAAGCAGTCAGCCGTGACAAAGAATGGAAAGGCATATGAAAATGTAATTCTTCAGGATAAAACAGGTACGATTGATGCCAAAATCTGGGAGCCGAACTCTGTGGGAATTGAAGAATTTGATGCATTAGATTATATTGATATTGTTGGAGATGTTACCAGTTTTGCAGGTGCACTGCAGGTAAGTATTAAGCGTGCAAGAAAGGTGAAAGAAGGAGATTACAATCCTGCGGATTATCTTCCGTCCAGCAGGTATGATATTGAGGAAATGTATATGGAACTTCTGAAGTATATTCAAAGTGTGAAGAGTCCATACCTTTCCCAGCTTTTGGCATATTATTTTGTCAATGACACCGAATTTATAAAAACGTTCAAAAAAAGTTCTGCTGCCAAAAGCGTACATCACGGATTTATGGGTGGGTTATTGGAGCATACGTTGAGTGTGACACGTTTATGTGATTATTATTGCAAAGCGTATGCTGTTCTGAACCGGGATCTGCTGATCACAGCTGCCATTTTCCATGATATCGGAAAGACCAAAGAGCTTTCTTCATTTCCACAGAACGATTATACCGATGACGGTCAATTGCTGGGACATATTATGATTGGAGCTGAGATGGTTCATGATGCCGTGCGCACAATCCCAGGATTTCCGGTGAAGATGGAAAATGAACTGAAGCATTGTATTCTGGCACATCACGGAGAACTGGAATATGGATCTCCGAAAAAGCCGGCTTTAGCAGAGGCACTTGCTTTGAATCTGGCGGATAATACAGATGCAAAGATGGAGACGATTACGGAGATACTGGATAATGCAGGGGCAAATAGTGGTTGGTTGGGATATAACCGCTTATTTGAATCAAATATAAGAAAATCCTCCGGGGAATAAAAAAACGGATTTGAGGTATAAGATGAATTATAAAAAGAATGATGTACTGACAGTAGAAATAGAAGATATTGGTCATGACGGTGCGGGAATCGGAAAAGTCGACGGATATACCCTGTTTGTAAAAGATGCAGTCATCGGTGACGTGGTGGAAGTCAAGGTGATGAAAGCCAAAAAAAATTACGGATACGCAAAGCTTTTGAAGATTATTACACCATCTGCCAGCCGCGTGGAACCCCTTTGCCCTTACGCGAAGCAATGCGGAGGCTGTCAGATTCAGATGATGTCTTACGAAGAACAGCTTCGTTTTAAGGAAAATAAGGTACGAAATAATCTGAAACGAATCGGTGGTTTCGAGGAGATTCCCATGGAACCGATTCTTGGAATGAAAAATCCATTTTATTATCGAAATAAGGCACAGTTTCCGGTGGGATATGATAAAGAAGGAAATCTGATTACCGGATTCTATGCAGGAAGAACCCACAGTATCATTAATAACCGCAGATGTTATCTCGGGGTTTCAGAAAATGAATTGGTACTAAATCAGGTATTAGACTGGATGGAACGAAACCATATCTCAGCCTACGAGGAAGAGAGCGGAAAGGGTCTGATCCGTCATGTACTGATTCGGTATGGATTTACGACCAAAGAAGTAATGGTCTGTCTGGTAGTCAATGGTGCAGGAATTCCTGCCAAAGAGGATTTGATCGAGGGGCTGCGGACCATACCGGGGATGACCAGTATTACCATAAGCAGTAATACGAAACAGACCAATGTGATTATGGGTGAAAAAATCACATTGCTTTGGGGGCAGACTTATATTACAGATTTTATTGGTAATATACAGTATCAGATTTCGCCGCTGTCTTTCTATCAGGTGAACCCGGCGCAGACAAAGCGGCTGTATGAAACAGCACTGGAATACGCCGGATTAAGTGGCGATGAGACCGTTTGGGACCTGTACTGCGGAATCGGTACAATTTCCCTGTTTCTGGCGCAAAGGGCAAAGCAGGTCTATGGAGTTGAGATTATTCCGGCAGCAATTGAAGATGCAAAACGAAATGCCAGGTTGAATCAGATTGAGAATGCCCAGTTTTTTGTGGGAAAGGCAGAGGAAGTATTGCCGGAAAAATATGAGAAGGAACAGATATATGCGGATGTGATAGTAGTAGATCCGCCGAGAAAAGGCTGCGAAGAGAGCGTACTGGATACGATGGTACAGATGGAGCCGAAAAGGATTGTATATGTGAGCTGCGATTCGGCGACATTGGCACGGGATTTGAAGTATCTTTGTGAGAGAGGATATGAGATGAAAAAAGTGAAGGCGATTGATCAGTTTCCGCAGACGGAGCATGTGGAGACGGTATGTTTATTGTCCAAACTTCATTCAGACCAACATATCGAGGTGGAGCTTCAGATGGACGAGCTTGATTTGACGGCTGCGGAGAGTAAAGCTACCTATGAGGAAATCAAGGATTATGTGCTGGAGCATAGTGGATTGAAAGTCAGTAGTTTATATATCGCACAGGTAAAGGAGAAGTGCGGAATTATTGAGAGAGTGAATTATAATCTGCCAAAATCAGAAAATGCCAGACAGCCGAAATGCCCGCCAGAGAAAGAAGCAGCGATAAGGGAGGCGTTGGGATATTTTCGTATGATTTGATGGGAGCAATAGCACTTTATTTTCGATTGCTATTTTAGAAATATAGAAGCAATCTGAATTTGTATATAAGGCGATTGTGAACGAGGAAAAATGGAAAGGATTTATGGTATGAGAAATAGGGAAAATAAAAGCATAAACAAACTTACAAAAGTAATATATTTTGATGAAAGTTCGGTTACTGACTATATTCAGATAATTGAGGGAGGACAACTTATCAAAACCACGGAATTACTAAGTGGAGATACAGATAGTGGAGAAGCTAAAGTAAGTGCGGAAGCATCTATTGGTATAAGTAGTTTATTTAAGAATTTAATTGGACTTGGGGCAAAAGCTCAAATGGAATCAAATTTAGAAACATCTTTTAAAAGCGAAGAATTAATAAAAACAATATTGCAGAATACAATTCTGACTGATTTTTTGGATATAGTTGAAAATGAAGAATCTCATATTGTGGTGTTTGATGATATTAAAATAAAGGTGATAAAAGATTCTCTTAGTTATGTTATTATGATTGCTCCATATATGAAGATGTTTAAAGGAGAAGGTTTAAATCTCAACACGGATTTGGATTTAAGTATTGATATTGTTAATATGGATGACAGTATAAAACTTGCAAAAGGGTATTTTGAATTTGAGGGAATTGTTGAAAATGATTCTGTAATACTCCGATTTAATATAGAGAGTTTTAAAAATAATTACAAAATATCGGATTTGCTAAAAATGGATTTGACCATTTATGCAGTACCAGTAGGAAAGGTTGAACGGAAAAATATTTCTATTGTTTCTGAAATAAATGCTGCTACGGCAGAAGAAGTTTCTGATGATAATCCAACATATGGTGAAGATGAGGGAGATGAAGAAGTTACTTCTAGGGATTTGTTAACGGTTTTCGATGTACTTTTAGCAGGAGTGGCACAGCATGAATAATAAAATTTATATTTTTATTGGTTCAAAAAAAGATTTTGAGAGTTTTCTTGATGAGAAAATTGCTGCGGATGAGGATATAACATATTTTATGGATTTGATAAAAGATTACAATGCAAATCTTCGTCAGCAACATGCATATTTACATGGGATAATAGATGTAAAAAATCTCATTGTCCATGCAGATGACTATGCTTCGGTATTTGAACATGTAATTCAAAATTTTATTTCTATTGTGACAACTAACCATGATGTTGATACCACTTTTTTGCATAATCCACCAAGGAGGGTAATAGAATCCTTGCAAGCGTCGTATGCTGAAAATATTGAATATGAATATACAAAATATCGCAATATTGATAGAGATGTTTTAAAAGAAATATGGCAAAATATCAGTACAGATATTATCGGGCAGGAAAAGGCAAAAAAAACAGTTGTTTCAAATTTGTTTCGGTTATGCAATCCATTACAGAAGAAACCAGTTGTTATTATGTTTCTGGGAGATTCTGGGATTGGAAAGACAGAAACAGCAAAAGTAATAAGTAGGGTTTTAGGAGGAAGATTACTTAGAGTTCAATTTTCTATGATGCAGACTATGGAAGGATATAATTACGTTTTTGGTTCAGAACATTCAAAGAGTAGTTTGGCAAAAGATTTAATGTCCCGTGAATCCAATGTTGTGCTTATAGATGAATTTGATAAGGTCAATCCTAATTTCTACAATGCCTTTTATCAGATGTTCGATGAAGGAGTATATATTGATACGAACTATAAAGTGGATTTATCCAGATGTATTATTATATGTACATCAAATTTTATGTCAGAAAAAGAAGTAATTAAGAGTATGGGGATGCCGATTTTCTCACGTTTTGATGATGCAATAATGTTTGAATATCTTTCAATTTCTGAAAAAGAAATTATTTTAGATAATATTTACAATTCTTACTTACAGAATTTTTCGGAGGAGGAAAAACAGATAGTAAAAGACACTAATATATATCAGTGGCATAAAGAGAATCTGCATCGTTTTAAAAATGTTAGAATTATAAAAAGTAGAGTGGAAAAAGCCATAAATGATTTATTAGTTGATAAGGTGATTATAGAATGATGATGAATGTGTTGCCCCTGCTGTATAATGTTTATACTGTTATATGATAGAATATTATTATAGCAGAAATATGAAGGACGGTGATATGAATGAGAGAAAAGAAAAATCATTTATATGTGGACAGTGGGGAACGGAGCATTTTATTACATAGCCTTGTGGAGCTGAAAAACCAGCTCATACAGCAGGGCAGATATACGGACTGCGTTGACGAACTGATATTCAAGGTCGTAAACGCACCCGTCAAGAGAATGAAAATTGAATATGTCTAAGGCACATCACAGAGCCGCTTATTCTTATTGATTTTTAAGAGTAAGCGGCTTTTTTGCGTTCTGTCGTTCTCTGGTACTCTTACATAGCCACCTTGACAAAGTGGCTAAATCTATGCGAAAGGAGGACGCACCCTATGTCAAATTGCAAAGTAATCGCTTTAACCAACCAGAAAGGCGGAGTTGGAAAGACCACCACGGCGGTCAATCTGGGCGTGGCTCTGGCACAGCAGGGCAAAAAGGTACTGCTTATTGATGCCGACGCACAGGCAAATCTAACCATGTCGCTCGGTTACAGCCGACCAGACGATTTGCCCGACACGCTCTCCACCATCATGCAGGACATCATTGATGATAAACCCGTCGATGTTTTTAAAAGCATCCTGCACCATGACGAGGGCGTTGACCTGCTCCCGTCTAACATTGAACTGTCGGGATTGGAAGTAAGGCTGATTAACGCCATAAGCCGTGAAAGCGTACTGAAAACCTGCATCAATGAGGTGAAAAAGAATTACGACATGGTTCTCGTGGATTGTATGCCGAGCTTGGGGATGCTGACAATCAATGCGCTTGCGGCGGCTGACAGCGTGGTTATCCCGACACAGCCCCATTATCTTTCCGCAAAAGGTTTAGAGCTGTTGCTTCGCTCCGTGTCTAAAGTGAAACGGCAAATTAACCCACACCTGCGGATTGACGGCATCCTTATGACGATGGTAATGCCACGCACGAACATCTCTAAGGAAATCACGGCAACGGTGAAAAGTGCCTATGGGCAGAGGATTAAAATATTCGACACACAGATACCCCACTCCATCCGAGCCGTGGAAGCCACCGCAGAGGGCAAGAGCATTTTTGCCTACGACAAAGGCGGCAAGGTAGCCGCCGCTTACGAGCAGTTCGGAAAGGAGGTGGCGGAGCTTGGCGAGAAGCAGAGGAAGCAAAATCGAGCTGACCGCATACGATGACCTCTTTGAAACAGACGAGAGCCGTGCGGAAGCGAATCTAAGCAAAATAAGGGAAATCCCGATTACGGAGATTGACGAGTTCCCAGACCACCCGTTCAAGGTTTTAATGGACGAGGACATGGAGCAGCTTGTGGACAGCGTAAGGCGGAGCGGCGTGATGACCCCTGCCACAGTCCGTCAGATGTAGGACGGATTTTGCGGACATTCAAAATAAAAAAGAATG
>ULSH01045422.1_pt1 | contig 19096 bp, 20 predicted proteins | sample 1956151 | NCBI WGS metagenome assembly ULSH01 (sample SAMEA4835702, study PRJEB28245) | human gut metagenome | biome: gut microbiome; material: fecal sample | place: Denmark | collected 2008 | reverse complement strand
CACCCTATATAAAAAAGAGACCAACCATTTTGGGTCAGCCTCCTTACTCTCGCCCTCTCGGGCTCTATAAGCGGAGTTTCACTCTTGCGAAAATTTGAATAAAATTACTTCTTGGCCGGGACCTTGAAGACCTCGTCGGAGAAAGAGGTATTCTTGCGGATATCACTCATTTCGTAAGAGGTGCTGACACCGGACGGCTCGTCCATGACCATCTTGACAAGGATGCAGTCGGATTTTCGGTATGTGAGCACAATCTTGGAATATCCGCGACGTGCCGCATTGTCTGTAGTCAATGTAACTACATACCCCTCAGGCTTTTCCTCTATCTTAATATCATAGTTGCTGTCTTTGGCGACCTTCGCCGGATTACCCTTCACGCATCCGGTCAATGTCCCCGCCATATTGGCTACGATAGCATTCTTGGTAACATCGAAAACCGCATTCTTCGGTCCCCTGTGCACATAGAACTTGTTTCCGCTGGAGATTATGTACTCACCCTGCGGAGAAGTGAAACGCATCGCAAGACGTCCGTCGACATTGTAATACAAGTTGCCGTCAGCGACATTTTTCTTGCCCGAAGCCTTGATGGTCCTGATCTGGTGGAACTTGCACTCGATGGTCTTCATCACGGCATTCGCCTTTTCGATTTTCGTCATGATGGCGGTCACGTCCGTCGCCGGAGCTTCTGCCATCACGGCAACTGATGTATTTCCAGCAAATGCAGGCATACCGGCAAGTATTCCTGCCAATGCCAATGTTATGATTCCGTGTTTCATCTTTCGTCCAATTTATTCATACAGACCGCCATTGATGGAGATGGTCTGTCCGTTTATATATGCAGCTTTGTCAGATACGAGGAAGGCCACCAGCTCGGCAACCTCCTCAGGCTCACCGAATCTCTTGGCCGGAATGGTTTTCTTGAGTTCCGCCTCGTCAAGTCCTTCCACCATATCCGTGCGGATAAACCCTGGTGCTACAGCATTGACAGTAACCTTTCTGGCAGCGACTTCCTGCGAGAGGGCCTTGGTCGCGGCGATGATTCCACCCTTGGCCGCGGAGTAGTTCGTCTGGCCCGGCAGGCCTTTCTGGCCGGAGAGCGACGCCATGTTTATGATGCGGCCGCGCTTGTGGACCACCATCGGCTGGAGAACCGGGCGTGTGACATTGTAGAAGCTGTCCAGGTTCGTCTTCATCACCTTGTACCAGTCTTCCTGCTCCATCCAGAGCAGCAAATTGTCGCGACGGATGCCGGCATTGTTCACAAGCACCTCTATAAACTCCTCAGGATGAGCAGCTTGCCAATCCTTTATCGCTTTCTCTGATGCCTCATGGTCGCTCACGTCGAACTTCAGCAGCTCACCGGTTCCGCCCGCAGCGATTACCTGCTCAAGCGTCTTCTGCGCCGCCTCGTCGTTCGATACGTAGTTGATTATGATGTGATATCCTTCAGAAGCCAGGCGCACGCAAATAGCGTGTCCGATTCCACGGCTTCCGCCTGTCACCAATGCAATTTTCATATCAATTCTTTTAGTGATGTCTCTTTTTTACACCAATCTTACAAATATAGTAAGATTGGAAAACTATGCCAAAACAATTTCCTTCTCCAGTTCCTCGGTCCCGAGTATGAAGCCGCAGGTGATGACCGATGTCTTGGAAACGCCCAGGATGCCATGGAGATTCAGGCTCTGGCCCGTCAGAAGCAAGTTCGGGAGCGGTGTACGCGGGGAAAGGAAAGTGGTCAACGGATTATGGTAATCCTTCACGATGCCGAATGCGGCGCCATGTGGAGAAGAAGTGTAGCTCTGCCATGTCAGCGGAGAACTGAGATAGACCTTGTCAATGCATTCGCGGATTCCGTGAATCCTCGCGTCAAGCAGCGTCAAGCACTCCTCCAACTTATTCTGTTTCAATGCTTCGTAATCCTTGCCGCGCTGTCCCGGATTCATACCGTCCCAGCCCTCGACAAGACTCCAGTCAATGGGAGAAAGTATGTCGATGCACTCCGCATATCTGCCCTGTTCCGGAGGATAGAAATGTACCATGATGCTGCCGGTCCTGCTGTAATCGGTGCTCCACAAATCCACGTCATGGCTATGCACGAAGAGATTCTTGTTCATGTAAGGCAATGTTCCCGGTTTCAGAATGACATTGGCCGTGAACACTCCGTAGGAATTCTTCAGGTTCGCCATACGGTTGCGGAATACTTTCTTTACCTGACGGCAATTATCTATAAGTCCCACAGTGACAGCTGGATGCACGTCAGAAATCACCCAGTCCGCGGAAAAATGCAAGACTTCCCGAGTACCGGCCTTCATCGCATCCACGCCTGACACCACGCCATCTTCCGAGACATGGATGGCATTGACTTTCATGCCGGTAAGAATTCTGCCGCCGAGAGACCTGATTTCCGATGCAAGTTTGTCGGCTATCAATGCTCCCCCGCCGAGTTTTTTCTCCGGGTCATATCCGAGACGCCACGAACTGTCTACAAACGAATTGGTCGCCTGGACATAGACATACATCGGGAGAGTTTCCCTGTCCAGTTCCATCTTCATCATCGAGCCGCACAATATATCCCTCAGTCTGCTGTCCGTAATGGTCTCACACAGAAAGTCATAGGCTGACTTGCCGAACATTTCGAACATATCCGTCTCCGGACGGAACGAGTCGAACATCCTGTCACCTATTTCCTTCAGAATCCGGGAGTATTTCCGCAGTTCTTCCGTATGTTCCGGAAAATATTCCGCAAGTTTCTCCGCGAAACGAAGATGACCGGACGCGACCGGATATGAAACAACCTCACGGCAATCCTTGTCGGCAAATGAAATTTCATCGAAACAATCCTTGTCCAGGCACTTCCAAGGCAGTTCCATCAGCCCGAAATACTTGAACAACGAATATAGCGGCTGGCCGGGTTCCAGACCTCCGACATAATGGAAACCCGTATCGAAACTGTGCGTCTTGCCGTCGGAACCTTTCCGGACAAATGTCTGGAGACTGCCGCCGATCTGGCGTTCCTGCTCCAGCACCGTCACCTCGAATCCGTGCCGCGCCAATATGACTCCACATTCCAGGCCACCGAGCCCACTGCCGATAACTATCGCACTAGCCATTTCAGTATCAATGTTTTACAACCTTGTTGCGAAAACGCTTCCATTTCATGAACTGTCGGAAAAGGAACGGTTCCAATGTATAGGTAATCAGGATGGTGGCAGACATACCTATCAATGTGCTCACACCGATGGAATGGATGGACGGATGTTTGGCGAAAAGAAGCGCCACGACAACGACCATGAGCACGAAAGCCGAGAAGAAAATCGCCATCTTATGCGATTCCAGCAGGTGTTTCGTTCCTGTCCTGGCTTCGGTGAGCAGGCCTTCCATGACAAATATGCTGTAATCCACTCCGATTCCGAAGATGAATGTAGATATGACAATGTTGATGAGGTTGAACTGTATGCCGCAGAGCGCCATGATGCCTTCCACGATATACCAGCTGAAGAACATCGGCATGAATGCTATCAGGGCCACGAGGACGTTGCGGAACGACAGCAGCAGTACCAGCAGTACGAAGAGCGATGAAATCGTTAGGATGACATTGAAATCATCATGGATGATGGAAACCATCTTGCCTGCGTAATAGAACGGGTCAGCGACAATGATGTGCGGCAGCGATGCCACTCTTGCGCTTACTTCCGCCCTGTCGGTCTTCGAGACTCGTACCGGGGTGAATACCAGGAACCTGCCGTCATCCATTTTCTCGACAAGCGAGGTCTGGAGCCCGGCCGGAAGAATTTCCGCATCATAAAGCGAACCTGGCTCGTATGATGATGTCAGCATTCCTCTGAACGGCTCGAACATTTCAGGATCAAGATTATGTTTACGTGCAGAGGAGGCGATGAGCGACATTGCCCTGTCCGCTCTGGTAACGCCTTTGGCATCAGGTGAATTCCAGAAGTTACCCCACGCCGCAATTCTCTCATTCTGAACATCTTCCGGGACGAAAAGCAGTGAAGCGACAGGAGAATAGGCCTTCAATTTGCCTGCATGTTTCAATGAATCGCAGACATCCAGCATTGCCCTGCTGTTCACAAGAGCCTCGTCCAGAGACTGTCCGGCAGCGGCATAATATACCTGGGCGTCATTGCCCAGATTCTTCTCGGCATACATTGCCTCCGAACGCAGTGTCTCAGGGGATACATATCCGATATTCTTCAGATCGGAATCGAACGTGACCTTATGAGAGAAAGCCACTCCCACGATGATAAGCACGATTACCGCGCCTATCAGTAATTTATTGCTGTCATAAGGAAGGGCATTGATCCTGGTAATCATTGAAAATATTTTCTCGTTCTTCTTGGTGGCTTTCTTGCCGAGGAAATGCGGCAGGAATATCAGTCCGAACAACGTGCTGGCCACCAACGCTATAGATGCGAAAAGACCGAAGTCGCGGAGCATGTCGCTTTCCGTGAAAAGCAGTCCGAGGAATGCGCCGATGGTTGTGATGCAGCCCAGGCACACAGGTGTGGATTCGTCTTTCAGGACAGTCTCCGCATCTCCTACATATTTATAATGCGTGAGGATATGGAGAATGTAACTGATTGCAACTCCAAGAATTATGGATCCGATACCGAGCGACATCAGGGACATGCGGCCTTTCATGAAATAGATGCAGGCCAATGAGAAGAATGCGCCGAACGCCACAGGAATAATGTTCTGCGGGATGAATGAAAGGCTCTTGAAAGAGATGCAGAGGACTATGAGAATGAACAGAAGTGAAATGCTCACCGTAAGCGCCAAGTCACGTTTTACGCAGAGGGTATTGCCGTGGCTGCGTACCGGAGCACCATGTATAAGCACCTCGACATCAGGATATTGACTTGCAAATTCTTCTATCTGCGCCTCGATTTCTTCCACAAGTGCAGAGCTGGCCTTGGTGTCGAAAGCCGTGACCGCAGGCGATACGAAGGCCATCGCCACGGTGCTGTCGGCGGAGAAGAGGTGTGAGTCGACAATTGTGAAACCAACAGATGAACCGGCGTCACGGCCAAGTCCCATCGATGACATCAGGTCAGTCCTGAGCGAAAGCGGGTCATTGGAAACCATCTGAGTCGCCATGCCCGTCTCGTCATTCATAACCGTCTCATAATCAGCTGCCATGAGGCTGTCCACCACGGCTGGCGACAGACGCTTCGCGAAGTCGCTGTAACATGAAGTGTCCACGAAAACCGGGAGATGTTCCATCACGAAGTCCAGCGCCATAAGCGGCAGGTCGTCATCGATACGGTACAGCGCATTGTCAATATAATGCGAGGCGGAATCCCTCACAAGCAGGGAATCCATGAACTCATCGGCGTAGGATGCCAAGGTGTAAGTATCTGCCAATGAATCCCTTGAAGCGAATTGAATGAAAATCTTGTCCTTGACTTTAAGGTTTCCGAAAGCCAGGCCGCTGTCCGATGTGGCAGAGGCTGGAAGAAGTTTGGTAATATCTTCTTCATATCCGACTTTAAGTCCGAAGAAAACGGAAAACACTGACAGCACGGCTGCGAGTGTCCACATAAGGCTCTTATGGCCTGCAAAATATTTGTAAAGTGGGACAAAAAACCTTTTCATCTTAATTATGTGTTATCCCGTGAAGGGAGTGTTTCTTTCCAACGTCTGAAAAACTCAGGCTCAGATGTTTCCAACTCGCCTGAATGTGTAGTGAAGAGCTGTATTGTCTCCGCCTTCAGAACCAGCGCGCCATCGCTGACTCTTTTTATTTCGTAGCTGAAACATATTTTCGCTCCAGGCTTGGGCAACCATGAAACGGTGATGTCCAGCTCGTCGTCTACAGTGGATGTCGCGAAATATCTCAGGTGCATGTCGTATACCGGTGCATAGTAGCCGCTGTCGAAAATCAGTCGATAGCTGAGTCCCCAGTGCCGCCCGAAGGCTTCCCTTGCATCCTCCATATACTTTACATAGTTTCCGTGCCAGACCATCCTGATAGGGTCCACCTCGGAAAAACGCACTCTTACACGTATTGTTTCGCTGACCATATACTTCTAGTCCACTATAAAGATCTTTATCTGTCCTCCGGCAATCTTTTCCTCGCCGGAAAATGTTTCTGTCTGTACCAGCGACATGCCCATCGCCTCGCCGACGACGGTAACGCGCGTCCTCAATGTCTCCCCCACCGCCGGTTTCCTCCCGATCCGGAAGGACTTGATTTCGCCGATCAGTCCGATGTGGGGCTCCTCTCCCGCCAGAAAATATCTGTAACCGGCGAATGCGGCCGCACTCTGTGCGGAATGTTCAATGATGCCGGGCTCAATGAGTTGGGAGTCAATGCAGAACACATTGTCTTCCTTCACCGTTAGTCCCGTCGCCCCGCCTTCCGCATCAGCCTCATAAAGGGCGTCCACCATTACCATTGGCGGACGCTGTGGTATCAAGCGGAATATTTCTTCACCGGTTGCCAGCATATTCCTTGAAATAAATTATTTCAATCTTTCGTAAACGAAATCGTAGAGAGACTCAAATGTCTTGATGCTTGACACCTGAGTGCCTTCAATCTTGATGCCGAAATTGGACTCGATGAGAGCAACGAGGTCCACAAGGCTGAGGCTGTCAAGTTCAAGTGTTTCCTTGATAGGTGCATCCGGAGTGATGACTGACTCCTCTACTTCGAATTCATCTGCAAGTGCAGAATTGATTTTCCCGATTAATTCCTGTCTTTCCATTTTTATTATGTCATTAAATATTTCTTACAATCAAAGTTGAATTTGTGCCTCCGAAACCGAACGAATTGGAAAGGAAGGTATCGAAGTGCTTGTGTACCAATGTCGCCGGGATAAGGAGCTTCGCTGAATCTTCATCCGGATTCTCGAAGTTCAGGTTCGCTGCGATAAAGTCATTCTTCATCATCAAGATGGAGTAGATGACCTCGCTGGCTCCTGCCATCCACATCTCGTGACCTGTCTGAGACTTGGTACTGGTCACCTCAACACGCTGATTTCCAAAGACATTGAAAATAGCCTTTGCCTCATTGGTATCGCCCACATGGGTCGATGTCGCGTGAGCATTGATATAACCGATTTCCTCTTTGCTGATGCCTGCGCGGCGGATTGCCATTTCGAGCGAGCGGCTAGGACCTTCGACGTTCGGCGAGGAAATGTGGTCGCCGTTTCCGGAGAAGCCGTATCCGAGGACTTCCGCGATGATCGGAGCTCCTCTGCGGACAGCGGATTCGTAGCTTTCTATGATTACTGTAGCAGCGCCGCCGCCCGGAACGAGTCCGTCACGGTCACGGTCGAACGGACGGCATGCCTTTTCCGGCTCGCTTTCCCTTGTGGAGAATGCTGATATTCCGTCGAAAGAGCCTACTGACCAAGGGTTTACTTCCTGAGCACCTCCGCAGACTACCATGTCCTGCAATCCGTTCTGGATAAGCAGGGCGCCAAGTCCGATAGCATGTGAACCGCTGGCGCAAGCTCCTGACACTGTAAGGTTTATACCTTTAAGTTTGAAAATGCAGCCGAGATTCATCGTCACGGTACTGTTCATGGACTGGAATATGGCGCCGGAACCGCAGAGCGTGGTGTCCTTCTTTTCGCGCATGGTGTCCACCGCATTCACTACCGGAACCGTAGAACTGTCATTGCCGTAAAGCAGACCGACCTCGTGGGTGTTCAGGTAGTCCTGGTCAATGCCGGCGTTTCTCAATGCGTCTCTGGTGGCGCAGTATGCGTATTTCGCCTGTTCCGGCATGAAAACGCGCTGTGAACGCGAGAGTTCCTTTTTAAGATCAGGTTCTTCGACTTTTGCGGTAAGTGCGGAGCGGAAGCCCATCGCCTTACGTTCAGGATCGAAGATGATGCCTGATTTCCCGTTATAGAGGGAGTCGCGGACTTCGTCCAATGTTTTTCCGAGGCATGAATAAATGCCCATTCCGGTAATTACTACTCTATGCTGTTCCATTTCAAATGTTTATTTTCCAATGATTTTGTCAATTTTCCCGTACAATGCCTCCCTGCGTTTCCTAAGTCCGGCGAGAAGTCCTGATTTTGAAGCTTTTACGGCTTTCACATCCTGTATGAACTCACGAATCCACCTGGCATACGCCCATTCGAAAAGGCAGAGTGCCGGGAACAATGCCACATAAGCGACTGCAGCGACGAATCCCGAATTGACCAACGTGATTATGAATGTGACGATTCCGAATACCGGGAAAATGAAGAGGGCGTTCAAGGCAATGACGAATGTTCCGGAGAACATCTTGTCTTCGGCCCTGTCCGCGAAATATTTAGGGATGAACCATGCCGGCAATGCTGGCCACAGGGCGAACACGGCAAGAGGAGCAAGTACCAGAAGCACAGCCAGTTGCGCTACAATATTCCCCTTCCCCGGGACGGCATCCAGATGCTGCTCCCTTATACCTGCTTCACGGACTGCCTTTCCCATCGAAAGGGCCTCGCCGTAAATTTCCGACACCCCGGCATTGTCCCGTGAAAAAGCTTCCGCGAGTGCTGCGACAAGTTTCTTGTCAGATTCCAGTTTCTGCGGCAATTCTTCCGGATCCAGCCCATGAGTACGTGCAAAGTCCTGGCCATAAGGGCATTGTCTTATATAATCGATGGCCTCGTAATGGTCGAGGTCGTCAATGCTGAGCATCATTCCCTTGATCTGCTCGCGTACAAGAGCATTGACCTCCCTCTGCGCGGTCCTAGGCTTGGTCTTGTACAGCTCGTAATATGGTTTCAGCGATATCGGCGTGCCATATTTCACCAGCATGTCCGTGCGGAGTCCGTTGTAGTCGGAATAGTGGTTGCAGCTGGGCAGAATGAAGATTTCCTTCTCGAAATTTCCCATTTCCGCCGCATCGAAGGCCATTTTGGTGTAGCCGTAGGAGAACGTTCCGAGCCAATGCTTGTCCTGGTGGCCGGCTTCCGGAAAAATCACGACTGTACTGCCTTCCAGCAATGATTTTTCGGAGTCGCGGAATGTGGCGCCATTGTTCTGGAGGGCCGCCTCGCCTTCCCAGTTCAGCCTGAATGCGGGAAGCAGTCCGATGGAACGGAGGAATTTGTCTGCAAACTTGCTTAGGGCGAAGACATCGGCGCGTACGATGAAGTGTACGACGCGCTCTTCGATGGACATCAATATACCCAGAGCGTCATTCATGCTGTTCTGGTGGTCGGAAACGACGAGAAGAGAAGTCCCGTCTGCCGGTACATTGTCCTTATTTATATAATAGGTGCGCCTGTAATATACCTTCTCTACGAGAAACCTTACATAGGATTTGAATGCGCGATACAATACAGGCATCTTGACATTCGACATATCTTTTACATTTCAGCCTGCAAATGTAAGAAATTTTAGTAACATGAAGAAAATATGTTGCCTCAGATTAAGAGAAGATTTTCGAGGATAGATCTGTTTTCGAAGAAGGAGTGTACTGGACGTACACGACTGATGAGAAAAAAGATATAGACCGAAAAGATTCCTTAAGATGATGCAAGATATTTTTTGAAGGTTACTTATCCAAAGAGCAACAAAATGCGATAAATGGCAAATGACATTACCCATGCGACTATCATGGTGTAGACGCAGCACGCAACGGCCCAGCGCCATTTCCCGGTTTCGTTCTTGATGGCGACAAATGTGGCCACGCAAGGGAAATACAGCAGGATAAATACCATGAACGACATTGCGGCAGCCGGCGTGATATCTTTTACGAGCGCCGTCTGGAGCTGTGTGTCGGCACTCAAATCTTCACCCCCGGAGACTTTTGCGCCCTCGGAATACATTACTCCCAATGTACTGACCACCAATTCCTTGGCAGCAATGCCAGTAAGCAGTCCGACGTCCATTTTCCAGTTGAATCCGAGAGGTTCCATGACAGGAGAAACGATGCGTCCGAGCTGTCCGATGTATGAGTGTTCCTGCTGGAAGGCATAGAGGGTATCGATTCTGGCGGCGAGTTGTTCAGGCGACATTGATGCTCCGGCATTGACCCGACTGCCGGAAGTCATTTCGGCGTAAGCCTCCTGCGCGTTCTCAAGTTCTTGGCTCTTAGGGAAATAGCCAAGGAACCAGATTATCACGGAGCAGACGAGTATCGTGGTGGCCATCTTCTGGAGGTATTGCTGTCCCTTTTCCCAGGTATGGCGCCAGATGGCTTTCGCGGTAGGAATCCTGTAAGGCGGGAGTTCCATAACGAACGGCAGGTCATCGTCTTTCACGAATTTGCTCAGGACGATGGCAGACAAAATGGCCAGCACGATTCCGAGCATGTAGATTCCCAGCAGGGCCAATGCTGCCTTGCCCGGGAAGAATGCTCCTGCGAGCAGCACGAATATAGGGAGTCGTCCGGCGCATGACATGAACGGGATTATCGCGATGGTTATCATCCTGCTCTTGCGGCTTTCAATGGCGCGGGTGGCCATGATTGCCGGGACATTGCATCCGAATCCCATCACCATCGGGATGAAGGATTTGCCGTGCAGCCCGATCTTATGCATCAGCTTATCGACGATGAAGGCGGCTCTGGACATATATCCGGAGTCTTCCATCAATGAGATGAAGAAGTAGAGTATCAATATGTTAGGCAGGAATACCAGCACGCTGCCCACTCCCGAAATCACGCCGTTCACTACCAGGTCTTTAAGCCAGCCATCCGGCATGACCATGGCCGTGAACTCACCGACCTTGCCGACGAACCAGTCTATCCATTGCATCGGGTAATCGCCCAATGTGAAAGTAGCCTGGAAAATGAGATACAGCATTGCGATGAATATCGGGAAGGCGAGCCATCTGTTGGTGACCACCGCATCTATCTTGTCGGTAACCGTCTTTCTCGGAACCGTGTCAGGATGAGGCTTGTAGGTCTCGGCCAATGCTCCCTGGATGAATGCATATTTGGCATCCACTATCGCAGATTCCGTATTGGTATGCAGCAGGTCCAGGATCCGCTTTTCCTCCTCGACCCTGGCCGCGATGATTTCGTCCCTGTCCGGGAGCGCGTCAATGACTTTTTCAATGTCCTTGTCGTCTTCCAAGTATTTGATGGCCAGGTATCTGGTGGAGTATTTGTCGCGCAGCGAGCTGTTCTTCTGCAGCAGAAGTTTTATCCGTTCAATGCTTTTTTCGAGTTCAGCGCCATGATTGATATGTATATGGCGGGCAAGCCTGGCGTCGCTGTGCGTGTATATCTTTATGACCGTGTCGAAGAGTTCATGGATACCTGTTCCGTCGCGGCTGACGGTCGGGCAGATAGGCATTCCGAGAAGGTATCCGAGCTGCTTGATGTCGAGTTCGTCGCCTTTCGCCTTCAGCTCGTCATACATGTTCAATGCCATGACGACCTTCAGGTTCATGTCAATGACTTGTGCGGTCAGATACAGGTTCCTCTCGATGTTCGACGCGTCCACGACATTGATGACGACGTCCGGCACGTTCTCTATCAGGTTTTTCCTGACATATAGTTCTTCCGGGCTGTACGCTGACAGTGAATAAGTTCCGGGGAGATCTACGAGGACGAACTTATATCCGTTGTATTCAAACCGCCCTTCCTTGGCGTCGACGGTCACGCCGCTGTAGTTTCCCACATGTTCATGCGAGCCCGAGGCAATGTTGAACAATGATGTCTTTCCGCAATTCGGATTTCCGACAAGCGCCACACGGATGACGTGCTTCCGTTCTTCGGCAAGTTTGGCCATCATCTTGTTCAATGACCATTCTTCGTCGCAGTCGTCCGCGAAGATCGTGTCATACGAGTGGTCGTACTTCATCACTTCCTTCGCCTCGCTTTCGCCGATGACTTCTATTTGTTCCGCCTCGCTGCGGCGCAATGACAGTTTATATCCAAGTATTTCATATTCAATAGGATCCTTCAACGGAGCATTCAGCACGACGGTGACTTTTTTCCCCGCGATGAATCCCATTTCAATAAGTCTCTTCCTGAAGCTTCCATGGCCGTTGACCTTCACGATCACGCCCTGCTCCCCTGTATTCAATTCCGACAATTTCATAAATCATCCCCTTAATACACAATATCGCGCGCAAATATATAACGAAAATCGCTTACTTGGTATCCCAATTTATGGGGATATCGCATGTGGCGCCCTGGCGGGGACGGAGGGTGGAGCCGGCATTGGCTCCCGAAAAGGGAGGGGACCCACGCAGTGGGGAGGACCAGCGGAATCCTCCGTCCCCGTCAGGGCGCGTCAAAGTGCCATGCCGGAGACAGATGGTCGTGCCGGCGTGCGTGGAAAGGCCCGTTTTACGCACGACATGACATTTTTTCGTCACGACGTGCGCAGAAAACGTTTTAGCACGCACGGGAAGCTACATATAGCATGGAAATAACCACCTAATAAACCATGTGGCGGAGAGGCCTCCGTCCCCACGCGAGGCACCTTAAAAAAAGAGCTAGCTGACTGATTTTCAGCGGTTAGCTCTTTTTGCATCTCATTTTTTGGCGACATTTTGGCGACTTAGGGGCGTTTTTGCAGAAGCTTGCCGGTGTTGTATCCCTATAATTAGATAGCGTACGTCATTACTGGAATAATCGCTTATTGTAAGAGGTTCATTTGAAAGTCAACACTTAACACATAAGTTTTATCATATGACTCGCACATTTGAGCATATTTTGTCTCATACTCAATGAAAAAATCATTCGTATCAACAAAGCTTGACCCTGAAGGAATGGCTTTAAAATATGACAACAACTGATTCAGCAAGAATACAAGATAATACCTCAGGTTGCTCGTGACGCCCTCAATATTTTGCTTTATGGCTGCCTCATGTATCAATTCGTTTCTCATTCTGTAAATCCGGATTAAATGCCAATTGAGATTCCTCTCATGTCGTTTGATATAATCCTTAAGAGCCTCAGGATTTCTCAGATGTGATTTCATTTTACACAATCTCCACTGAAGGAGCAATGAGTTGGCTTTATCTATCAGCGTTGCCCAATCTGCATCTGTCATCAAGACTAAGGACTGATCGTCATTTATTATCCTTTCTTTTTTTAGCTTCCTCTCTAAATCTAATACATTTCTCTTAACATAGCACGAGCAGAGGATTGTTGTCAGATACTTTTTAATTCGACCAAAGGTGTTTTCATTGGTAACAGGGGAAGAAAAAACAAATTCGAGAGCTATCCAGTAGTTAATGAATCTGGATTCTAATTCTGAAGTTATGTTACCTAATCGCAAATGCCTCAAGGCGGAAACCATTCTATCTTTTACCTCTTCTGAGATGCTGGAGTTTTGTTTTATGTCATCAACAACAGACTTGAAATAAGAAGCCAGGGAAGCGTTATTAGCAAAGACACCATCAAGTTGAAAATCAGTTACTCTCTCATAAATATACCTTCCAGTTGAAGTTAACTGAATAACTAAGACCATATCCTGAACGATGACTTTTGCCTTGCTCAGCGCAACGTTCATGACATCCAACTGATATGACAGCAACTGTTTCCCATCCTTAATTGCAGAGTACATATCCAATGCCTTTCCCTCATAAACAAAGAATAATTCTCCGGGATGAGACTCTGAATAAGATTTATAAGTGATACCGGATTTCCCCTGAAGATACATTGACCACTTATCCGTACTTGAGGTAAACCCATATTCTTCAGAGCATTTTACGATATCATCATTTACCTTCAGACGGAACACTATGATGTGATCAAGCGATTCTCGTTTTATAAAAGAATCTTTCAACGCAAGGAAATTCAGATTAAAGTTGGCCGGCTCTTTATTAAGTTTTGACGCTTTGTAATACAGATGGTTCTTCGAGTATCCTAGGTGTAGTAAAGTGCAACATAAAGAAGATAATGCCCAATCAAGACTCGAGAGGGTTTTCGGATAGTCATCATCAGAGAGTTCTTCCTCTGAAAACACAATAGATTCAATAAGCTGAAATACCTTCTCTAAATACTTGTTTTTGTTAATCTCAATACATTTAGAAATGATATGATGAAGCCTTGCTGAAAGATGAAGAACACGTGATGAGAGAATAACCGTATCCTCTTTTTTTTCTTTTGATGAGACCTCTTGTAAATAATCCGCAATATCCTTTTCAAATAGAGGGATAGAATAGAAAGAGAAATCAACACAAAGGTCACATTTAAGAGCGCAGATTAGTTCTTGAGCGCTTGCTTCTATTGTGGCGATGTTTTTGATTTGGTTTGAATTCCATTCTGTTAAAAGAATATCAAATTCTTCCATCAACGATAGAGAATAGTGATTTCTTACTCGATAACTGTCGATTGTTTCCTTATGTAGGAGCTCCACTAATCGTTCTCTTACAAAGCCCTTCAGATCGCTTTTCTTCATTCTATATCAAAATAATTTGTATTTCCAAATAAAGTTATTAACTTTGCGGCATAAAATTAGAGGCTAACGGCGAGCAAAATAAAGGGAGCGCGTCATTCTTGTTATGAGAACGATTGGTTCCACGGTTTGATTCACCTCCCTAATTCTAAGGACATCGGAAGATGTCCTTTTTTTATTGCTCCTTATCGTCAACAACCTCACGCAGGAGGTTCTTCTCTCACTAATAGCAGTGCACGCCAAACCAGTGTCAGCACTGTCGTTGAATCTTTACCTCCACTGAAACCAATTATCCAGGGGATATTATTATCTTCCTCAAGATACTGCTCCTTAATATCTTCAATGATGTCAGAGATTCTCGACATTCTTTAAATAATTTTTAATTACAAATTTCAAGGGATTATATTTATAAATTTAGCAAAAATTTTCAAAAAAATAAATGGGAGGGTAATGTTGATGCGAAAACAAGGTGTCATGTTAATTATCTCCACAGTCCCGCCCACTTCCTCGACAGAGTATTAACCATAGAGAGCCACTTTCGTAACCTCACGAAGATGGCTCTCTGCATTTCGACAGTAGCTTGTTACCAGGAATCGTAATCCGTCACATCCTCGACAGCTCCGCATGTGAGGCATTGAATTTTAACGATATTCCCAAGCCCTGTAGGCACGAAGAAAACACGGACATACTCACCGGCGGAACCTGCGTGGGCATGTTTATGGTGCTCCTCACAGAATTTAGCCATTCGCTGATTTTCTACCTCGTTTACCCCAAATGTGGCGGCATAGTTGGTTTCGAATTCAGATTCAATGTAAATGCGGTCCAGACAGTCATAATGGTCATCCTTAATAACCAGAAATGTGCCGTCGAAGTTGGAATAGCATCCAATGACGGAGTGATGCTCCTTGATGGATGAGGATAAAGACTCCAAATAATCATTGGCATCCTTCCATTCTTCAAAACTCTTGGTGAAGAGGATAGAATCCTCAAAATGACGCCGGCCGACCCGGCCAGTCCTTTCGTGTGTAACGATGTAAGTCATAGCAGATTTGTTTTTGATATTGAACATCCGCATCACTTTGCCACCGTGGCATCTGGCTTGCTCGGTTGGCGGTCCTCGCGGGACTCTCTTGATGCACATGCAAATGTAAATATAAATATCCATTTCTCAATAATAGGATTGATACAAACGCCATTATCGGAACAATCTTACCGGGGCTATCTCCTTATCCCCCGTCTCACCACCGGCGTGGTTACCATCTCCAGCGCCTTGCGGAAGCAGCGGCGGGCCCAGAGGATGTCGTCCTCGTCCTTGTCGCGGCCCCATTGTTCTTCTCCTCAGGATTTGTCCTGACGGATTGGACTTGTTCTTCATTGAGGACCTTGATCACTCTCCCCGGAAGAGATACATGGAAATCTTTCCAGTCCGCTTTGATAGTAAAGCCAAACAGACATTCCGCGCCCTCATCCGAAAGCATAAAATTCACACGCTCTTTATCAGTCATCTGTCCGTATCTGTTCTCCTGCCGCATCTTCTCCCAGGTCTCCTGGATCTTCGCCTGAGTCAGGTCGCGGCTGATGATGGAGGACTTATAGACGGAGTTCCCGCTCTGGATCGAATAACCGCGGACTTTCACTGAAGCATCCAACTTCAGATTGAACTTGTATCCTTTGGCTTCCAGCGCAGCGGTATACTTCTCCCAGGAGAAGGCCGACATCCCGGACAGGACCGCGAGGCAATCCTTCTTGATGCGAGCCTTATTCTCCTCGAACCTGTCTTCTGTGCGCTTCCATCCGCGCAGGCGGTTAACCGCCTCGGTGGCCGTCTTTGCTCGGATGCCGATCCGATGGTCGCTGTTCAGGCAGTTGTGCATATCGACGCGGTTGCTGTCGAGATGGAGGCGAGGGATGCCGGACTTGCTGTCCGTATGGAGCGTGATGATGTACTGGGATTTGGGAAGGCGGCAGGGAGACCTGTAGCGTCCCTCCTCTCCGGGCAGCCGGACCCTGTCGAAAGCTTGGACGAAATCATCGGCCAGCTGCTTCCAGTCTTCCAAGGTCCAGCCTTCGGACTCCTCCTTGGACGGAGAGATCTCCATCCGGATCATGTTGTTCTTCAACGGACGGCATTGTAACTCTTCCTCCCGGAGTTTCTGGTGCAGCTTCATATACCCATAGATGGCCTGTGGGCTGGCATCCTCCGGGAGGTGGTTCAGTTTTACTACCTGTGCTTTTCCTTGACGGGTTATGTACCCGAGGGACACGCCGCCGTGTGCAATTGATTTGGCTTTTGCTATCATGGCTTATTCTGTTAAGGTTCGTTCAATCTCTCTCCAGCGCTTGATGAGCTTGTTCGCGCCGGAAATCCATTTTCTCATGAAATAAGGGTCGGAGAAACAACGGAGGCGTTCTTCCTGCGGCATAGCTTTCAGGGCGTTCTTGATATGGATCAGGTCGCCCCGGGCTTCGCTGATGCTGATGTAAGCTTGAGCTTGGCTTCGGGTCATCCGCAGTTTTGGCATGTGTCCGATGGCACAGCACCGGATGTATTCACTGACGGATTTACCGCAGGCTTGCGCCTTTGCTTTGATGGTTATCCGGTCCTGCTGCGTGGCACGGAAGGCCATCCTGCAGGTCATGTTGACCTTGAAATTATTCGGATCAAAAGGTTTGTTTTTCATGGCAATTGTTGTTTGGATTCCGCCACGGATGCGAGCTTGCGAGCAGGCTTCCCCGCCGGGAGTTGGACAATCGCGCAGCGAAATTGTTCGACATCGGCACAACTTGAATAGTGTTTCGGGAAGGATTCTCCCCGAAACACGTTCAAGTTTGCCATTCATTACTTCCGATAGGAATCACCCTTGAACCGGAGGATGGAGAACATCTCATTGATGCGGTCCATCATCCGGGGACCGTAGCGGTCCAGGATCTTGTCATCGGCAAGGTTGGTGGTGACGATGGTCGAAAGATTCCGGTCATAGCGGTAGGAGATCAGATTCTGAACGGGTGTGTAATCCGTACCATAGCTCTGGCATCTCTCCGGTTCCGAGCCGAGCTCATCGAGGAAGAGGTACTTCGCCCTGAGGAATTCCTCGTAGCGGGAAGCCTCCTTCTCCAGCTGGTGCTTGAACTGGGTGTGCAGGTCATAAGCCGTGGTGTAGATCACCGGCGAGGCGAACTGCTTGTAGAGTCCGCACATCGCGTACATGAGGGTGGTCTTCCCGGAACCGATGGTTCCCTGGAAGAGCAGGCCAGAGCGGACGGGGTTGCCCATCATCCATTCGGCCGCCTTCTGGATCTTGGCGCCGACCTCCGTATCAGTGATGTCCTGAAACTCGATACCGCGGGACTCGACAGCCTTTCGGTAGATCTGGGTAAGCACTTCCTCCAGCGTCTCTTTTTCTATTCCCTCTATTTGAGTCGGAAGCTTGGCGACAAGGTCATTCCTTGTCGGCAGAAGCGAATTCTTCACGAGTGCTAATACAATTTGACTCGTTTTTTGCGTATTTTCCAAAACTAAATTCTTTTGTTTTATTATTACCATAAGAGTTATATTTGGGTGCAGTCTCTGCACCCGTGTAGTTTCCGGACGGGTACCCGTTCGATTTCTGTACGGGTCCCCGTTCAGAATCCGCACCCGTTCTGTTTTCCAACGGGTCCGGGATTAGAACCTCATAGCGGGTGGGCTTCCCACGGATCTCCTGGGCGGCGACGAGCTCCTTTTTGAGCAGTCCCCTCTTGGCCATGATGACCGCAAAGAATTCCTTCTCGGCGCCGTGGAGCCCCAGGTCCTTCCACATAAACTTGTATATGGTCGTGAAAGGCATCATCGCTATGAGGGGCTTAGGATCTTGTCGAGGTCGGAACGCCGGTAGCGTTTCTGTCCGCCGACAAACACAGGGACGAGGATCTTTGCTTTCGCCATTCGGTAGAGCGTGCTCTCCGAAATCCTGAGCAGGGTCTTGACCATCTCAGGGGTGAGGTACTCCTCCGTCTTTCCTTCAGCAATCGCAGCGCGCTCGCGCTCGAAGTCCTGACGAGCCTCGGCCAGGAGCTCCCGGGCGAAATGACCCAGGTCTCCGGCGTGAACGGTCAAGGTTGCTTCGGGAAATTCCCGGAGGAGCTCGAACAAGTCCAATTTCATATCCATAGTCAAATATGTTTTGGAATTCTGCCTCTCTTGATCCCCTTTCCGATGGGGATCTCATTTGGCTTTGGGCCTCCGGAACGCGTAGTCGGAAATCTCACGACTCCTGAATGGCCGTGACAAACATATAATGGTTTTTTTGGTAGAACAAAGAAAGGGATTAAACGAAAATGCCGGCAATTGAATGATAATCAATCAATCAATTGTCGGCACAAACCAGATTATAATTCCGGATTATTCCCAGTCAACTCCGGATTATTCTTCCTTACAGAAGGTAGTAGAAACGCTTCTTGACCTGGTCGGAATACTCTTGATATTTCTTGATATTATCGCGCTCAGGCAAGCCGATCGACAGACAATCGAACATCGTGCAACACCATTCAGTAAATGAGTTGGTGACCTTACTGAAGTACTTGTTCTTATGAAGGATATCGGCTATCTCGATGATGTGTTTATCAGCAAAATGGACTTTATCTTTGGCCCCCTGCTTATAATTATCACGGACGAATTGCAGGTCTTCGACGACCTTATCAACGTACATCTTACCAGGCTCGGCTGACCAGCTAGTCATAAAGTCCAAGTTAAAGATGGTACGAAGGCGGGCCTCGTTTATGATGACTCG
>ULSH01049465.1_pt1 | contig 19139 bp, 12 predicted proteins | sample 1956151 | NCBI WGS metagenome assembly ULSH01 (sample SAMEA4835702, study PRJEB28245) | human gut metagenome | biome: gut microbiome; material: fecal sample | place: Denmark | collected 2008 | reverse complement strand
GCGTCTTGAACTCATGCAAACCGCCGTGCAATACTCCACCGACAACGCAAACACGGACGCTCAATCCACCTTCTTCACAAGAGTGGGCAACATCTTCAAAAAGTACGGTTCTTGGATCCTCAAAGGCTTGGGTTACACCATTTTGGTGGCGATTGTGGGCACGCTGGTCGGATTGCTTATCGGTCTTCTCATCGGCATGTATCGCACGCTCGACAAACCCAAAAACAAATTCCTTGCCGTGCTCAAAAAGATCGGCGACGTGATTTTGTCCATATACATCGAAGTGTTCCGCGGCACGCCTATGATGGTGCAAGCAATGGTCATCTTTTGGGGCTTTGCGCTCATCAATGACGGCAACACCATGAACGTCACTCTTGCAGGTCTTATCATCGTGTCAATCAACACCGGCGCGTATATGGCAGAAATCGTGCGCGGCGGCATCATATCCGTTGACAAAGGTCAGTTTGAAGGCGCGCAAGCAATCGGCATGACACACTCGCAGACTATGTGGAACGTCGTTTTGCCGCAAGCTCTTCGCAACATCATGCCAAGCGTTGCCAACGAATTTGTCATCAACATCAAGGATACGTCCGTGCTCAACGTCATCGGATTCACCGAGCTGTTCTTCTATGGCAAATCCATTGCGCTCAACACCTACGCAACGTTTGAAACATATCTCGTGATTGCGGCGATCTACTTTGTGTTGACCTTCACGATCACAAGAATTCTCCGTCTTGTCGAAAAGAAAATGGACGGCAAAAAGGACTATCAAATCATGGGCTCGCAAAATATGGACGCCGAGTCTATCGTGAGAGAAAACAAGGCAACGGGAGGAAACAACCAATGAGCGACAACGAAAGAAACATTGATATACAAGCAGCAATAGACGAGCTTGAAAACGGCTCTCAAATCACCGAAAATGCGGTTGAACATATTGATTGCGACTCGTCAACCCCCGATTGCGACAACTCGGCCGGCAATGCGCCTATCATCGAAATTCGCCACTTGGGCAAAAATTTCGGCGATCACGAAGTGCTCAAAGATATAGACTTTGACGTGTACAAAGGTGACGTGACATGCATCATCGGATCGTCGGGAAGCGGCAAATCCACCCTTTTGCGCTGCATAAACCTGTTTGAAACGCCGACTGCGGGCGAAATATACTACCACGGCGAAGACATCACCAAGACTAAATCCGCACCCAAATACCGCGAAAAAGTGACTATGGTGTTTCAGTCATTCAACCTTTTCAACAACATGAGCGTGCTGTCAAACTGCACCATCGGACCAAGAAAAGTGCTGAAAATGAAGAAGGCGGACGCCACCGCCGTTGCAATGAAATATCTCGAACTTGTGGGAATGAGCGCGTACGTCAACGCAAAGCCCAAGCAACTCTCGGGCGGTCAAAAACAACGTGTGGCAATCGCTCGCGCGCTTGCGATGAATCCGGAAGTCATTCTCTTTGACGAGCCCACTTCCGCTCTCGACCCCGAGATGGTTGGCGAAGTGCTTGCCGTCATGAAAAACCTTGCCGACAGCGGACTTACTATGCTTGTGGTCACGCACGAGATGGCTTTTGCAAGGGATGTGGCAAACAAGGTCGTGTTTATGGACGGCGGCGTCATCGTGGAGCAAGGATCTCCCGACGAGATCTTCACCGCTCCCAAGGAAGAGCGCACAAAAGCATTCCTTTCCCGCATGCTGCAAGAGCAATCGAGAAATTCTCAAAACGTCTGACAGTCAAAAGAAAACCATTGACGAAATGGATTTTGAAACACGACGGAAACAAAGAAATTCGTCACTACGAAAATAGTTTCAATCGGACAAACTTCCGTGCCTATACACTGCAAAGAGCACGTTGCGGCGCATAAACAAATTTCTCATCTGCAAGAAAAAAGATTTGGCGATTGCCAAATCTTTTTTCTTTTCATATTAAGTTTTCATATTTTAGACGTAAAATTTTGTTGCCGTTTCAATCCCTGTGTTTATTTGAACAGTTGCAGCGCAAAGTCATAAAGCGCGTTCATCCACACGCTATAAGAGTGTCCGCCAACGTATGTCTTTGCCTGATACGCAACTTTGTTGTCGTCAAACTTGATTTTCAGCCCCGGCGTCACGCCGCCCGTCATCGTGTCCATAGTGCCGATTGCAAGCATAAGCACCTTGAAAGACTGCCCTTCTTCGTATTTGAAATCGGGGATGGCATTGTTGAAAGATATGACCTTTTTGTCAAATCCGGCAGGCGAAAACGCGCCCACATAGTCAAATGCGTCTTGATGCTCAAACGCCGTGAGTAGACTTTCTCTTCCGCCCATGGAAAAGCCTGCGATCGCCGTGTTCTGCTTACCCGTGAGCGTGGAATAACGGCTGTTGATATACGGCATAAGCGATGTAAAAATCTCATCCGCCGTCTTGTCGAACATGGGCGCGTACTCATCGCTTGACACCGACGGAGCAATCTCGGTGGCATTGACAATCGAGTTGACGGACACAAGAATCATCTCTTGCGCCTTGCCTTCGTCTACGAGATTTTGAACGATGTATTTTGCATTGCAATCATCAAGCCACGCATGATGATCGCAAGCCATGCCGTGCAACAAATATAGCACCGGATAGGACTTTTGCTCGTCATAATCTCGCGGCAAAGTCACCATAGCATGCTTTTTTGCTCCCGTCACCTTTGAATCGTATTCTATCTCTATGTCTTCACCGTACACAACGCCGTCTTTTGCCGACATATTCGCAGCGCGGATTTCATCTTCGGTCGGAGGCATAGGTTGCGGCTCGGGAGCGTTGCCCGCATCGTCGTTGCACGCAAAAAACACGGTCATTGCCACCGACAATAATACAACGCATAAAATTTTGAGCAAGTTTTTCTTCATAGCCCACCCGACTTTTATATATAAAAATTGTATCACAGCAAACCGCAATTGTCACAAAATTTTATGAACACGCCCAAATATGTTTAATTTTAAGTTTTCGTTTCGGGTGTGGGTGTCCCACCCCAACATTTAGCCGTACGGCGCATTTTTTTCGCCAAATGCAGAGTGCGTGTATAAGTACGCTTTGAATGTGCAGAGTGCGTGTATAAGTTTTAATAAGTTCACGGCTCTACAAAGGGGTGAGCGTTTGAAACCCTAAATAGAATTGCCCCATCTTTCCGGTCCGTGCCGGTATTTCTTCCACCACTCGTATAGAGTACTTTCTCTACAGTGTTATCCGTCGCTCGCGGGGAAGACAGTCGGCACTCGCATAGATAAGTATCGTCCCCTTGTTATGCCACTTCGCTTTGTGCGCCAGCTCCGCAACAACACGGCGCAGTCGCTCGTACAATCGTCTTGCTCGGCGCTTATTTGCTCGCCGCCGTTGCGGCTCGTCTTCCGTCTTCGAAGTTGCACAGTCCGTTTATAAGTACGCTCCGAATAGACTTTCGGATAAGTCTTCGCCTTCCGCAATTATTAATTATTCATTATTAATTATTAATTCAAAGAGCCACGCTAACGGCAACCCTAATGTACACATAGTACATGAGTTGACGGGAGCGCGGCTCTGCCGCAGTTATTTGCTATCTCTAAAACTCTTTGGAAAATAATGCACTAAATAGATGAATGACGCGAAAGCACCCCGAGAATGACAACCCTAGCGTACAAGACGTACGTGAGTTGGCAGGCTCGGGGTGCTGACAAAGTCAGTCGCTATTCAGCGCATTATTTTGTGCCGAAGATACGATCGCCCGCATCCCCCAACCCCGGCAAAATGTAGCCGTTCTCGTTGAGTTGACGGTCAAGCGTGGAAACATAAACTTCAACGTCGGGATGAGCGGCGTGAATCTTTTCAACTCCTTCGGGTGCGCCGATGATGGCAAGGAATTTGATGTGTTTGCATCCGCGTTTCTTCAAGAGCGTGATGGCATCGATTGCACTGCCGCCGGTTGCGAGCATCGGATCGACGAGCATAACGACTTTATCTTCGATGCCTTGCGGAAGTTTGCAATAGTACTCTTGCGGTTCAAGGGTTTCTTCGTTGCGGTACATACCGATGTGTCCGACTTTCGCCGCCGGGAAGAGCGAGAGAATGCCGTCCACCATGCCGAGTCCTGCGCGGAGAATGGGCACGATTGCGATCGAGTTTTCTTTGACGACGGTTTGTTCGACTGTTTCAAGCGGAGTTTCCACAGTGATTTGTTGAGTGGGGACTTCCTTGAACGCTTCGTACGCCATGAGAGTTGCGATCTCGCTGATGACTTCTCTGAATTGCTTGGTGGAAGTGTTTTTATCTCTGATGATCGCCACTTTGTGACGGATGAGCGGATGGTCGAGAATGTGTACGTTTTCGTATTGCGTCATGATAGACTCCTTTGTTATTCGTTAATATCGTTTTGAGCCTCGCTCTCTTCCTTGCGGAACTCTTGGAGCATAGCCTCTTCTTTTTCTTCTTGTTCGACTTCTTTGACTTCGTCAACGCCGACGTCGAATTTTGCTTTGGGAGCGACCGCGCCTGCGATAAGGCTTTGAGGCTCTTCTTTCACTTCTTCTTCGTTGCCGTCGCCGCCCTGCTTTTTCTCGATTGCGCTGATGATTGCGTGCACGACTATGCCAAGGATAAGAGCGGTTGCAATGGAAGTGATGGTGATGGTCTTGTCAACAGTACCGTTGTCGGTAAGGTGATAGGGTATCTTGATTGCAAGTCCGCCGATACCTGCGATAAGGATTGTGGAAACCGTGAAGAGGTTCTTGTTGTCGCCAAGGTCGATGTCCTTGAACATTTTAAGACCGCTCACTGCGATAAATCCGTAGAGAGTGAGGCACACACCGCCCATTACGCAAGCCGGAATGGTTTGCAAAAGTGCCATGATAGGACTGATGAATGACAAGATGATGCACATCACTGCCGCCGTGAAGATTGTGGACACGGACGCGTTTTTGGTGATTGCCACGCAACCGACCGATTCACCGTAAGTGGTGTTGGGGCAGACACCGAACACAGTACCGGCGATTGAACCGACGCCGTCACCAAGGAGTGTGCGGCAAAGTCCGGGCTCGCCTTCGACAAGGTCTTTGCCGATGATGGAGCTGAGGTTCTTGTGGTCTGCGATGTGTTCTGCAAAGACGACGAGCGCGACAGGCACGAATGCGAGCACGACTTCGCCGACGCCCGCCCAAGTGAGCGTTGTGGAGATGCCGCCCGTTGCTGTCTGAACAGCCTGGCTGACGTTGCCGGTGACAAGCTCTTTAATTGCCTCGATGAGAGCAAAGTCAGGATATGTAAGGAATGCTTGCACTTTGTCGCCTGCGCTTGCTGCTGCGTCGCCGAGCGGTGCAAAGTTGTTGACAAGGGGCTGCCAGTTGACTATCTTGAGATATTCGACGTTGAAGCAGTATCCGAAGATGGAGAAGAATGATGCCACGACATAGCCTGCGCCGATGCCGATGATGAACGGGATAAGACGTCCCATCTTGAATTTCTTTTGAGTGGAGCAGATGCAGATGGTGATGAGCGTCACAAGACCGCAGAAGAGTGCGACAAGGTTGTAGCTTCTGTTGATTGCCGCTCCGCTTGCCGTGACGATGTCACCCATTGCGTTGCCTGCAAGCGAAAGACCGATGATTGCGACGGTGGGTCCGATGATGACCGGGGGCATGAGCTTTGACACCCATTTGCTGCCTGCAAACTTGATGATTATTGCCAATATCACGTAAACAAGACCTGCAAGCACACCGCCGAGAATGATTCCGCAATATCCGAATGCCAACGCCGTTGAGAGCGAACTCAAAAACGCGAACGAGCTGGATATGATGACCGGGCTTTTGAATTTTGTGAAAAGAAGGTATACAATCGTGCCGATACCTGCGCCCAAGATTGCCGCAGGAATTTGTGTGGGAAGACCGATGATTGTAGGCACTGCGATTGTCGCTGCCATGATTGCAAGCAATTGTTGGAATGCAAACACAATCATTTTGCCAAAAGGCGGTCTGTCGTTGACGTCATAAACGAGTTGATTTGTTGACATTGTCGTTCTCCTGTATATAAATTTTGTTTTGTCTTTGCTCTGCACCGTGCCGTTTGGCACAAAAAAAAGAAGTCCGTCGGGACTTCTTCATTAGGCAATTATTGTATCAATGGGGCTGATACGGCACTCATCGAAAGAAAACGCAACCCCCGCAACGCCATGCGCTGCAAAAATGGTTTTCTTGAGTTTTGAGTTGCTTTTGAACATATACAGCCTGCTCCAAGATTTACATTTGACAGTATACTATCACAACGCAAGAATTTTCGCAACCGATTTTCGACAACTTTTTTAAAGTTTTTTTAATCACACGAAAAGTATTTTCAAAACGCGTTTCACGCAAAATTTTCTATCGAATTGCACTATATATTGTATAGTATTTTATATATTAACTTTTATATTTTTCTAATATCGCGCGCACGCTTGCAAGATCGAAATCGGGCACGTATTCTTCGGTTGCGCTGTCAAGCTCTTGCGAAAAGCCGTTGCAAAGTCCGCTTGCAAAGAAAGCGTCTATCGCCTTGTCATACTCGTCTTGCGTGATCCGTCTTGAAAGCGTGGGATGATCTTTGACGTTGTCGGTGGGAAAATACTGCCCCATAAGACTTACGTAAAGGCTCTTGTCAACGCTTGCGATGTCACGTAGCGCGCCCACGGTGTTCTCGATTTGCCCGGGCAAAACGAGATGTCTGACGATGACGCCTTTTTGCATCATTCCGCCATTGTCAAACACGTCTTTCGGCTGTTGGCGGCGCATCTCTTCAAGAGCGGCAAGAGCCACTTCTCTATACCCTTTTGCGTGCGAATATTCCCACGCAAGAGCGTTGTCGCTATACTTGAAATCGGGCAGATACACGTCCACTAAGCCTTGCATTTTTCTAAGATTGGCAACCGTTTCGTATCCGCTGCTGTTCCACACAATCGGCAGTTTAACCACCGTTTTTGCCTTTTCAAGCGTCGATTGAAGCAAATTTGTGTAGTTTGACGGCGTGACGAGATTGATGTTGTGCGCGCCTATATCTTGAAGATAGAGCATGCAATCAACAAGCTCGCTCTCGCTCACTTCAATTCCCTTTCCGCCGTGCGAAATCTCATAGTTTTGGCAAAACAAGCACCGTAAATTGCAGCCCGAAAAAAAGATAGTTCCGCTACCCTTCTCGCCCGACAAACACGGCTCTTCAAAATGATGCAATCCCACTCTTGCTATCTTGTACATCGTTTCACCTTGCAATTTTCAATATGAAACTCGGCAAAATCTCGTCTTGCCGAGCGTCAATCATTCTATCACTTTTGCATGCCTTATGCAAACCCTGCGCTTTGATTGGAGGATTTTGTTTGCATTTACAGCGATATGCATTCGCCTTGCACAAATTTTGCCGCAACGCCACCAGACAAATCACCCGAAAGATATGCAAATCTTTCAAGCCGTTGCAACAAATCGAGCGATTGCGGATGTGGCAGCATGCTATCGTCAAGCACCACCGCGTCAAACTCGTAGCCGTCTTCAAAACTGCCCACCTTGCCGAAGAACTCTCCACCGCCTTTGGTTGCAAGATAGAAAGCGTTGGCAAACGTAATCGGTTTTACTCTCTTGTCAAAGAGTCGCCACCTAAGTTTTGAGGCTTGCACCGCATCAACCATGGCTCTGAAAATAGACTCGGTTTGTCCGCCCGCAACGTCGCTGCCAAGCCCCACTTTCAAGCCTTTGTCAAGATAACTGCTCACAGGCGCGACACCCGAGCAAAGATTGTCGTTGGAGGCAGGGCAATGGGCGACAAACACTCCGTTTTGCTTCATCAGCTCCACTTCTCTGTCACCGGAATGTACGCAATGCGCCATGATCGTGGGCACGCGTTTTCCGCCCTTGGATTTGCCCATCAATCCGAATTTGTCATACCCCTGACCATAGAAATCCACATCTCTGTTTTCAAGCACCCACTCTATCTCGCCATAGTTTTCGGACAAGTGCGACTGCACGGGGAGATCGAATTTACACTGCAATTCTTCGAGCCCTGCAAGCGTTTCATCCGAGCAACAAGGGATAAATCTCGGTGTGAGAATATATTTTGTCCTGACAAACTCACGTGATTTTTCAACAAGTCTTTGAGTTTCTTGCACGGAAGATTGCGCACTTTCGTCAACAAGATCGGCGGGCGCGCCTTCGTCCATGTTGACTTTGCCGACTTTGGTGACAAGCCCCGTGTCTTCAAGGAGTTGCATAAGCAAAAATGTTGCGCCCTCGTGCCTTGTTGCAAAGATACAAGCCCTTGTTGTCGCGCTTTTTTTGAGCGCGTCAACAAAAATCTCGTATGCTCTGTTTGCGTATTCTTCGCACGCAAACTTGCTTTCTTCGGGGAATGCGTTGATAGAGAGCCAATCCATAAGCTCCATGTCCATGCCAAGACCGCGGAAAGCATATTGCGAAGCGTGCACGTGCAAATCGCAAAGCCCGGGGATGATGAGTTTGCCCGAAAAATCAAGCGTTTCAAGACCTTGATATTCGCTTGGCAAAAACTTGAAAACACCCTTGCACACGCCGCCTACACACACGACATACGCATTTTCGAGAGCGGCGATTTTGTCTTTCGATTCACTGTAAAGGACGTCGCCTTTCAAAACAAAACTTTTCATATTTTTACGCAATACGGGTTTTATCAATGCTTTTGACATTTATAAAACCCGCAATCTGTCATTTTCACTCAAATTCGCCAATTTCGGCATAATTGCAAAAATCTCGATTTGAGCGTGCTGTAATGCTATAATCTTCTATCACACGTCAAAGCAACTGCCGCCGATAAACTCGTGGATGAGCGAGTTGCAAGGTATCATGCTCTCGTCTTCGATCGGCTTGAAATATTTGAGATATTTGATAAGCCTGTTTGCCACAAGGAACTGCGGATCGGTGTATTTGATCTCCATAAGCGCAGGCAACGCTTGTTTTCTGAGCACGCAAAGCTCGTACGGCAATGCGGAGTTGAACACAAAGTTTGCCCCTTCCTGATTGGGATAAATCCACTTGAACTCACCGCTGCGGACGGATTGCCACATATCGATGGTGTTTGCCGCGGGATAGTTGCGGAATTTCATATCGCGAACGATGCGGCGGATAAGGCGCAAGTCCGTGGTGTTGAGCGGCGAATGATCGTCGATGTTGACGGGCAGTTGCGGCGCAATGTAGATCTTGTATTTTTGATGTTTTGGTATGGACGCAGTCAGTTTTTCGTTGAGAGCGTGTATGCCTTCGATGATGATCGGGCTGTTTTCATCCACTTTGATGGTGCGCCCCACTTCCTTTTTGCCGATCATGAAATTGAACTTGGGCAACGTCACTTCTTCGCCGTTGATAAGGTCGAAAAGGTCTTTGTTGAACTGCTCGATGTCGAGGCAGTTGATGTGTTCAAGGTCAACTTCGTCTGCGGCTTTGCCCTGAATGGCGCATATCTTGGGACGTTCGAGATAATAGTCGTCCATAGAGATCATCACGGGATTTATGCCGCGCGACAAAAGCTCTATGCGCACGCGGTTGCAGAACGTGGTTTTGCCGCTCGATGACGGGCCTGCTATACATATAAGCCTGATATTTTCGATATCGCGCGCGATTTCTTCTCCGAGCTCGGCGAGCATACGATTGTGTTTTGACTCGCACATTTGCACAAAATCGAGCTCTTTGCCATCGTCCACGCGCTTGTTTATCTCGGCAACGGTCTGCGTTTTGGTCTTTTTCGCCCACAAATACGCGCGTTGCAACGTCCTGCCGTACATGCTCTCTTCCACAAACTCGGGGATTTGCGCGCCGAGCTCGTATCTTGGATATTGGATGATGACGCCGGGGCTGTACGGGCGGATGCAATAGCTGAAAATGCAGCCCGTGGACGGCACCATATACGAGTGCAAATAGTCGTAATAGTCGCCGCATTTGTAGATATGCACAAGGCTTTCGGGGCGATATTTGAGCATCGCCAGCTTGTCGTCAAAGCCCATATCCGCATAGATCTCTCGCGCTTCGTCCGTTGTGACGGTGATACGCTCGATTGGCAGATTTTGCTTGATGATTCTGTCCACTTCGTCCTTGATTGCGTCAGTTTCGCGCGACATATTGAACCCGGGCGTAAGCACTTGGCAAAACACCGATCGCGACGCGTTGTAGGAAAAACGGATCTTCACGTCGGGATAGAGATTGTGAAAAGCCATCGCAAACACATAGCGCAAACTTGCCTCGTACGCCTTGCCTGCCTCGATGTTTTCAAGCCCCAAAAACTCTATCGTCTTGCCGTTGTCCTTCTCGGACAGCTTGCGATTGAGCTCCTTCACCTGCGTGCCGAGCTTGCACACCATATACTTGCATTTTTCGTCGTCGGCGAGCAGATCTATCACCCGCGTTCCTTCCTTCACTTCGACGACTTCATCGTTTATTTTCAATTGTAACATAGTACCCCCTTTGCAACCTGAGTTGCACAAAAAAATGAGATTGGTTGAGATTATAATCCTTTTTCAAGTCGGTCTTTTTCCTGCTTGATTTGCTTGACGATGTCAACGTCCGCAGGGCAAAACTCATAGCCGTCTATATCGCCAACGTCAATCCATCTTATATCGTTGTGTTCGAGATTTCTCACCGCCGAGCCTTCTTTTAGCGTGGCGCGATATATCCACAGCGAGATCTCGACGTCCGTGTAGCGATGCACCACGTGCATAAACAACTCGCCCACCGCAACGTCAGCGTCAAGCTCTTCTTTGCACTCTCTCTTAAGCGCGGCTTCTCTCGTCTCGCCGTCTTCCACCTTGCCTCCCACAAACTCCCAATTTAGAGCGCGAGCCTTGTTTTTCGGTCTTTGGCAGACGAGCAACTTGCCGTCCTTGAAGATGAGCGCGCCGACAACGTCCATCATAACAATCAACTCCTTTGAATGCAATCGATTGTGTCGCAGCTATCTTGCGGCTGCCAAGTGGCAAAATCTCGCGCTGTCAAAGCGCATAACCGCAAAAACCGCTCAAACCGCCTTTTACATTCCCCTAAATTATATCATACGCAAGTTTCAATTTCAATAGTGAGATTGCAAGGCGCATTTTACGCTTTTTGTCAGACCGTTTTCACACCACACTATATCCCTACATCGCTTGCAAAATACCGCCGTTTTTCATCAGAAAACCGCATTTTATGAAAAATCGAGCCGAATTTGGCTCGATTTTGAATTTCGCATATAGTTTTTTGGCTAGTTTTGCCGCTTTTTATCTTATAGCGCAATTGTCGGCAACGCTTTTAACGTCAACGCTACCACACGCTGCCTTGCGCAAGCAAAAGCCGCAAGAGTGATGCTCCTATCGGCGCATAAAACCGCAAAACCGCTTGAATTATTTGTTTTCTTCTTCGTACGCTTTGCGCACTGCGATTGCAAGCTGTCCGGTGCAGGACGTGTTCTTAAATCCGCACTTCACGTCTTTGAGCTTGCTCTCGATCTCGTCAACCGTCATGCCGTCCACCAAAATGGGTATCGCCGTGAGATTGCCCGGGCATCCGCCGAAAAACTTCACGTTGGTGACGACCTTTCCGTCAATGTCAAACTCTATCTGTCTTGCGCAAGTGCCTTGCGTCTTGTATACGTAATGCATAATGATGTCTCCTTTATACACTCATTTTATATCAAATCTCCGACAAAATCAATCAATCTTGTGTCATTATTTTTTGCCGACGATGCTTGTTTTTAACAAACTTTTGAGTTGAAAATGCTATTGAGCGGACAAGCCGCTCAATAGCAATGAAAAATCAGTCGAATAAAAACAACTTATATCAAAATCAATGCAGGCTGTCGATGAAGGCGGCGTTGATCTTGTAGGTTGAATAAGGTGTGATCGGGTTGTCGTTGGCGTAGCCGAAGAACTGAATGGAGAACTTCTTGACAGTGTTGATGACTACGGGGATACCGCCGGCTTTGGGATCGAGATCGCTCATGTTGAACCTGTGCAAATCACCGGTTTCTGATGTGAAATTGAGATAGGTTTTCTCATTGAAGATACCCTGTCCTGCAGAGATGCCTGTGCAAAGGAACGCCAAGTGGAACCAAGTCTTACCTTCATCTGCGCCCGTGCCTTCATAGCGATAATCCTTGAATGCCGCATTGTTGCGCAACAAATCGCCGCTGGCGGTTTGAATAATTTGATTCAGCTCTTTGTTGGCGTCGCCATCACCAATGTTGATAATGGACGCATTGTCGACATCCTGCCAGTTGTATATGTTGAAGAAACCTGTTTGCTTGATGACAAGGTTGATGTCCTTGGCGTACAAGTTTTCCATGAAATACTTTTCGTTTGCCTCCATATCGTTGCGGATGAATCTGCCAAACGACTTTTCTTTGCCGTTTTCGTCCTTTTCGGGATCGGTGATTGTGAATCGCTCATAGCAAGACGACATAACCGAGCACAGCATATTGGAAGCCGTGAAGTTGTTGAACGTGATGTTTGAGTAGAATATCGCACAGCCGCGTTCTTCGTCCTTCCAATACATACGTTGCGGGACGTACATGCCACACGATGTGTAGTTGCGCATCACGCATCCGTCAAGCGTCAAATCGCAGTTGAAAGAGTTGAGAGCCTTTTCACCGTTCTCTAAAATGGAGTATTCCACACGCAAGTTTTTCAAGTGTACTCGGGAGTAGTCCGCATCTCCTGCGAACATGGTTTCACCCGTAAAGCCCTTGGTGTCGTCGGCATTGCTGATTTCAGTGTCATCGCCAAGGTCGTTTGTTCTCAACACGATGTTGCTGACGGTGACGTTGCTCCACTCCATTATCAAAGCCGACACGTATTTGCCAACCTGCCCTTTGAGCGATGAGATCATGTGGTTGTTGCCGTACAAATTGCCATACAGTCTAATATTATTGTCACCAGTGATAGGCACGGGAGTGCCGTCCGAATTTTTGTCAAACTCGATGTTGTTTTCAAGGCAAATCGCATAGGTTTTGTGCGATCCGTGTTGAGTGTACACAAAGTATCTTCCGCCTTCGGGATTGAGATCCAACGTCATTTCGGGCCCGATGAAGTTGCCTTCGGCACGAGCGTATGATTGTTGGAAATTGGCAGCATTGCGAAGCTCGGCAATGTTCTTGACGGCAACGCCGTAGACGGCAGTGATTGTCACTTCTTCGGTTGTAAATCTGCTCAATCCTTCATATTTGGGATAGCGCGCGCTCACGCGGACAACGATGTTTTGTTTGCCCTTGCCTTCCAGAGCAGAATCGAACACAAGTCTGTTTGCGACTGTTTCGTCAAAGTGCGCGTATTCTCCGCCAGACACAATCTCGAACTTGTATGCGGAATAGAAGAGCGCAAGCTCTTCCGCGGTTGCGTCTTTCGGCTCGCCCTGCACTGCGATGTCAACAAAGTTGGGCTCTTTTTCAAAAGCGTCGTTGACGTATCTTTCGCTTGCAAACACCGCTTCTCTTGCAAGACCGATTGCAAGGCGCGCATTGGACGTGCGCAGTTGCATGGACGCAATCTTGCTTTGCACGTGAATCTCGATGCTCGTGGTGGCGGTCGCGCTCTTTGCGGTTATGATTGTCGTGCCGTTCTTCAATCCCGTGACTTCGCCATTGTCGTTGACGGTGGCAACGTCCGTATCCGATGAAGACCATTCGATTGCGCCGAGAGTGTCGGTGGCAAGTTCATCGGCAAAAATCGCTTTGAGTTTGAGCGTATGCTCGCCCACGGCGTGAACAAATCCCGATTGCTTGGAATAGAAGTCCACGTTTTCTATCACGATAGAATCCGCGCCGACCGAGAAAATCTCAAAATCGCCGTTTGCCGTGCGAATCACGGCTTTATCGCCCGTTATCGTGACGTTATCTCCCGAAATGGTGCAACCTTCTTTTTCGGTGGAGCTTGCGTCAATTCCGAGTTCTTCAAACGTGAAGGACTTTCGGGACGTATAAAGAGCCTTGCCGAACACGCTGCTTGCGCCGTTTGCCGTGACGGTGATTGTGTACGGAGCGGACGTGACGTATTGTGACGCGCCTTTTTCTGTTGAGTGCACGCTTGCTTGCATGGTGATGTTTGCCGTGCCTGCCTTGCGCGCGCTGACAACGCCGTTTTGATCGACTGTTGCCACTTCTTCGTTGTCGCTGTGCCAGATCGTGTAGTTGACGATGCTGTCAATGGGCGTGTAGCTTGGCACAAGACGCTTGCTGTCGCCCACTGCGACGTTGGAGTCTTCACCTGCCAAATTGCCAAGAGTGACTCTCTCGACATTGTCGCCCACAACCGACACGTTGAGCGTCTTGGAAACGGTCTCTGCAACGACCTTGATCGTGAAGTTGCAGTATGAGCCGATCACCATTTTCGCAGTTGTGTTGGACGCAACGTCATTGCCTTCTCCGTCAACCATACTTGCGGCAGGATAAACCCTTGTCAAGAGCGTGTCCGCCATTGCGTTGATGATCTTGACAGAGTCGTCGCCGTATTGGGATTTTGCCGTCTTGTACGCGTTCTTGCGTTCGGGATCGGTGAAATTGGGATATTCGCTTTCAAGCTCTGATTTGAGAGCGGAAAGATCTTGTTTGTACTTTTCGTATTTTGCTTGATACTCGTCATCGGTGCAGATGACGTCACCTGTGATGTGCCACTCAACAGTGTACTTGTTCGCCTTGTCTGGCAGCACCTTGACGTCGATATAATCGTAGAGATTTATCGTCTTGTTGGCAACGTTTGCAAAGTTGAAAGATATATCTTCGGCAACGTTTTCCGTGCCCTTGTGTTTGAGAATTATGTCTTCAACGCTTATCCATGCCTGAATGGATATGATGCTTGAAACGAGCGCAACTATCACAAGGATGAGAATCGGTATCAAGATGAGCATTCCTATCATTACTTTTTTCATCGTGTCGCTCCTTAGTTGTGCATTCTGTCGATAAATGCGGCATTCAACGTGTAGGTCGAATACGGCATGATTTTTGCATTGTTGGGATAGCCGTAAACAAAGAACGGCATACCCATGAGAAGTTTTTCGGCGGCAATGCCGAGGAATTCTTTGCTTTCCACCTTCATTGTGCGAGTGTCGAGCGTGTAGTAGTCTTCCATGTTGGCAAGAGAGATCTTGGGCATAGGCACTTCGGTGTACATACCCGTGCCGTCAAACGAAAGTCCCGCCGCCACGATCGCAACGTGCAACCAGCAAGTGTTGTTTGAGTCTACGTAGCGATAGTTTTCAAACGCGCTGTTGAATCTGAGCACCGCCTCGCTTGCCTGTTGAATGAGCAAATCGTAGTAGTCGTCACCCGTGAAGAACAATTTGGCGTTGGACACGTCTTGCCAGTTGTACGCTTCCAAGAATCCCGTTTGCTCCACTTCGCAGTTGATGCCTTTGCTGTAGAAATGTTCTATGGCGTATTTGTAGTTTGCCTCTTCGTCGCCGGGGACGAAACGATATTCGCCTTTTCCGTCCGCAGTCGGTTTGACGGCAAACTTCTCATTGGTGATGACAAGCAGCGAGCCGAGCGTGTTGGAAAACACGAGATTGTGCAATTTCACGTGCGAATAATACGGGTGATTTGCTTTGTCTTCATCCCTGTAACACACGCGTTGCGGCGTGGTTATGCCCGATGCGAGCAAGTTGCGGATGACGCAGCCGTTAAGTTGCAAATCGTTGTTACGACAGGAGAAACCGTTGACGCCGTTTTCCAAAATGCAGTACTCGAACTTGACGTTGACCAATCTATAATAGTCCCAATGCACGTCGCTGCCGAGAATGACCAAATCGCCCTTGAACGACTTTGTGTCCTGCGCGTTGTTTATCTCCTTGTCTTCGGGAGAAGAGTTTCCGCGCAAGATGACGTTGGACACGGTCAAATTGCTCCAAGATATGCGGATTAGTTGGTGATCCACCTGCCCCGTGATTGCCGAGATCATGTGGTTGTTGCCATACAAATCGCCGTAGAACTGAGCTCTGCCCTCTCTGTCGCCGATGCCCACGACCTTGCCGTTTTCGTCATACACGACTTTGTAGGCACAGTTTTGAGTGAGACACACCGCATAGGTGTTGAGAGAACTCTCGTTTTCTTGCACGATGTATTTGTCATCGCCGTTCTGATGTTGAAAGCGGGTGACTGCGGGGACGAAGTTGCCTTCTTTGTACGCATACGCCTTTTGCTCTTGCACGGCTTTGAGCAGCTGATCGATGTCGGATACGCTCACACCGTAAACGGCAGTGATTGTCACGTCTTCGGTGGTGAACTTGCTCATGCCTTCATGCTTTGGATAGCGCGCGCTCACGCGCACGACAATATTCTGTTTCATCTTGCCTTCGAGAGCGGAGTCAAACACGAGCTTGTTTGCCACAGTAGTATCGAAATGCGCATATTCGCCGCCCGACACGATCTCGAACTTGTATGATTCGTAGAAATCGGCAAGTTGAGCCTCGGTTGCATCTCTCGGCTCGCCTTGAACGACCACGTTCATGAAGTTGGCTTCTTTTTCAAATGCGCCGTTTTTGTATCTTTCGCTTGCAAACACGGTTTCTTTTGCCATACCGACCGCAAGTGACGAGTCGGAAGTGCGAAGTTGAAGGGATGCAAGTTTGTTGCGCACATTGAGAGTTATGGACGTGCTCTTGCCGTTGTCCGCGGTTGCGGTGACGGTGACGTATCCGTTTTTGACGCCCTTGACTTCACCGTTTGCCGAAACGGTTGCCACGTCGGTGTCCGAAGACGTCCAATTCACGTTGCCAACGGCGGAAGTTGCAAGTTGATCCGCAAATACAGCCGAGAGCTTGAGCGTGTGATCGCCCACTGCCAAAACATAGCCGTTTTCCTTGTTTTCAAAGAAACTTGCGTTTTCGATCGAGATTGCGCCGTCTTCCACTGCATATACGACAAAATCGCCGTTTGCCGTGCGAATGACGGCTTTTTCCGCCGTTATTTTGACTTCATTGCCCGAAATCTCGCAACCTTCAACAGCCGTTGCGCCGCTTGAAAGTCCCAATTGAGCGAGCGTCAAGCTGCGGCTGCGAGCCGCCGTATAAAGCGTATCTCCGTACACGCTGCTTGCGCCGTCCGCCGTGACGTTGATTGTGTACTTGCCGCTCTCAACGTATGCGATTTCACCTTTCTCGGTGGAGTGAACGCTTGCCTTGACGGTGATGTTTGCGCTGCCGGCTTTGAGAGCCTTGACAACGCCGTTTTGATCGACTGTCGCAACGTCTTGCTTGTCGCTTTGCCACACGGTGTGATTGACTATGCTGTCAATCGGAGTGTAGGTCGGTACAAGACGTCTTGATTGACCAACCTTGATATTGTTGTCTTCGCCGTTCAAATTGCCGAGAGTGACTCTTTCTACGTTGTCACCGACAACGGAAACGGACAAAGTTTTTGAAACGTTTTCTGCAACCACCTTGACGGTGAAATTGCAATAGGACGAGGCGACAAACTTGCCCGTGGAGTTGGAATCGACCGTGAAGCCGTCATCCCCCACAAAAGCAACCGCCGGTGACATCCTTCCAACAAGCGAGCGAGTCATCTCGTCGATGATCTTTGTCGAGTCGGACGCGTATTTGAGTTTTGCCAAGTTGTACGCGTTTTGTTTTTCGGGGGTTGAGAAGGTGGGATATTCCCCTTCGATCTCCGCCCTTACGCGATTGTACTCGACAAGATACGCGGCGTATCTTTCTTGGTAGTCTTCATCCGTATAGGTGACGTTGCTGTCCACTTTCCACTCTATCGTATACTTGTTCGCCTTCTCGGGAAGCACTTTGACGTCCACGTAATCGAAAACGCTGACGGTCTTGCCCCTGATTGCGTCAAGCGACAAAGTGATAGTGTCTGCGGCACGCTCCGTCCCCTTCTCCGTGATGAGCAAGTCTTCGACGCTTATCCACGCTTGCATGGACACGATGTTGGACACCATTGCGACAATGACAAGGATCAGGATCGGGATAAGGATGAGAATACCGACCATAGCTTTTTTCATGTGGTTCTCTCCTTACGGGATGATCTTTTGATAACGCTTGTTCAAGTTTACGAAAAGAGCCGTAATCGAGCAAGCGAGCAACACGATCGACACTATTGCAAGCACAAGATAGATTGTGCCCATCTTGCTGCCGCCGATGTAGCCGAACGGAAGCGGAAGGAAGCTGAACACCATTGCAAACAAACCGTATGCGATGGCAACCACGATGCCCACGATCATTGCAAGAGCAACGTTTTTGTTTGCCGCGACAAGCTCGCCGTCACCCGACACGTTGAACGTCGGAGACTTGATGTCCGCCACCATACTAAGACAAGTCAAGCTGATGACAAGCATTTCCGCAATACCGAATATTGCGCCTACGTCAAGCGGAGTGAGCAGATGTTTGCCCATATCGCTCGTATAGTAGCCGCCCGAAATCGCGCAGCACAGCGCAACCGAGATCGTGCCCGTGAGCGAATACAGGATGAATTTGACGAGAATTTGATTGGTGTAGCTGACGGGAATGACCTTTGTGTGATAGAAACTCGAGCCTTCTCTTGAGATACACGTTGAGGCAAACGACACGATGATCGTGATGAAGATGACAATGACCATCAGCGTAAGTCCCGGCATAATGCCAGCGCCGATGCTTTCCGTTCCCATAGTTGCGGCAAGGCGGTTGCAGAAGAACACCATGACAGGCGCGGCGCATGCCATTGCGAAATATTGGAAGGAATAGTTGAAACTTCTCAAAATGAGATAGAACTCCCGTCTGAAAAGCGCATAACCGACGGGACGGCGTTTGTCTTTGATTTTCTTTTTGAAAGACGCTTTTTGCGTTTCGATGCCATAAAGGATCGTCTTGTAATACTCTCTTGTCGAAACAAAGTACGCCCCCACTCCCAACACTACGTTGATGAGAATGAGATACAAGAAACGGAGCGCGTATTGTCCGCCCGAAAGTCCGCCGTACTTCATGCCGTTGAGAATCTCGGCATACCACTTGAACGGATAGGCAAATTCGGCAAATTTGCGGTATCTTTCAATCATGTCCGCAGAGAAAATGTTCTGCTTGCTGTTTTTGAGATAGTTCAAAACGTTGGACAGGGACACGAGATACAAGATGAACACCGCGCACACGATGATGATCGTGAAGATGAGCACGAGAAGGAATTGGTTCTTCACCGCGTTCATGACCTTCATG
>ULSH01063337.1_pt1 | contig 19147 bp, 16 predicted proteins | sample 1956151 | NCBI WGS metagenome assembly ULSH01 (sample SAMEA4835702, study PRJEB28245) | human gut metagenome | biome: gut microbiome; material: fecal sample | place: Denmark | collected 2008 | reverse complement strand
AATTATTTTTTTTATTTGTCCTCTTGACAGGGAGCAGTTCATTTATAAGGGTGACTTTTACAGTATAATTACAAAAATATAAGAGGCTCAGGCATTTTCTGCATAAGCCTCTTGATACTTTATTATTATAACACAAATCAGTAAAGATATAAATCAGTTGTATTAAACTGCTTCATAATTTGCTGGTTGGCAGCTGCCTTATCGCCTTTTGTAAAATATAACAGGTTATTAAAGCGCTGGCTTCTGTCAAAATAAAGCTGGTTTTTAAAATAGCAGTTAAACGGTACCAGATTGGTATCCAGCATGGCAAAAACTTTATCATTACTCAGACTGCTGCGCATTTCGTCTGCGTCAGCGGCATTTCCAGGAATAACATTTGCTTCCTGCAGAACTTTAAATATGTCTGGTATGTGAGCCTTTAAGTCAGCATCACAATTGAAGCGTGCATTGTAATTATTGATGTCAAAAGTATAGTTAAAGTTTTCTGCTTTCAGGTATTTTTCTATGGCTGCAATATCTTCCGGGCGCAGGCTGTTAAAAAGCTGGTTCATACTATTGTGGAAGATAAATTTTGTTAATTCCGGATTATCAAAAATAGTTTTATATTCGTTTACATACTTGCTGAAATCAGGCTCAATTTGGGCAACATTATTAAAATTACCGCTGGCCATAACAATGCCTTCATTAAACAAATTTAGTAAATCCGGCATTGTAAACTGCGACAAATCCATTTTCAAGGTATTTTTGCTGTTATCAAAACTTATACCAAAGGTTTTAATTGCGTTATTTGCAGCATCAAGTGAAGTTTCCGGCAAAGCGCTGTAAGCAGTAAGCCCAAAGCCGCCTTTATTAATACCGTAAATACTGCTGAAATCAGTTCTTGTATACAGCCATTTTTCCGGCAATTGCAGTTTGCGTCCGCTGATATTATCATTGATTGTAAGCGGTTTATTGCCGTTTTTCTGAGGTTCCGTAAATTTTAAACTGTTAACCAGCTGTTTGCTTAATTTATTAAAGCCTTTATTATCAAGTTTATAAAGGCTGTCGACATTGTCAGGCAATTCGTTAGTTGAAGCAAACAGGCTCGTTACCGTATACAGGTTGTCATTGGCCGATAACAAATAAGTTTTTTCTGTAATATTATATAAATTTGCTATTTTAGTAACTAAATAGCCGTCATCAGCAAATTCAAATTTAAAGCCCTGGTCTTTCAGGTTTTCTTCATCAACTGATTCTTGCGGCAATAATTCCGATTTTTTTAATGGCAGCTTTAACTCAAAAGTTATATTTTTAATATCCGATTCTATCATTAAAGCATCTTTGCCTTTAATATTTTCAACGGATGCCTTTTTTATGTTCCCCATACCGGCAAATTGTTTGTTTAATTCCAATAAACCGGCAAGGTCTTCGCTTTCGCCGCTGTAATTTACATAGGCGCCAGCTGCGGCTTCGGTAAGGTATTTATAGCTGCTGCTTTGCAAAACATCAGTGGCAGTGCCACTTTTTAAAGCTTTTTTAATATTTTTGAGGTCAGCAGTAAATTTTTCCGTTGTAAAAGCGGTATTAAAATTTTGTCTAAGCTGTTCCTGGTTAAGCCCGGTAACAAAATGCATGCCGTTGGTTTTTACAAGTTTTTTGTCAATGTCAAAAACACGGTTTTCGGCAGCGAACATATTTTCGCCTATCAACATAATGTTCTGATCCGGAATGTTAACGGAAAAACCTGCTTCGCTGCTTACATATTCAAAAGCATTAGCCGTAAGAGCAGCGCTGCACAGCAAACCTGTCATTAAAATATCAGCATATAATTTTTTCATCATCTGTACCCTCTTTTTACTTTAAGTACGAATGTGGACATTAATCTTTTAAAAGTGTTTTGCCGTTCCAAAATTTAAGTGCCGTATTTTCATCATCACCGTTACGGTCAAATACAAAAGCCAGATAAGCAGCTTTGCCAATAACTTTACCTTCGGCAAATAAGGTATAATAAAAATCAGTTTCAGCAGGCTTCAATTCAGTTTGCAGGCTAAAGCTCCCCTGCCCGTCTTTAAAATCCGTATTATAAGCAAAGGTTTTAAATTCTGTTCCCTGCTCAATAAGGGCGGCTTTTATATCTTCCAACGCTTCATTTACGCCGTAAGCCGTTTTATTGGGGTTATCAAATACAAATTCCGAAAAACTTTTATCGCTGGCTTTAACAGATAATATTATGATGCCATGGCGAAAAATATCCATTATATCATCTTTTTTATCTGTTAATTCAGCGCTTATGCTTTTATCAGCCTCCGCAACCTGCGATGCAATAACTGCCGATTCTATATCGGTAACGCCAATATCAAGCGCTTCTTTAAGAATCAGCGCCATAGCTTCCTTCGGCATGGCAACCGTTACACCGACAGCTTCTTCATTATATCTGCTGTCTGCTAACTGCACGTAAAACCAGTCATCCGGAAGGGTTACTTTTACGTTGGCTGTTTTTTCTCCAAAAGTAAACGCAGTGTTTTTATCAACCGGCTTAACGGTTTTAAACTTTTTCAGAAAAGTTTTGTTGGTTTCTTTAGCCAAAACATTATCTTTAACGTAAATATCTGTCGGGCCATCGGCACTGCCAATAACGCCAATGGTATTTTCCGGCTGGTTTTCAACAGCGTTGGAAACAGCCGTTTGCTGTTCTGCCATAAACATATAAAGCTTATCATTAGCAGAAGTATAATAAATTGTTACCGGCTCAGTTTCCGGATTTACGTTAAAAGTAACGGCAATATACTTGTTTGAGCCAAACTTTTGCGCAGAAATCAGGTAATCCATTTCTTCATTTTCTGCAAAAGCAAAAAGCGGCGAAACAACCGGTTCAGCTACAAGCTGATTAATACGTTCGTTGCTGATGCCGTTACGCTGTAAAAGTAAAATATCGCTATAAGTTTTATCAAATGCTGCCGTGCTGAACGGGACTCCTAAAAATTTAGAAGCCTGTTCACTGTTTAAACATTCGGTATACCCTGCCGCAGCACCGTTATCGTCAATAAAACCGTAAAAATGTTTGCCAACAGCCTCTACGTAATTAGCAGAGGACGGACTTTGTGTTTTAAACCCGTCCTCTTTATTGGTATACGCAAACGCCGTTGCCGCGGCAAGCTGCACCAACAGCAGCATAAAAAACAATATTTTGCGCATTGTTCTTCCTCAATAACAATTAAAGCCTGGTTACAATATCAACCAAAGCGCCGTTTTCAAGTCCGCATGCATTGCCTTCGTCGGTATCAATATGAATTTCGTCAGCATGCTCCGGGCCGGTTCTTACATAAACGTGCTCAAAACGCAGTGCACGTGAGCCTGTTGTTTCCATAGCAACAATATCATGGTTCTTTAAATGATATTTAGCGGCAGTTTCCGGGCACAAATGAATATGGCGCTGTACAAGCATAATACCCTCTTTTAAAATAACTTCGCCTTCAGGGCCAACGATTTTGCCGCCGAGCGAACCGTCAAGATAACCGGAGAAGCAAATCGGCGGGTTCAGCCCAAGCTGACGGGCATCCGTTTTGGCAAGCTCGATTTGCGTATAAGGACGCAGCGGCCCGATAACGCGCAGCGGCATTTCGCCTTTATCCGTTACCAGAATAATTTTTTCTTCGCAGGTAAACTGACCGGGCTGCACAATCGGTTTTATAGGGTGCAGCTCGCTGCCTTTACCGAACAAAATATCCATATCTTCTCTTTTTAAATGGCAATGACGTCCTGAAACGCCCATTCTTAATTTAAAACGCATATAATTCACCTCGTAAAATTTTAATTATTGTAAACCATATCATTATTTATTATACACCAAATACAGGCAGATGTCATTCTGGAATATAATAAAACTCATTCTTCTTGTTTATTTATAGCTTGTTGAATAAGTTCAATTGTATAATCTAATTGTTCCGTGCTTTCTAAAATTATTCTAACGTCGCCATTTCCCCAATGCCCCGTATCCGAAAAATCTTCACTTATATTTTTAGGGTCTATTATTTCATTATAATCTATATTTAAAAATAGTTGCAATTTAGATTTTAATAAAACGACATCTACAAAATTAGTATCTAATTTATATGCTATATATAATTTTTTATATTCTTTTTTTATGTTCGGATTTAGATTTACAATTTTTTTATCTAACTTATCAAACAATTCTTTTGTAAAACCATTATAATTTTCATAACTTTCCAATGAATATTCTGTACTTTGGTTTTCTTTATTTTTATAAAGGTCTAAGACTACTTTATCTAATTTAGGATATTCCCATATTTCCAATCCCAAATTACCTAATATATCAGCTCGTTTTAAAATCTGATTTTCATTCCATTCGTTTTGCATTACTATATATTTATTAAGTCTTAAACTGCTTTCTTTAATTCCACCTTTCATGTTTAGTTTTTCAGTGAAGCCTCTATCACTCATTTCAGAATTATAAGCAGTTAATGTTAAATTTCCTAATGTATGTAAATATTTACTTTGAATTTCTTTCCAGTTATTTCCTAACATACTCTGCCATTCCTTAGATAAATTAAGATTTTGAGGAATAATATGTTCTATTGTTAAGTTATCAGTTATAACAATCGTTTTATTGTCATAAGTTTCAAATTTATTGAGTATATAACGGCAACGATTCATATTATACAAATCCCTATTTATTAAACGTTCTTTAAATTCATTATCATTAGGAAATCTTTTATAGGTAGTTAATTGAATGAAATATGCTTTTATTGAATTAACATAATCGTCTATTTTTATATTATTTTTTAATGTAGCAAATGTTTTATTTAAAGAGTTTGTTGGAATATCACATACAGCTCTGCGTAAAACATAGCTAATACAAAGGCGAATGATTTCTTTTAATTCTTTTAAAGCAATCAGATTTTTACTATAATCGTCAAATAACGTTAATAAAAAAGGATAAGCTACGTCCATTCTTATATTTTTAATATCCTGAAATAAAGCTCTTAATTCAATGTCTAAATTCTTTACAAAAAATATATCAGTATAATATTTAGCATATTTATAAACATCAGAACACAAATCATTTATATTTTGTCTAACATTTTGATGATATGATTTAAATTCTTTATAAACTTCATTTTTCTTTGGTATTCTACTCATTTTAGATGTTAAATAATCTCTAAAAAAGTTATCCATTAGTTCGCTTTGATGTTCATAATTAAATAGTACTTCCATTGGATACCAGATATTATTGTAGACTTGCTTTTGCTCATCAATAGTTAAACCCATTAGTATATAGTTTCTAATTAAATCTGAATCTTTTAAATCCAGCCCAGTAGAATTTAAACTTTCAAAAATAGCTTGAGGGTCATCTTTACCACGCTCAAGTGTTATATTCACAATTTGTAATTTTCCAATAGCTTGATAAATTTGAGAAACAGATATCTCTTTTTTAGCGATTTGTTGATAAAAATAATTATAATTTTTCAGTATATTTGAATTTATGGTTTCATTTATTGGTATATTATCAATTAATTTAATTAAAATATCTCTATCAGTCTGAGTTAAAAAAATCTTATATTTATCATTACCATCAGCATATAAATTTTTTAATAAAACATTACTTATTCTATCTGGATTTACTTCTGCATTTGATAAATTTTCTTTTAAAATATAATTTCTCAAGGCAATTAACAATAATGTTAATGTTGTTAAACGTTGCTGACCATCGATAAGTAGAAACTTTTGTACATTTGTAGGTGTAACACTTTCGCCAATATTAACTATTGAACCAACAAAATGTCCCTCTTTATTAGTTCTCTGCATATTAACTATATCGTTCCAAAGTCTGTTACATTGTTCATATCGCCAGCTATATGTACGTTGATAAACCGGTATTACAAATTGTTTTTCACCATTTAATATAACATAAATATTACTTTTATTTGCTTCCATAATTACCTCTCCTTTTTTATTTATTCATGCAAATATATCTCTATTTCTATTTTTAACCATTTTCCTTTTATTTCTTTATTTGTGATTTTACCAAATAAAAGTTTTCCTGCATCCATCAGACGTGAAAATATTATATTGTAAGCCTTAGGTACATATCCAATTTTTACATTATTATTAGTTTTAATAACAATAGCATTTTTATCATAAGGATTATCCGGTTCACGATAAAAATGTAGTTTATCATTAACATTTAAATGTGACTCAAGTTTTAAAATACCTTCTATAAAAGTTGTGCCTGCTACATAAGTATCAAATAAAAATATATCCCTTTCAAAAGGTTTTGGAACTTCTAATGTTCCTCCCTGCGTATGTAATAATGAAATGATACTGCTGTTCTCACTTTTAACAATATTAGTCATTTTACTCCACCATTTCTTCTATTTTACTTTTATAAACTTCTAATATATCTGTAAATTGTTTTATAACATTATTAATTTCTTTTTTCTTATCTGCAATTTTATTCTTATCATTAATTATAGTTTTCAATGTATACGGATATGTATTTTTTATTTTTATTATATCCTCATTAAGTATTTTAACAACCATTTTTAAACGTTCTTTTTCTTTAATTAATAAACGTAAACTATCTTTATTTTCATAATTTAAAGAATGTGTATTTATCATTGAACTAATAATTTCCAAAGTTTCTAAATCAGCATTTTTATAAGCAATTACAGCATTTTGAAATAATTTTATTTGTTCGCCACTTAAATTAGAATTTAAATCTGGATGTAATACTTTTACTATCGTACGGTATAATTTTTTTATTTTTTTCGTTTCTGTTTCTGAAAGCAGTTTACCTTTGCTTCTCTCAAGGGCTTTATTAATCTTACTTATATGTTCATTTAATTCTTTTTTATATTGAACAAATTCTTTATCTAATGTACTCTCAATTTCAAATGAGTTGAATTTTTCTTGTCTATTCTTTTTGGCTTGAATTAAATCAATTTTACGTTTAAAACGCATAACAGCTATATTAAGTTCATAAGCTTTATATTCAAGATTGCCAAGTTTAAGCATATATACCATTTCAATATTTTTACATTCAACAAATTTTAGTTCATCACGTTCTAATACAAGCATAGAAACTTCTGCTCGTAATTTTTCTACTTCATTTTTTATTTTTTCAAATTCTGGTAAAATAATAATTTTTCTTTCATCAATACTCATTGCTTTTCACCTGGCTAAATAGTATATAAAAAAGGCTTACCTATATTTATATTATACAGGCAAACCTTTTGTTTTTACAGTAAATTATATATGCTTATTTATTCTTCAAATATTCGTCAATGGCCTGAGCAGCTTTTTTGCCTGCGCCCATGGCGGAAATTACGGTTGCGGCGCCGGTTACAATGTCGCCGCCTGCAAATACGCCGGGGATGGAGGTTGCGCCGTTTTCATCTGCAACGATATTGCCGCGTTTGTTGGTTTCCAAATCGTGCGTGGTTTGCTTTAACAGCGGGTTAGGCCCCTGCCCTATCGCCATTACAACCATGTCAACGTCAAGCACGTATTCGCTGCCTTTAATGGCTACCGGGCTGCGGCGTCCGCTGGCATCAGGTTCGCCAAGCTCCATTTTAATGCATTCCATGCCGTTAACCCAGCCTTTTTCGTTGCCTAAAATACGTACAGGATTGTTTAAAAGACGGAGTTCAATGCCTTCTTCTCTAGCATGGCCGATTTCTTCCTTACGGGCAGGCATTTCTTCTTCGCTGCGGCGGTAAACAATATAAACCTGTTCTGCGCCGAGGCGTTTTGCGGTACGCGCTGCGTCCATAGCAACATTGCCTGCGCCGACAACGGCAACTTTTTTACCGATGTAAACTGGTGTTGCAACTTTCGGAAACTGATAAGCACGCATCAAGTTAACGCGCGTTAAAAATTCGTTGGCAGAATATACGCCGTTAAGGTTTTCGCCTTCAATATTCATAAAGTGCGGCAGGCCTGCGCCAGTGCCTACATAAATGGCGTCGAAGCCTTCTTCTTCAAAAAGTTCCTGAATGGTAAACAAACGGCCGATAACGGCGTCTACCATAATTTTAACACCCAATTTTTTCAGTGCGTCAATTTCGTGCTGAACAATTTCTTTCGGCAGGCGGAATTCAGGAATGCCATACATTAAAACGCCGCCCGGTGCGTGCAGTGCTTCAAAAATGGTTACATCATAGCCCATTTTTGCAAGGTCGCCTGCCGCGGTAAGGCCGGAAGGGCCGCTGCCTACAATGGCAACTTTTTTGCCGTTAGGAGCAGCTTTTTCGTTATCTACATTATCTAAGCCGTGTTCACGTGCGTAATCTGCTACAAAGCGTTCCAGACGGCCGATAGCAACGGACTGACCTTTAATGCCGAGCACGCATTTGGATTCGCACTGGTTTTCCTGCGGGCACACGCGGCCGCAGACTGCCGGCAGGCTGTTTTTGCGTTTTAAAATCTTAATGGCTTCCTGCATGTTGCCTACTTTTACAGCCTGAATAAAAGCCGGAATTTCAACATTAACAGGGCAGCCGCTTACGCACAGCGGTTTAGGGCAATGCAGGCAGCGCTCTGCTTCATCAACAGCGGTTTTCATATCATAGCCGAGAGCAACTTCTTTAAAGTTTTTATTTCTTACATCAGCCGGCTGTTCCGGCATAGGGTTTCTCATTCCTCCACGCATTTGCAATGACCTCCGCAGCTGTATTCAATAGATTCCTGGTCTTTGTACATCATCTGGCGCTGCATTAAGTTGGCAAAGTCAACCAGATGCCCGTCAAATTCCGGACCGTCAACGCAGGCAAATTTATTTTCGTTGCCCACCATTACACGGCAGCCGCCGCACATGCCGGTGCCGTCTACCATAATGGTGTTAAGGCTTACGGTTGTTTTGGTGCCGAATGGTTTGGTTGTTGCGGCAACATTTTTCATCATAATTACCGGGCCAATGGCAAGTACCAGGTCAATTTTTTCGCCTTTTTCCAGCATTTCGCGCAGCGGGTCGGTTACAAAGCCTTTATGCCCTTCGCTGCCATCATCTGTGGTTATAATAAGCTCATCGCTGATTGCCTGCATTTTATCGCGCCAGATAATTAAATCTTTGCTGCGTGCACCGACAATGGAAATTACTTTGTTGCCGAGCTCGTGGTAAGCACGGGCAATCGGGTATACCGGCGCAACGCCGATACCGCCGCCTACGCAGACAACCGTACCAAACCTACCCATTTCGGATGGATGGCCGAGCGGGCCGACAACGTCGAGAATATCGTCGCCTTCTTCAAAAGTTTCGCAAAGATGTTTTGTGGTATTGCCTACTGCCTGAACGATTAAGGTAATAGTGCCTTTTTCGCGGTCAAAATCGGCAATGGTAAGCGGAATGCGTTCGCTGTCTTCATCTGTGCGTATCATTACAAACTGCCCCGGTTGGCATTTATGTGCAATCAGGGGTGCGTTTACTAAAAATTCGTAAACAGAAGGTGCTAAATTACTTTTAAATAAAATTTTAGCCACTTGTGTTTCCCTCCCAAAATTTTTGTTATTTATTGGTTAAGCGGCGTGCGCGCGCGTCAGCTTCGGCATAAACTTTCTCCAGGTCTATGTAAAGCAGTTCGCCGTTTTGCATAAGAACTTTGCCGTTAACAAGTACGGTATCTGCGTCATTGGCATTTGCCGCATAGACAAACAGCGAAGTTCTGTCGTTGCGCGGATGCCAGTAAGGTTTATTCATGTTATAAAGGACAATATCGGCTTTCTGCCCTGCTTCAATTTTGCCAACGTCAGCAAAGCCAAGTGCTTTGGCACCTTCGCTTGTTGCCATGGCAAGTGCCTGCGCTGCCGGTATAATTTCCGGGTCGCCTGTCATGTTTTTATGCAGCATTGCGGCGAGGCGGCATTCTTCCAGCATATCAAGATTGTTGTTGCTGCTGGTTCCGTCAGTGCCAAGGCCGACCGTAATACCGTACTTTAACATTGCCGGTACCGGTGCAATGCCGCTGGCAAGTTTAAGGTTGCTTTGCGGGTTATGGGCAACACGCACATGTTTGGCTGCCATAATTGCCATGTCTTCTTCATCTACATGTACGCTGTGTGCTGCTAATGTGCCGCATTCAAACATGCCTAAGCTGTTCATAAGTTTTATCGGGCTTATGCCGTGTTCTTTAATGCAGTTGTCAACTTCGCCTTTGGTTTCACAAAGGTGAATATGAATTTCACTACCAAGCTGCTGTGCTTTGGCAATAACATTTTTCAGGTATTCAACAGAACAGGTATACGGGGCATGCGGCCCGAGCATTACATGAATACGCCCGCCTGCACTGTTATGGCGTTCTTTAAAGAGCGCTGCATTTTCTTCAAGTTTTGCATAGTTTTCGTCGCTGAATCCGGTTAAGCCGCGGCTTAATGCAGCCCTGATGCCTGTTTCTTCAACGGCATCGGCAACACGGTTCATTGCAAAATACATATCGGCAAAACAGGTTGTGCCGGTTTTAAGCATTTCGGCAATGGAAAGCATTGTGCCCCAGTAAATATCGTCATCCGTAAGCCCGTCTTCGGCAGGCCAGATTTTATTTTGCAGCCAGTCCATCAGTACCATATCATCGGCATAGCTGCGCAAAAGCGTCATTGCTGCGTGGGTATGGGTGTTTACCATGCCCGGCACGGCAATTTTACCTTCGGCATCAATAACCTGCGCGTCTTCATATCCTTGCGGCACTTCTTTGGATATTACCTGAATGGTATCGTCCAGAATACCGATATAATATTTATCCGTATCTTTTGCGGTAATAATTTCAGCGTTTTTAATAAGTGTTTTCGCCATTATTCTTCTCCTAACTGACGTTTGCGGTAATGGGCTTCGTAAAAACCGTGCATGGTGTCGATATCGCTCTGAGGCAGCAGCACTGCTCCGCCAAGGCTTTGCGTAATGCAATAAAGCTGAGCGGCTTTTTCAACTATTCCCGCTACCATCATGGCTTCGTCAAGCGTTACGCCCCATGCAGCAACGCCGTGGTTTGCCAAAAGCGCCGCACGTTTGCCGTTCATGGCTTTTATTACGTTTTGGGCAAGCGTTTCCGTACCGGGCAGGGCATATTCGGCGCAATGCACCGCGCCGCCCATTATCTGCACCATGTCTTCAATAAGCGGCGGAATATCCCTGCGTGCTGCGGCACAGGCACTGGCATAAATGCTGTGCGTGTGTACAACGGCATTTGCTTCCGGCAGTGCTTTATATATTGCCAGGTGCAAAGGCAGTTCGCTGCTTGGTATTAATGCTCCGTCAAGCGTTTGTCCTGCTGCATCAACTATGGTTATATCATCGGGCGTTAAATTGTCATAGCCGCGGCCGGAAGGAGTTATTGCATAAGCATTTTCGTTTATCTTAATGCTTATGTTGCCCCACGAACCCGGCAGCATGTTCTGCCCTGCCATTTTTTGCGCAGCTTTAACAATTTGTGTCCTTGATTTTTCAACAGCTTTGTTTTCCATAATTATTCGGCGTGCAGGTAAACGTACTGTTCCGGAGTTAAGGTATCAATGCCTGCGCCCATTGCTTCAAGCTTCAGCGCGGCAATTTCCGTATTCAGTTCTTCCGGCAGTACATAAAGGTTATTTTGCAGTTCACCTTTATGCTCCAGCAGATATTTCATGGCAAGGAACTGCATGGCGAAAGAAAGGTCCATAACTTCTACCGGATGGCCGTCGCCGCAGGCAAGGTTTACAAGGCGGCCTTCGCCCAGCAGGTTGATTTTTTTGCCGTCAGGCATGGTGTAAGTTGTAATGTTTTTGCGAACTTCATAAGCAGGTTCAACGGTCATTGCTTCCAGGTCTTTAACGTTAATTTCAACGTCAAAATGGCCTGCGTTGGCAAGAACTGCACCGTCTTTCATCAGCGGGAAGTGTTCTTTGGTAATTACATCTTTGCAGCCGGTTACGGTTACAAAGAAATCGCCGTATTTTGCTGCTTCACGCATCGGCATTACGCGGAAACCGTCAAATACTGCTTCAATGCCTTTAATCGGGTCAATTTCGGTAACGATAACGTTTGCGCCCAAACCTTTGGCACGCATGGCAACGCCTTTGCCGCACCAGCCGTAGCCTGCAACAACAACGGTTTTGCCTGCAACGGCAAGGTTGGTGGTACGCATAATGCCGTCCCAGGAAGATTGGCCGGTGCCATATCTGTTATCGAACAGGTATTTGCAGTAAGCGTCATTAACAGCAATCATCGGGAAAGCCAGTTTGCCGGCTTCGTTAAGTGCTTTTAAGCGGTGTACGCCGGTAGTGGTTTCTTCGCTGCCGCCGATAAGGTTCGGAATCAGCTCTCGGCGTGTGCTGTGCAGCATATTAACAAGGTCGCCGCCGTCGTCGATAATAAGCGAAGGTTTGGTATCAAGCGCTTTGCTTAAATATAAGTCGTATTCTTCCTGCGAGCAGGCATGGGTAGCAAAAACGGTAATTCCGCTGTCAGCCAGAGCTGCGGCAACGTCGTCCTGCGTGGAAAGCGGATTGCTGCCGGTAACAACAACGTTTGCGCCGCAGTTTTTAAGGGTCTGGGCAAGATAAGCGGTTTTTGCTTCCAGATGAATGGTTACAACCATATTTAAACCGTCAAAAATTTTCTTTTCTGCATAACGTTCGTTTAAAATGTTAAGCAGCGGCATGTGCTCTTTAACCCAGGCAATTTTCTGATGCCCGGTAGGTGCAAGGGCAATGTCTTTAATCATGCTATTCATTAAAAATTTCCTCCTTGATTTTAAGCTGCAATTTTTTTATATTCTCCCGATAAGGCGGTTTAATAACGCCGTATTCGGTAATAATGCCGCTGATAAGAGCGGCCGGTGTAACATCAAAAGCAGGGTTGTAGGCTAAGGCTTCAGGCGGCGCGGTAACAACCCCCTGCAAGGTTTTTACTTCCTGTGCGCTGCGTTCTTCTATCGGAATCCCGCTGCCGTCTGCAATGGAAAAATCAAAAGTGCTTACAGGTGCGGCAATATAAAACGGTATACCGTGGTATTTTGCGGCTAAAGCTACGCCAAAGGTTCCTATTTTATTGGCGGTATCGCCGTTTAAGGCAATACGGTCAGCCCCGGTAACAACGGCGTTAATGCCTTTTTGCTGCATAGCCCATGCTGCCATGTTATCGGTAATAACGGTAACGGGAATTTTATCTTCCATAAGCTCCCATACCGTAAGGCGGGCGCCTTGCAGAAGCGGGCGCGTTTCATCGGCGTAAACCATGTCTATTTTACCCTGGGCAAAGGCTTCGCGGATAACGCCGAGAGCCGTCCCCCACCCGCAGGTTGCCAGTGCACCTGCGTTGCAGTGCGTTAAAATACGGGTATGCGGCGGCAAAAGTTCAGCGCCGTACCTGCCCATTTTTTTATTGCATTCAATGTCATCAGCGTAAATTTGCTTTGCCAGTTTTTCCAAAGCGCAGACAATTTCGCTCTGCGTTTTGCTTTGCCCTGTCAGGCGTTCTGCCTCAGCATAAAGCTTATTGGCAGCCCATGCAAGGTTTACTGCCGTAGGGCGTGCTGTAATAAGTTCATTTTTTATTTCTTCGTAGGCAGGCAAATTACAGCGGTTTTCCGCCATAAGCTGCTGCCAGCCCAAAACCATGGCAAAACCGGCTGCTGCGCCGATTGCCGGTGCACCGCGGACTTCCAGCTTTTTTATTGCCTCGCCCACGCGGCGGTAAGTACCGCATTTTATAAAACTGATTTCTACAGGCAGTTTCGTCTGGTCTAAAATTTCCAGCGCGTTATGCTGCCATTCCATTGTTTTAACCATAACAGCCTCTTACAGTTTAAAACCGCCAAATTCTGCCATGCAGTACGCACAGCCGCATTCTGTTTCATCATCGCCATTATCGGCAATAAAGGCTTCAATCAGGCGGGCCATGTTTTTGCCGCTTTGAGCCATTGCTTCCACAACTTCGCTGTGAGAAAGCGGCGTCGGCGAAATGCCTGCTGCCATATTGGTTACAATGCTGCAGTTTGTATAGCACATTTCTGCTTCGCGTGCCAGTACGGATTCCGGAATGTTGGTCATGCCTACAAGGTCGCCGCCCAGCATGGCGAACATTTTAATTTCTGCTGCGGTTTCAAAACGCGGGCCTTCGGTGCAGACATAGCAGCCTGTTTTATGGAACGGAATGTCCGTTCTTTCAAGGCATTTAATAACCTTTGCACGCAGGCGCGGGCAGTACGGATTGGTAAAATCCACATGAGCCACTCCGCGCTCCGGAGTATCATAAAAAGTGTTAACGCGGCTTTTGGTAAAATCAATCGCCTGGTCGCAAACAACAAAATGCCCGGCTTTCATCTCTTTATTTAAAGAGCCTACTGCCGTGGTTGCAAAAATTTCTTCTGTGCCAAGGCTTTTTAAAGCCCAGATATTGGCACGGTAATTAACTTTATGCGGCGGAACACTGTGCCCTGCACCGTGGCGAGTAATAAACACAACCTGATTGCCGTACAGCGAGCCCATTTTGCAAAGCGCATCGCCGTAAGGCGTTTTAATAACCTTTTCTTCAAATCCTCCAAGTGCGTCGGGGCTGTAAACTCCGGTACCGCCGATGATAGCTATTTTGCGCATAATAACCTCCTAATTATTGAGTCTGTCTATCAGTTTAACCAAATCATCCATTTTGTTCAAAACGTAATCCGGTTTGCCTTCATTCAAAATAAAATCCCAGTCAAAACTGGTATAACGTACTGCTGCCGTTAAACAGCCTGCGCCTTTTGCACTTTGCAAATCATAAGGGCTGTCGCCTACGCCGATACAGTCACTGCCGTTCAGCTTTAAGTTTTTTAAAGCCATCAGGCTCGGTGCCGGAAGCGGTTTATGTTCTTCGCAGTCCTGGCAGGTAACAACCGTTTCAATATATTTATCAAGCCCGTAACAGGCAAGCCCGCGCAGAGCCATCGGGCGTTTTTTAGATGTTACAACAGCCATTTTTATGCCGCGCCCTGCAAGCTGTGCCAATGCTTCGTTAACGCCGTCAAACGGCTGAATAAGCTTATCGTGCTGGCTGCGGTGGTAGTCACTGTAAGCAGTGCAAAAATCATCTATCATGCTTTCGGGCATATAGGCTTTGGCTGCGGTGCGCAGCGGCAGCCCAAAACCTGCAACAAGCGCCTCTTTTGACGGAACCGGCAGCCCAAACTCCACAAAAGTATGGCGGAACGATTCCAGAATCAGCGGCGTTGTATTAATCAGTGTGCCGTCAAGGTCAAATAAAACTCCCTTTATTTTCGCAAAAAACTCCTTAATTTTAGTCAGCATTTATCATCTAATCATACCATATTTAAGCTTTAAAATAAAGATTTATAACGCTGCGTAAAAATTAAACCTCTCAAAAAATTTTGAGAGGTTCGTTATACTCAATATTTTTCCAAAATCATAATTCCGTCTTTTTCTTTAACAATGCGCAGGTTTTGGATTGTCTCGGGATTTTGCAGACGTTTAAATTCCAGCCTGCGTACAACCACATACTTAGGCGTATTATCGCTGACGGCTTTTTGCAGAGCATCTGTTTTCGGCAGCATTTCCTCACCGGCTATACCGGTGTAATACATAAAGCCAGGGCGCAAAAACTTATCTACATAAAGCGGCTTGGATGTATCACAGCCCGCCACAAATTCGGCAGCCATTGTTTTTACGCTGAAACGATCCGCAACCGGCGGTAAAATAAACGAAAATGCAATCAGCATTGTTAAAAAGCCCATTGCCGCATGCAGATAACCGGCAAAAATAACATCGCGCTCGCGCCATAAAAACCAGATGATTACCAAACCTACCACAAAGGTTGTGCCGCTGAGCACAGACGCTTCCAGAAACGCTTCCGGCAGCTGATTACCGCCAATAAGCCAGCCGGCACCCAAAAGCCCGAACATAATTACCGTGCCAATAACCCACGAAAGCAGTGATTCTCCGCGCTGCTTTTCAAGCCTTGCAAGATTCCAGCCGATAATAATTGCAAGTGCCGGAAACATAGGCAGAATATAAGAAACAAGTTTGGTTTGTGAAATACTAAAAAACAGAAGCACAAACACCCACCAGATATTAAAAAATGACATTTTAACAAGTTCTTCGCTGCTTGCTTCGGATATGGAAGCACGGATTGACTGCAATAGCAGGCCAGTCCATGGGAACATGCCCAAAATTATTACCGGCAGATAGTACCACCACAGAACTCGGTCGGGATGTTCAGGCGTGGTAAAACGCGTCAGATTATGAAAACCAAGAAAAGTATTGATAAATTCCATGCCATGCGCCTGATACATCAAATAATACCACGGCGCGGCAATGGCAAAGTAAACAACAAGCCCGCGGATAACGTGCATTTTTAAAATTTCACGTAAATTACCGGTAAAAAGCAGGTGCAGGAAAATAATCGCACCGGGAAAAACTATGCCGATGAGGCCTTTAGTTACAGTGGCCAGAGCCATGGCAATATACATTACCCAGTACCATTTATGCTGGTAACATAAAAGCGCGGCTGTCATAAAAAACAATAAAGTCGTATCGGTAACTGCAGCCTTGCCAAGATAGAAAAACTCCACGCAGGTAGTTAAAACAATGGAGGCCCAGAATCCGGCACGTTCCGAAAAAATATTGCTTACCGAAAAATAAAGCATTACCGAAGTTGCAACGGCCATTAACGCCGCAGGAAAACGCGCTGCCGCTTCCCCATCGCCAAAAAGGCCTATTGAAGCAGCTACCAGCCAGTAATACATTGGCGGCTTGTCATACCAGAAATTGTCAAAAATACGCGGTGATAAGTAATCGTTGTACTTAATCATTTCACGTGCGGTTTCCGCATAAACCGGTTCGTCCGGGTCAAAAAGCGGTACGGAACCTATTCCCCACAAAATGGTTACTAAAGCTAAAACTGCAATAATAATCAGGCTTTGGAGATTTAAATTTTTCATTAAAGACCTTCCTTCCGGCGTGCCAAGTAGTCGTTATATGTTTTCGGAATGCCATGCTCTATATCCATTTGCGGTACAAAGCCAAGCAGAGCTTCCAGTTTTTTGTTGCTTAAAACAGAACGGAAAATATCACCGCTGCGCGCTGGCGCATAGTTTACAGTAAGTTCATGCCCGCAGGCAGATTTAAAAGCTTCAAGCAGGCTGTTGAGCGAGGTTTCTTTTCCTGTTGAAATATTAATAACATTATAGCCGGTAAGCGCAACTGCTTTAGCCGCAGCCTGCGCAATATCGCCGGCATATACAAAATCACGCGTTTGCTCGCCGTTGCCGAAAACAGTCAAAGGCTTATTCTGAACCAGCAGCTTGCAGAAAATGCTGATAACTCCGCCTTCTCCCCCTTCACCCTGACGCTCGCCGTAAACGTTGGCAAAGCGCAGCACCGTGCAGTTAATGCCGTACAAATCGTGGTAAACGCGCATATAATGTTCGGATGTCATTTTGGTAATACCATAGCAGGATGTCGGCAAAAGCGGTAAATCTTCAGTAAGAGGAATGTTGGGGTTATCTCCGTAAACGGCCGCGCTTGAAGAAAATACCACTGATTTAACATTGTATTTGCGGCAGCATTCCAGAATATTAATCAGCCCCAGCAAATTAACATTGCAGTCTTCCTGCGGGTGCTGTAAAGAATATGGAACCATTGTCTGCGCGGCAAAATGAATAACGGCATCAAAATGTTCTTCGGCAAACAAAGCATCAACGGCAGTTTCGTCACAAACATCGCCTACGCACAGCTTCATATTTGCCGGTACATTTTTGGCAGAACCGCTGGAAAGATTGTCGAAAACAACTGTTTCATGCTCATGCTGTGCATTAAGGTATTCCAAAAGATGAGAGCCGATAAAACCGGCTCCCCCTGTAACAAGTAATTTCATCAGTTCTCTCTCTCTTTCAAATTATTGGCAGCAATAATGTTAGAACCAAAAGCGCGGATGGAAATAAAAGCGCCCAGCAAAAACGGGAAATACTCGGCCGTAAAACGCCACAGCACTGCCATAATGCCTACCATGCCTTCCGGCAGAAGCGATGCGAACAGCACGATGAAACCTGCTTCGGCAATGCCGCTGCCGCCCGGAGTCGGTGAAAAATATAAAACCAGGTTTAAAAGCACCATCCTGCCCATAACCTGCAGCCAGTCAAATTGAATATTCATGCCTAAAAAGAACATCGGCACAGTAGCGTAAATGCCCAAAAGGCTGATGCCCGATTCAATAAAAGCACGCAGAATCATTAAAGGATGCCTGCCCATAATAAACGATGCTTTTTTGAATTCATAATAGCTGTTAAAGCATTTGCGCCTGTAATCGTGCGACAACTTGCCTGTCAGCGCAACCAGCCAGAACTCAGGATAGCGCGTGCGCATAAGCAACACCACTGCCACAGGTATGGAAATAAATATTATGGATACTGCTGCGATAACTGCCGGCGGCATCCATTCGCTTAAAAAAGCGTCATTATACAAAACAAACGGCACCAGTAAAATTAAAAAAGTTATCGACATAATTGTGCGCACAAAAACAATTACCGTTGCTTTGGCAACAGGCACATTCGCCCTTTTCATAAACATAATCTGGGCTATTGCGCCCCCGCTGGCGCCGGGAGTAAGCACCGCCAGAAAATAATTGCTTAAAACTACATTGATAACTTCTTTAATGCTCAGGCGTTCATCCGTTACACGCGCCAGAGTCATCAGCCTCAGGCCGTCAAAAATAAGCCCAACGGCCAAAATACCGAAGGCTGCCGCAATGCTCCACGGCTTGAACATAGTTAAATATTCAAGCGCCCTTATATCAAATGTAAAGTAGATAACCGCTACCGGTATCAGGACAATAATTACAAAAACCAGCAGCAGCCTGCCTATCAATTTTTTGTTCATAATTAAAGCCTGCCAAAATTAATTAGTTCTATCCCCTGTTCACGGGCAATGTTTTTATTGCTTTCAGATAAAAAAGCATTTAACTCATCATGCCAATGATAACCCCATTTGAAGTTTTGTGCAAGCAAAACATTATCTGCCCCGGGATGAGTCATTATTTCACTCGTCCCCTCAGGCAAACCAAGCAAAATGTTTTTAACCAGAAGTTCATTTAAGTTGCCGCCTGCCAGCATGCCAAAAAAGTGCTGCGGGTAAATAAGCCCTGCTTTTTTGGCTTTGCTTTTTGCCAGCGCGCTGCAAAAGCTCAAAC
>ULSH01061413.1_pt1 | contig 19267 bp, 19 predicted proteins | sample 1956151 | NCBI WGS metagenome assembly ULSH01 (sample SAMEA4835702, study PRJEB28245) | human gut metagenome | biome: gut microbiome; material: fecal sample | place: Denmark | collected 2008 | reverse complement strand
CTATCTTTACCTCTTATTCTCTCTCAATGTTGTCAATGAACTCGTCCCGTTTGTTCCGTTTCTAATGCTTTAGGCATCGTTGTTTCTCAAACGGACTGCAAAGATACGCAGTTTTTTATTACCTCCAAACTTTTTTCGACTTTTTTTTCAAAAATTTCACAATAAATCATTTTACCCATCGGAATTTCTCGTTTTTCACCCAAATTTTCCTCCTCCGACCGACAACTCCTGCCGACAATTCCGACGACAACAAAATTCCTGAACATTGACAAGCAAACTGTGCACAAGCATTGACTTTTTTATTATTTTTGTAAAATCACGGACCGCGTACGCGAAAATACGGATAACTTATACTAATATATTATATGGAAGAAAAAAGAACGACTCTGCCGGAAAATGCGCAGAGGGAACTTAAACCGGGCGAAAAATACGAACCGCTTCTGAGCCCACAAAAAAACTATCCTGAAGTCACACCTTATTCCGTTTGCGTCGGACTGGTGATGGTCATCATCTTTTCCGCAGCCGCAGCATATCTCGGACTGAAGGTCGGACAGGTATTCGAAGCGGCAATCCCGATCGCAATCATTGCCGTAGGCCTCACAAGCGCATTGGGCAAGAAAGGAGGCCTCGGACAGAATGTCATCATCCAGTCCATCGGCGGATGCTCCGGTTCAGTGGTTGCCGGCGCGATTTTCACCCTCCCCGCCATATATATATTAGGTGTAGAAGTGAATTTCATGCAGATGTTCCTCTCCTCCCTTCTGGGCGGAATCCTGGGCATCCTCTTCCTCATCCCGTTCAGAAAATATTTCGTCAAGGAGATGCACGGCAAGTATCCTTTCCCTGAAGCCACGGCCACCACACAGGTACTGGTAAGCGGCGAAGGCGGAGGAAACAACGCCAAGACATTGATACTCAGCGGTCTGGTCGGCGGACTCTACGATTTCATCATCGCCACGTTCGGCGCATGGAGCGAAACCATCACCACCACCATCACATCCGTGGGCCAACACATTGCCGACAAGGCCAAGGTAGTGCTCAAGCTGAACACTGGAGCTGCAGTCCTCGGACTGGGCTACATCGTCGGACTGAAATACGCATTCATAATCTGCTGCGGCAGCTTCCTCGTCTGGCTTGTCATCATCCCGCTAATGAACCTCATCTGGGGCGGACAGGTCATTGACCTCATGAACTCCGGCATCACACAGACCATCGGAGACATGTCCGCAGACCAGATTTTCAAGGAATACGCACGACACATCGGTATCGGCGGCATTGCGACAGCCGGCATCATAGGCATCATCAAATCTTTCGGCGTCATAAAATCTGCAGTCGGACTTGCAGCCGGCGAGTTCACCAAAAAGCCGGGCGTCAAAGCCGAAGCCTGCGACCGCACCGATGAAGACATGCCGATGAAAAGCATTGTCTTCGGCATTGTCATAGCCCTCCTGGCGATTTTCGCATTCTTCGCATTGGGCGGAGTCGTGGAAAACATCTGGCAGGCGCTGGTCGGCGTGCTCATCGTCGGCATCATTTCCTTCCTGTTCACGACCGTGGCTGCGAACGCGATTGCTATCGTGGGCTCGAATCCGGTCAGCGGCATGACCCTTATGACATTGATAATCGCGTCATTGATCCTCGTGGCCGTCGGCCTGAAGGGCAATGCCGGTATGGCGGCGGCGCTGGTCATCGGCGGAGTCGTCTGCACCGCGCTGTCCGTCGCAGGCTCGTTCGTGACCGACCTGAAAATCGGATATTGGATCGGCACGACGCCTAAGAAGCAGGAAATCTGGAAGTTCGCGGGTGTCGCCGTCGCTGCTGCTACCGTCTGCGGCGTGATGCTCGTGCTGAACAAGACCTTCGGCTTCACCGGGGACAATGCTCTCGTCGCGCCTCAGGCCAATGCCATGGCAGCTGTGATCCAGCCGCTTATGAACGGCGGCGGCGCTCCATGGGTCCTCTACGGCATTGGCGCCCTCATCGCTATCATCCTGACAATGTGCAAGATACCGGCTCTTCCGTTCGCGCTCGGAATGTTCATCCCTATCGACCTGAACCTGCCGTTGCTCGTCGGCGGCGGAATCTCCTGGTTCGTCGGCTCCCGCAGCAAGGATGCCAAGGTCAATGCTGAGAGACAGGAAAAAGGCACGCTCATCGCCTCCGGATTCATCGCCGGCGGTGCTCTGATGGGTGTCGTCAGCGCAATCCTCAAGTTTGCCAATGTCAATGTCTACATGACCGACTGGCAGGCAATGTATGGTGAAGCTATCGCCATCATCCCTTATATCGCATTGATAGTCTTCATGATAGGGGTGGCAATGAAAGTGAATGACAAAAAACAACTACAATAATTTATGGAAAAGATATTGGACAGATTCCTGAGATATGTCGCTATCGACACTCAGTCTGATGAAAATTCGGAGTCACAGCCAAGTGCGGCCAAGGAACTGGATTTATTGAAATTGCTCTGCAAGGAGCTGAACGACATGGGAGTAGAGGCCACACTCGACGAGTACGGCTACGTGATGGGCTCCATACCGTCAAACATTGACAAGAAAGTTCCCGCAATAGGTTTCATCGCTCACGTGGATACGTCGCCTGATGCTTCCGGGAAAGACGTCAAACCGCAGATTATCAAGGACTACGACGGCGGTGACATCGAGCTGAAGGGAGTGCCGGGACTGTTCCTGAAGCCGTCCGAGTTCCCTGAGCTGCTGGCCCACAAGGGTGAGACGATCATCACCACTGACGGCACTACGTTGCTAGGAGCTGACGACAAGGCGGGTGTTGCAGAGATTATGGACGCAGTACAATATATTGTAGAGCACCCTGAGTTCAAGCATGGTGACATAAAGATTGGCTTCACTCCGGATGAGGAAATCGGCCGCGGTGTCGTGAAGTTCGACGTGAAGCGCTTCGGTGCCGACTACGCCTACACGATGGACGGCGGCGAAATCGGTGAGCTGGAGTTCGAGAATTTCAATGCCGCTTCCGCCAAGATTCATATCCAGGGGCGCAATGTCCACCCGGGCTACGCGAAGGACAAGATGAAGAACGCCATCCTTATCGGCATGGAATTCAATGACTTGCTTCCTATCGGCCAGCGTCCTGAGCTGACGGAGGGCTATGACGGCTTCTTCCACATCATCAGTTTCAAGGGTTCCGTCGAGGAGGCCGATTTCGGCTACATCATCCGCGACCACGACCGCAAGAAGTTCGAGGAGAAGAAGGAGCTTATAGCTCAATGTGTCAATTTCATCAATGTCAAATACGGTGAAGGCACTGCCACTCTGGAGGTCAAGGACCAGTACTACAACATGCGTGAGCAGGTGGAGCCATACTATTTCATCGTGGAAAAGGCGGTCAAGGCCATGGAGATGGCAGGCATCAAACCGAAGATCCAGCCTATCCGCGGCGGCACTGACGGAGCGAATCTTTCATTCAAAGGCCTCCCATGCCCGAACATCTTCGCCGGCGGCATGAATTTCCACGGCAAGATGGAGTTCGCCCCTCTAGAGAACATCGAAAAGGCCTCCGAGGTAGTCCTGAACATCATCAAGCTCTACGCGGAATAGTCTGCAGGACAATGTTATCAAGCATTTATAGCAATGGCGACCTTCACGTGGAGGCCGCCATTTTAGTCAGCTAATCAGAAACAGATTACATGAGTCAACGACCGAAACATCGTACAATATATACATTGTATTTATCTTTGCAAAAAAGCACGAAATGAGCAAGGCAACTGAATTTTTGTACGATCACCAATCTGCAACACCTTCAAAGTGGAGGAATGCGGCTGAATGGAGAAGAAAGAACGAGAACTGGCTGAAATATTCTAGAGTTATAACGATGAAAACAATGCAGGCTATGGATAAGCAGTCTGTCACTCAGTCCATACTTGCCAAGCGGATGGGATGTAGTCAACAATATGTCTCCAATCTGCTCAAGGGAAACTCAAACATGACATTGGAGACAATAGCACGTATCGAAACAGCGCTCGACATTGACCTCATCGGATCCGCATTGAGCGGCTTGGCCGATGGATATAATTCAGCTGAAAGTTCATCGCGCACGTGCTATCTGAATGGTGTGGAACAACCTGCACTTGCACATTTCAAAGAACGCACTGATAATCAATAGGTTATGCAAGAACTAGAAAGCCAGGTTGTTCTGAAAATTTCACACCCATAATATCACTGGACAGGCACTAGAACAGTTCGGAGAAAATACACCAGACAACTAGCACTACCGCCAATATCGAAACTATGGTACTGATCAGACATCCGAATAACGACATCTTGCCACGCAGGACAGACGCCACATCACCCAAGAATCCGCTAAACACACTCTTCAGCAAATACAGAATCAGTCCTATTACAAAAATAATCACGAACCATAGTGGAACACCTTCAACCATAATTTTTCATCTGTTTTCAAACATTGACTCTATCCGACTCAATGATTCATCATACTCCGCAATCTCTTTTTTCTTCATCTCTGCGTCAATAGCCACCTTCAATTCCTTCTTTGCCGAAACCTGGAACACTCCCAACTTGGAATACTCCATTTGCAGCGCATTCAATTCTGACTCAACGAGCTGAACCCCATGCTTTTGCACACTACTTTTCAAATATACCATATAGTCGCTTATATATCGGCATAGAAATAAGCCTATTTCTGTTTATCCAAGCAAAAATAACATTATCAATTTCGCGATACTTCACAAAGCCAATGCTCTTATTAAATTTCATAGCATTAACATTATCTCTACTATATGCTGTCCTAACCTTTATCCCGGCTCCAAGCAGAGAAGAAATCATAAGGATAAATCCTCGATACCTCTCAAACACAGAACTACCGAATGCTGCTCCTCCATGAATAGAAACAGTTTTCCATTCTAAATCTTCGTTGATAATGAATACAAATCCAAGCGATTCGTTATCCTGTTTTCGTCTTAACACATAACAACGATAGTACTTTGGGTACCTTTCTAGAAAAGACGCCCAAGGTTGATCACCATCTAGGTCATGAACAATCTTATGCCAATCCTCCAACGAAAACCAAGAGAAGACTTTGTCTTTTGGTGAAAAATTATCCCAAAAGACAAAATCATCAAATGGCAATAATTTAACCGGCACTATTTTAGCCCTTTCATTTGTATTTTCACATTGGCAATTTTCGCCTTAATCGATGATGCTATTGCCCGTTCTTTTTGGATTTGCGTTTTATAAAAACTCTTCTGACTTGGACTTGAATTGATCATATTCATGTTATAACACTCAATATTTTTCATACATTGCTGATACTGACGTGTAAGAGAATCGATCTCACTAAGACACGATGCTTTTGATGTTGGTGCTCCCATAATACATTAATTATATAGTTAAACATAGAATTTTCATCATTACTTGCTGACAAAACGAGAGCGCATTTCCTTGAGATAACGCAGCCATTCTTTAGGCACCACTCCGTTCGATTGGATATTCAACGGATAATAGCCGGCGTTGATTCTATCGGACTCGATGTCCTCCAACCCTGGTTTACTTATCCCATTATGGAAGATTTCCCACTCGAGAAAGCAATGGTCATCCATATATTGATTTACAAGTTGTTCAGCGCCAAGAAGTTTCAAATCCAACAATGCGCAAAGCGTTTTGCGAAGAGTCGAAATCACTCCGGACTTCAACGCCGACGGAGTATGATGCACAGATGGTATTATATGCCAGCGGAAACGGGAAATACAAGAAGTGCCTATTCCCACGTACAAGGCATAGTAATCTTCCCCATCTATATTCCTGACTTCAAGCCTTGCTGTGTCAATGCCATTGGACTCGAATTTGTCCCATATTCTTTTGTCGTATTTAAACCACCACTTGTACAAAACAGGAGAATCAGCAGCATTGATACGACTTCTCAGTTTTTTAACAGACTCTATCATTTTAGTGCATCATTTAAAAATTTCAGTATATATCCTATGCCTTTCAGGTTGTTGTCCAAATATGGCCGTTCATATTTTTTCACCTTTCCGGACTCGATTATCTCCTGCCAATACTTCTTACCTGCCAAGAAAATCATCTCATCTTGTTCCAAATTAATTCCGACCTTACTCATTTGTTCCAAGACCACATTCGCCCACTCTTTTCTATCTGCCGCGGAAAAAGTATTCAAAGTCTTATTATAATCTTCCACAATCGCCTCAGGGTCAAGAAGATGATACTTTGCAGAAAGGATGAATATCTTATCAGGGTTCAAAGACTCAGCATATTCATAAGCTTTTCTAAACAAAGGACTTGCATATAAATCCTTTCCCTTGTGTGTTCCTCGATTCTTCTTGGACACACAAGAAACCAAAACGATTTTTTTCATTTTGCTTTATCAGTAGTTTTAGCATACGCAAAAAAGGACACGAACATTGTTGTTCTTGTCCTCTTATCAGGTCTTAGACTACCTTCCTTATGAACAAGCAACAATGCTCATGTCCAGATATCGGGTATATGATTATATACAAACACGATATGGACACAAGCGTTGTCACTGCCCGCCGATAAGGATCAAAGTGTCTAAGTTTGATAAGAAGGCGGAAACGTTGAAACGCTCTATGTCTTTATTTGCACTCCCTGTGGGGAGGGAGATGCCACAAATATATAAAATAGTTTCAACAATTCAATCAATGTGTCAATGAATTTCATTCAGCATTGTCCGGAGTCAATTGCTTTCCCGTCAATGCCTCTGAACTTGCTGAAGGAGACACTGCATCAGTAATGCTGTTCGTAATAGATGAACCTCTGTTGCTGAGCGACTTGAATCATCACGGAAAGGCCGGGTTGACGTACCTCTGTGGCGGCAAGACAAGCGGGACGCGGCCACGCCTAAATTTGTAATTTATTGATAATCAAATACCATTCAAACAAAAGCGTGGAAACGCGGCCAAAAAAAGCCTACGTTTCCACGCTCTGTTTTATAACTTATTGATAATCAGCGACTCTAAAAATAAGGCGTGGATGCGTCCCGACGGTGCGCCGTGTCAGGATAACCGCGGAGACACTTATGACTTCTCCTCCTCCACAGGCACCTCCACGGCATTCCCGGCAGACTTCTCCGCCTCTCGCGCCACTTTCTCCGCCTCACGGGCTGCACGCTCGGCCGCCTTGCGGTCTTCCTTCTCCTTTTTCTTGGCGAAAACTGCCTTGTACTTCTCCAGGCGGGCATTTTCCTTTGCCTCACGCGCCTCTATGGCCTTCAACTGCTTCAGTTTCTTGGCACGCAACTTGGCCGCCTTCTTATCCGCAGCCAACTTGGCCTTGGCAGCATCCAGGCTGTCCAGACGCGCCCACTTCGCCTCACGTGCGGCATCCTTCGCGGCACGAAGCGAATCACGCTGCGCCTTCTTCAATGCAGCGGCATCAAGTACGGCAGCATTTACGGAAGAAGAATCCGAAGACATTGACAAGGAATCAGTTGCCGCCTTGGTAGAATCAGCGACAGCCGGAACTGCAGCATTGAGCGAATCCTTAGGCTGAACATTGGCGAGAGAATCCGGCGACGAAACCGAAGCCGAATCCACCGGTACCGACTTCGCAGCAGACCTTCTCTGAACCTCAGCACGTTCCTTCGCCAGCTTCCCGTCCGCAATCTTCTTCATCACGCCCGGCATATAACCCGGATAAAACTTGTCGGTATACTCAAACGACGTCCTCGGACGAGCCGCGTAACGCAAACGTTCTGAAGGCCTTATCGAATATGGAGTCACATCCTGCCTGCCGGAAGGACGAAGCTCGGGCTGCCACGAGAAACCCTTCAGCACACGCTCCTCACTCGTCATCTGTGCCACCGGATAACCGTCATTCTTTGCAGACTCGAAATAATAAACCCGGTCAATATCCCCGTTTTTGAAATACGCGCTCAGCATCTTCGCCTCGCTCTTGTTCACGGTCGCGTAAACACTATCCTCCTGCAAATAGAAAATCGCATTGGCATCACCCATCGCATCGAAACGCGACAACGCACCGGTAGTGTCGAAATAAGCGAGCATCTCCGTAGCGCGGATCTGGTCGTAGCACAACGTATCTTCCTTGATGATAATGAATGCATTGGACATCAGACTCGCCTTCTGCAGCGACTGGTTTTTCAGAACAGCGAAAAGACTGTCCGCCGAATACTGCCTGTTCGACTCGTTCCACACGATCGGCCTCTCATACATCCTCACCAATGAATCCAAGTCATTGTAAGCCAGCGAATCGCATGCAATCTGAATATCTGATTTATAAAGCTTTACGTTCTTTACAGCGGTAATGAAACTGATTTTCGTGGAATCCAGAGGCTCCGGAATACTATCCTTCTGAACAGCGAGCGAATCCGTTGCTGACGCCAGAGAATCAGCCCCGACCGCAAGAGAATCCAACCCGACAGCCAATGAATCCAGACCCGTCGTCAATGAATCCGTCCCCACCGACTTCGAGTCCAGCCCTGCGGCCGCAGCATTCGGGTCAATGCCTTTGTCCACTGCACCCCCTTTCGGCGCCTTCACATCACCCTCCACCTTGTCCGCACCACCTTTCTTGCCTCCCTTCGGCCTGTTCGGATCATTCTCCGCAGCCTTTGCCGCAGCCTCAGCCGCCTCCTTCGCCGCTTTCTGGCGATAATTCTGGACAGCATCCACAGACAAGTCCTCAAGACGAGACTTGGCGGCACTCTTCACGGCATCCTCTATCTGGAACATCATAAGAGACTGAGCCACAATCGAATCCGCGCCGAAATACACCGAATCAGGCGGCGCGGTTTCCGACTTCACCACACCGATGACTGCCGGTTCGCGCGTCATGACCAGTCGGGACAATGAATCCGTATACAGCATCCTTCCGGCGACAGCCGACATATCCCGCGTCGTATCCGTAACCTGCGCATTGCCAAGAAGTTCAATGTCGCCGGTAGGACGATAGTAGAACAATGAATCCGCCCATCCCTCCTGCGTGTCGCTCATACCGTGGACATCCCGGCGGAAAAGGAAAATCTCCCTGTTGCGGTCATACCATCCGGCGTTGGAAGACAACATGTTGTCCTCGCTCCATGCATCGGTACCGAAACCGAAAGATGCCTTGTTCCGGGCAGAATCATAAACGAGATTCGTCGTCTTCACGAACACGGAATCCGTGAACATATTGACATTGTCCGAAAATGTGAACGTCTTCGCCTTCGAATCGTAAGTACCTGTGCGACTTTCGATTACCTGACCTTCGGCATCCTTCATGGAACCGCCGTTGAAAAATATCGCGACACTGTCACGCGTATTGTAGTCAAGGAATTCCGTACGGAGAACATTGTGGTCCTTGTCCTCCAGCTGCACCAGCGAACCGCGGAACTCGGCCAGGTCACGGTCCACATAATAGGTGAGCTTGTCACCGGTCAGAACCGTCTGGTCCTGAAGGATTTTCACATTGCTGATAGCGAAAATTTCATTGGTCCGCACATTCCAGAGCGCGGTATCGCAAATGAGAAAAGTGTCATTGTGCAGGAAACGCGCCGGACCCGTGACCTTACGGTAATCCACCCCGTCCTTTTCTATCAATTCCATGGACTGCGCGCTCAACAGGCGTACAAGAGAATCCACCTGACTGCCTTTTTCCTGAGCAGACAGGCGGAAAAACATTGACAGAAATATCAATCCCGCTATGAGACTTCTGCGAAAAGTCATAATTATTTCTCAGATGTGCCCTCTTTTGCGACCTTGTTCCAGCCGTCGCGTGAGAACTCGCAATTCTTGAAGAGAGGGTCAATGACTATATATGTAGTTTTTATCTTACCGTCAATGAATTCGTCGATGGCTGCATTCTGCTCCTTGGCACGTGCCTCTTCGAGCAAGTCGCTGTAATCATTGTCGAAAGAAGCGGTATGCGCCGGAATAATCTTGTCGACGCGGATAATCTTGTAAACGGTATTGCCGTCGCGGCCCTCATTGTCCTTGGACTCCACCGGCTCCGAAATCTCGCCCTCCTTCAAATCCTTGATAGCCGCATAGTCCTGAGGCTTCAGCTGGTCAATCTCGAAATACGAAGAACCGGTATTAGGGTCAGCCATCTGACCGCCGTTGGTCTTCGTCTGCGCGTCCTGAGAATAGAACTTCGCAGCAAGCTCGAACGTCACAGCGTCATTCTGAATCTCCGTCTTCAACGAATCGAGAGTAGCGAATGCTTTCTGCCTGTCCTGGTCTGTGTATGAAGGCTTTATGAGGATGTGACGAGCATTGAACATGTCACCTTTCTTCTCCAGCACTTCGATGATATGGAATCCGTCAGGGGTCTCGACAATCTGCGAAATGACACCAGGTTTCAGCGCCATTGCCGCATCGGAAAACGCCGGCCAGAAAATGGACTTGGACGCCATTCCGAGCTCGCCGCCCTTCCTCGCGCTACCCGGGTCCTCAGAATAAATACGGGCCAATGTCGAGAATTTCTCGCCGTTGATAATTCTCTCACGGATGCTCAGAAGCTTCTCTTTCACAGCGAGATTCGCATTCTCACGGTCCGGATAGATGCTGATCTGGCTGAGCTGGTACTTGACCGGCACCATCGGCAGGTCCTCAGGATCCGTCTCGGAAATATACTTCTTCACATCATGAGGCGTAAGCTCCGGAATCGACGAAGCGATCTGCTGCTGCATCTGCTGGGTAAGCGACATGTCCTCCAACTGCTGCCTCCATTCCTGACGAAGCTTGTAAATCGGCTTGCCATAGAACTTCTCCACCTCGTCATCGCCACCGAAATTCGTCTGAATCTGCGCCATCCTCTGGTCCAGGGAGCTGTTCACCATCTCCTGGTTCACCGAAAGGGAGTCGATTCTCGCCTGCATGAGGAACAGCTTGGAATCCATCATGTGCTCCAGCTGCTCGCAACGCATGTTCTTGTCGGAATACATGCCCTGCATACGCATATACAATATCTCCTGTTCCAGCTGGGACAGCGAGATCATCTCGTTACCGACCACGGCTATAGTCTTGTCAATGAGCCCGTTAGGGTACGTCTGCGCAAAGCCGCATACCGGCAGGACGAGCGCCATTACAGATACTGTCAGTTTCAGAATATTTTTCATGTTTCTTCGATATTCATTATTGGTCCAACCCCATCAATAGATGATGAAATTTTCCAGATTGCGCGCATTCTCTATCAAGTCCCGTTCCAAACCGTTCAGCAACGCCTGTTTTCTGGTGCTGAGTATGATGTCCTTGATTCTTTCGCGATAATATTCCACCGGACCGGTCTCGCCTGCCTTCTTCAAGCTCCCGATATAGGCGATGTTCAGGTTCCCGTTATCATCCGGAATCTCCACCACCCCGTCCTTCAGCATTGAAAACACTGTACCATAGTCAGTTCCGAACTCCCGGGACAGCCTCACGAGGTCGATCCACTTGCCGCCGAAATCCGTGTACCGGAACGCCGAATAGGATGCGACACTGTCCGCCTCCATCTGGTCCTCCGGCTTGTCCGACTTCATTTTCTTCTTGATGATCTCCAGATTCGGGGAATCCGAAGAAATCGACAGGAAACGCGCCTTCGCTATCGGCAGCGACAGCTTGAAAGTCTCGATATGCGCCTCGTAGTATTTCTCTATCTGCGCATCCGTCACAGCCGTGTCAAGCCTCTGGTTCACATACTTCTGCTCATAACGGTACTTCAGCAGCGACCGCCTGTAGTCCTCCAGCTCCTTGTCCACGTTCTTCTCGCTTTTAGACAATTCCTTCTCGGCCACATCGATGAACGCCATGTCCGACGCCCACGAATTGATGTATTGGAGTGCCAGCCGCGTACTGTCCTCCGGGCTCGCCGAATCCGGAATATACGCATTCAGGTCCGACGCATACAGCTTATGGCTGCCGATTTTGGCCACCACACGCCCGTCATGAACAAACGACGTAATCGTCTTGCACGAATTCAGCCACGGCAAGACGATTACTAAAAGGCAAACGCCGAAAATATTCAGAAGTCTGTTTCCGGTCAATTCTATCTTGAATAATTAGGTGATTCCTTGGTGATTGTCACATCATGCGGATGGCTCTCCAGGTAACCTGCATTCGTGATGCGGACGAACTTGGCGTTACGCAACGATGCGATATCCTTCGCTCCGACATAGCCCATACCTGCACGCAAACCGCCCACAAGCTGATATACCACCTCGGATACAGTACCCTTGAAAGGCACCTGCGCCACAATTCCCTCCGGCACGAGTTTCTTCACATCTTCTTCCATATCCTGGAAATATCTGTCCTTCGAGCCATGCTCCATCGCTTCGAGCGAACCCATGCCTCGGTACGCCTTGAACTTCCTGCCATTCAGGATGATAGTCTCGCCAGGAGACTCCTCCGTGCCGGCAAAAAGCGAGCCCGCCATAATGGTGCTTGCGCCTGCGGCCAATGCCTTCGCGATATCGCCGGAGTAGCGGATACCACCGTCGGCAATGACAGGAACGCCCGTTCCCTCAAGCGCTTTCGACGCCAGCATCACCGCTGTCAACTGCGGCATACCGACGCCCGCGATGATTCGCGTAGTACAAATCGAGCCAGGGCCAATGCCTACCTTCACGGCACTTACACCGGCATCCGCCAATGCCTTTGCACCTTCTCCGGTAGCGACGTTGCCGGCAACGATCTGTATATCTCTGTTCTTGAATGCGTCACAAGCCTTGGCAATGACTTCGAGCACGCCTACTGAATGTCCGTGTGCAGTGTCGATCACCACAGCGTCAGCACCTGCACTCACGAGCATCTCGATTCTGTCGAGGGTATCTGACTTCACTCCGACTGCAGCTGCCACGAGAAGACGGCCCTTCGAATCTTTGGAAGCGATAGGATTGTCCTTGATTTTCATGAGGTCCTTGTAGGTGATGAGTCCGACAAGCTTGTTGTCATCGTCCACTACAGGGAGTTTCTCGACCTTGCTCTTGCGCAGGATTCCGGTGGCCTCCTGCAGGCTGATGCCCTTTTTCGCGGTAACGAGGTTCTCGCGGGTCATGATTTCGGAGATCGGCAATCGTTTGTTGTCCTGGAAACGGAGGTCACGGTTCGTGACGATTCCGATGAGCCTTCCGGCATTGTCCACGACAGGGATGCCTCCGATATGGTGCTTGGCCATCAATGCCAATGCGTCACCGACAGTAGCTTCAGGACTGATGGTGACCGGGTCGTAAATCATACCGTTCTCCGCCCTTTTCACACGGCGGACCTGCTCACACTGCTGGTCGATGGTCATGTTCTTGTGAATGACACCGATACCGCCGGCACGAGCCATTGCAATAGCGAGTTCAGCCTCTGTAACAGTGTCCATTGCAGAAGACACGATAGGAGTGCAGAGAGAAATATCTCTAGTGAACTTAGTGGAAACATCTACAGCTCTCGGCAAGACCTCGGAGCGTGCAGGAACGAGCAAAACGTCATCGAAGGTAAGTCCTTCTGGGATTTCTGTATTTACGAACTGCATTGTGAATAAATATATTTTGGCAAATATACGAATTTTTTGATTACGTACAGCCCTTCGGGCAAATCTTTGCCCAGCAAGAGAGACGATAAAACGGCAGCGGATGCGCCGACAGCGCAATTACAAGATTTTCAATATAAATGTAAGGAATTCCGGAATGTTTATGTACCTCTGCAGAATTATAGTGTGCGCGGCGCGATGCCGCCTTCGGAAAGGACTAATAAACAATAAATTATAAACGCATTAAACTAACAATTTATCATGACGAAAAACAATCAAAAGACCTACGAGCGCCCGACCCTCCAGGTGCTTTTCGTAGAAGCGGAAAGTGTGATGGCGACTAGCACTCGTTATAACTCACAAGGACTTCAAGACATTGATGATGTCCAAGATCAATCTGATGACTGGCGATAAAAAAATTGCGTTATGAAACATTATACCAAACTATTCTTTGCAGCCGCAATCGCCGCATTGGGATTAGCATCTTGTGCTAAAGAAGTTGCCCCAGTAGAAACCCCTAAGGACAATCTCGTAACCGTACACTTCGGTGCCACCTCCGGAATCGAAGGCGCCACCAAAGCCACACTCACCCCGAACGAACAAGAAACACTCTTCACCTCCGCCTGGGAGAATGTGGATAAGATTTTCATTCAATATGAAAACGATAAAACAACAGCAACCACAACCACAGGAACTTGGAATGGCACCAAATTCGAAGCTACTATGCCAAGTTACACTGGCATGTGGGAATACACAGCATGCTATCCAAACCCCGCAAACGCGGAAATCTCTTTTGGAACGAATAGAACTCAAAAAGGCAATCTTTATAACAGTAATTATGATGTAATGATTGCCCCTAAGATTAGCTGCGACCATGCTGATGCCGGCAAAGACGACAGTGGAAATGATGTCGTATTCAACATGGAACGCCAGACTGGTATCGTTTATTTTCACTTAAAGAGCGAACTCAACAATGAAGATGTCATCTCCGCAAAATTATCTGTAGAAGGCGGCAACATCGCAAGTTCTTATACACTACTTGGTCCTTCAGGATTTACTTGCGAGGAAGATTTGAAGGAAATCACCATTACCTTCGAAGAAGGCACTGCCCCGAAAGCATCCGACTTCCAGCTCTGGTACAATGTCCTTCCGACAGCATACACGTCAATGTCTTTAGAGGTGAAAACTGCCAACCACACCCTCACACTGAACAAAAACAAGGGAGGCAATTTCGCGGCTGGAAAGCTCTACAAGATTCATAAAGACAATGTAACCTGGACAGAAAACAAAAATGTCACATTCTTCTATGAGTCATTTGACTCTTGTGAAGGAACAGGTGGAAATGATGGACAATGGAGCGGAACAATAGCTAGCAATACTCTAGAAACAAAACATCTAGATAATCCATCTTGGGCCTTTGAAAATGAGAAAAGCGCTAATAAATGCGCAAAATTAGGCGCAGGAGACAAGGCAGGAAAGGCCACAACTCCAGCGCTCGGAATTAACACATCAACGGCTAAACTTTCTTTCAAAGCTGGCGCATGGGATGGAAATAACGAAAACACCTCAATCAAAGTCACAGCAAATAACGGCGGAACAGTTGAGCCGTCAACAATTACCCTGAAAAAGGGCCAATGGACTGATTATACCTGCACTATCAGCGGAGCCACAGAAACGACAACCCTTACATTTGCTGCAAGTCAGGCATCCAAGAATCGTTTCTTCCTTGACGAAGTCATGGTTTATTATGGAGAAAAACCAGTTATTGCTAAAAAACTCGAACAGAACATAACTTTCGAAAAAGGTAATTATTCTGTTTTGCTTGCAGATAAAAATTCATTCGTATCTCCAGTAGTCAACGGAGCTAAAACACATGTTTCATACTCCATCATCCTTGGCGAAGGAGTCGCAAAAGATGCCATAACCATCGATCCTATAACAGGAGAGGTAACAATCAATGCCGTAGGAACAGCGACAATCACAGCTACAGCAGAAGAAACAGAAGAATACAAAGCAGCTTCTGCTAATTACGTTTTGACAGTAACTGAAAAGAATCCGACGGGTCCAACTACAGTAGTAATTGATTTGTCAAAACAGAATTTCAAAAATCAACAGGAAATAAAAGAAGTATCGTCAGATCCTGTTTCCCTTATTTTTAATAAAGGCTCGAATAAAAATTCTCCTAAATATTTCACTACAGGAACGGCAGTACGCCTTTATGGGGGGAACACAATGACAGTTTCGTCTTCAAAAACGATTGTTAAGGTTGAGCTTACTTTCGCCACTGGAGAAGGCAATAATACTATAACAACAGATTCTGAAACTTACTTAAATGGAACTTGGACAGGCGAATCAAATAGCATCAAGTTTACTGTAGGCGGAACGTCAGGGCACAGAAGAGTTCAAAAAGTTTCAGTAACTTATAATTTGTAATTCAAATCCATAAACCAATAGCACCGAACCTCATATACTATTGGTGACACATGGTCAGTTTTCGTCTCGGCGGTACAAAAGGTGTATCGCCGAGACAATTAATATATATAGGCATGACTAAGCAATTCATTGAAACCGTTCTACTCGCCCTGGCGAAAGAACGAAAAGTATTTTGGTCTGAAGCAGACTTCCAGTTCGCATTTGCTTGGAAATTAAAAGAAATGCTCCAAAAAGAAAGCAACCCGCAAAGCACCATAAATGTGAGGCTTTAGCGAAGGGTTGATGCACTTGAAAAAAGGGATGATGGAAAGAAATCAGGAGATGCTTATATTGACATCTGGGTAGAGATCGACAAGATAATATATCCTATAGAGCTGAAATACAAGACAATCAAATGCACTATCACAGATGGTTCTGAAGAATATAAGCTAAAACAGCACGGCGCCAGCGACAATTGGTTGCTATCTGTATCTTAAGGATGTGAAGAGAATCGAGCAGCTCTCAGAATCACTTGGCGACAACTTCGGAAAAGGATTTGCTATTATGCTTACAAATGACCACTTGTATTGGGATAGCCCCAATACTTCCACAGACACCACCATCTTCAGAGACTTTAGAATTTATGACGGGAGAACGATTCCAGCGGGCCAGGAACTTGATTGGCACCCATCGTCAAATAATCGACCTGCCTGGCAGAAAGAATTGGGAAAGCTAAACGATAATTATATCATAGAATGGGGAGATTACTCAAATTTTAATGAAGAAGGAGAGGCAAATGAAAAAGAAAAGATGCCCCCTTTCAAATACACCATAATTAAAATCAACTAGAGCCCGCTCCGTACAAAAACATTGAACCGGCCCGACTCCACCGCATTGGGACAACCGCACACTTCTCCTACGCCAGAAACTTACCGGTTCATCGACAGGCCATAAGTAACGTGAAAAATAACCGGCCTCAGATCAGGAGAAAATTTTCGAGGATAGATCCATTTTCGAAGATGGCGCGTGCCGGCAGCACATGAAACCTGAACGCGCACCACAAACGGCACTCATAGAGCGACTCCAAATGTCCAGTCCTGAAAAAAGTATACCGATATTGAGCAATAAGTAGTAGGACGTGACGCATAAATCCCAGTCTCACAACTGATTAGCCATTTTCAGAGTCATTGTTTCGCCAACTCTGAAAATAGCGAACAATCTAAAAGCCAACCATTTACGCGCCACACCCAATGTGTCGTCCTAAAAAAAGTTCACCAAAAAAAGTAAACTTTTATGGACGCTAAATGCTATCAGGCGATGCGGCACGCCCAGGGAAAAATTGAGATCTTTGACAATCCTCAGAAACGTAGAATAGCGACATCAATTATGACACACCGAGAAGAAGTACAGCTTCTCCATGACAAGATCAGGGACCTCTACCTCCAGATTCGAGCCAGTACCACACATAACAAGTCTCCGGGCTTCCACCAGAACTACATCACTCTAGCGGTTCCGGCAGAAGCCCGGACTTGTTTTCTACGACTTTTTTTAAACTCAACCCCCACACAACCATGCACACCATCGCCTTCAGAGACTTTAGAATTCACAAAGGGAGGAAGATTGCCGCGGGCGCGACACTCGATTGGGGCACACCATCAGATAACCGACCTGCCTGGCAGAAAAGATTGGAACCTTTCAATCTAAATCATGATTATACCATAAACTGGGGAGATTACTCAAATTTCAATATGGAAGGCGAGGCAAATGGCGAGGACTTCCCTTTCAAATACACCATAATTGAAATCAACTCGGACCAGTCCTAAACATATTCATTGAACTGACAAAATTCTACCTCATTGGGGCAACCGCATTCATCTCACACGACAAACTGAACAATTCAGCTGAAACTCATATACTATCACTTTATATGAAACCAGAACGAACACCTCAAACAGCACTCATAGAGCAACTCCACAGATTACACGACCTGTGCAAATCATACGATAACGGAATGTGCGTCGCAATGGATATCGCAGTCGCATTGCGGACATTGCTGCACGATAGTCCGAACGGAAGAAGTCTTTCAGTCCTGACCCAATGCGGATTGCGCGATAAAGTTAAATTCCTGGACACGACGGCCCAAAGAGGAACCATCTCCTTCTTTGCTGTAGGGGATAACGTCTCGAACAAAAACATACAAGTCGCCACACATATTTATTGCGGCCTGCTCTGTAAGGAGATCAACAATTCCGATAATGGTGGCGTCAGATACACATTCTCCCCTCTTCGCAAATCCCCCTTATATTCAGATTACGAACAAAGGTGCATCAGTCAAAATAGATTTCTCTCCACGAAGGACTGGCTGGACTTCAACATATTCGAGGTATTGAAAGGCAGGAATTGGGGAGAAGAACAGAATTGGCATTTATCACGATACCAATTGTTTACCATCTTAGCGAACAAAGATGGAGGAGCTCATTATGAAAACAATCTTCAAGACAAGAGAATTGAGGAAATGTTTTACAATGAGTACCGTGACACGCAAGCATTGCATCTGATAATAAATGGTTCAGATGTCTGTTTTGAGAACACCCCGATATATCCATCTGTCCGTCAAATAGCACAAGAGGCGTTAGTATCACTGGAACTACATCTAAAGAATAATACCCTAAACCAGCCACACCACCAGTTTCGACTTTCTCGCATATTTTCCAAACACTCCTGACACGAACACCAAGTCGAAGAAGAAGTCGCGAGATTTTGAGTGCACCGCTACCATAACCATTACACATCGCACAAGGCGCGGCCGAAGACATGACACAGAATGCGTGGCGCATAAATCTCTGTTTCATAACAGATTAGCCATTTTCAGAGTTATTGTTTTGCCAACTCTGAAAATAACGAAATATCTAACATTCAGCTATTTACGCGCCACGTCAAATGTATCGTCCTGAAAAACGTTTACCTGATAATCCATGTACAGGCAAAAGCCCCGGCGGGGGTGATGCCTATGGAGGCATGGCCGTCCATGACCTTGTGAATGGGTGTCAGGCGACAGCCTGACGGGATGAGCGAAGCGAACCTCCAGAGGTTCCACCCCCGCCGGGGCGCGTCCAAGGTCGACACAAACGTCACCATGATTACCTCCGGAGCAAGCTGTCGGGACGCGGCCACGGCATATTTTGTAACTGACTGATAATCAAATACCATTTTAACAGCAGCGTGGAAACGCAGGCGTTTTTTGGCCACGTTTCCACGCCCAGTTTTATAACTCATTGAGAATCAATGCTATTTCGGGCCCGAGCGTGGCCGCGTCCCGAGAAATTACAATTTTGTACTGTGGCGCAAGACAGATAAAAATCATAAATTAATTTCCAGAAAAAACCACGAAA
>ULSH01009217.1_pt1 | contig 19273 bp, 12 predicted proteins | sample 1956151 | NCBI WGS metagenome assembly ULSH01 (sample SAMEA4835702, study PRJEB28245) | human gut metagenome | biome: gut microbiome; material: fecal sample | place: Denmark | collected 2008 | reverse complement strand
GCAACAACGGCTACTATTATTATCAGCCGTCATACGCCTCTTATGTGGCCGACACATTCTCCGTGGCCGGTAAGGTGCAGCTCCATCTGCAGGTGGCCGACAATCTGCCGCCGGAGGTAGGGCGCAAGTGGTACATCGGCAATGTCGACCTCCAGTTCCGCCGCACCGTCATGGAACCGCTCACCGATTCCATCCAGCGCTACAACCGGCGCACGGGCAAGGCCCGTCCCTACATCTTCCGGTTCAATGGAAAGCGCATGCCGATCAGTCCGCGTGTTGTGATGTCAGAGATGAGGTTCCGGCCGGGACAGCTCTACAACTATGCCAACTATCAGGAGACGGCCAACCTGTTCTCCTCGACGGGACTGTTCAGCATGGTCGACTTCAAGTTCACGCCCCGTGACACCACGGCCACGTGCGACACGCTCGACGTGGCGGTCAACTGTGTGTTCCAGAAGCCCTACGACTTCTATATATCCGCCAACCTGACGGGCAAGTCGAACAATTATTTCGGTCCCGGTGCGGAGATCGGCCTCACCAAGCGCAATGCGTTTCGGGGAGGCGAGACGCTGGACCTGTCGGCCTATGGCAGTTATGAGTGGCAGACGGGACACAACGCGGATGGCAGCAGCGGCCATCTTAACAGCTACGAGTATGGCTTCTCCGCTTCGGTGGAGTTCCCGCGACTCGTGATGCCGTGGGCGCCCCGGTTCCGCCGCCATCGCCGCAACTATGCCACCCCGTCCACCACTTTGAAGATCTCAAGCGATGTGGTCAACCGTGCCAAGTACTTCAAGCGCCACATCGTGTCGGCGAAATGGATGTACACCTATCAGCCGACGGCCACCGTCCGCCACCAGTTCTCACCGCTCACGCTGTCCTACGAGTACACGGTGAATTCGTCCGCCACCTACGATTCCATCGTAGCGGCCAATCCCTATCTGCTGATGACGATGCAGGATCAGTTCATCCCGAAGATGCAATATGTCTTCTCCTATTCCTCGCCGGCCTCCTATGTCAACCCCATCCGTCTGCAGGTGACGGCCAGCGAGGCGGGCAACATCCTCTCGCTGGGCTATCTGGCGGCGGGAAAAGGCTGGAACACGAAGGACAAGACCCTGTTGAAGAATCCCTATGCGCAGTTCCTCAAGCTGGAGGCCAACCTGGTGAAGACGTGGTCGCTGAGCGCACACACCTCCCTGGTAGGCCATGTCAATGTGGGTGCCGTGTGGACCTATGGCAATTCCGAGGAGGCGCCTTACAGCGAGCAGTTCTATGTGGGTGGCGCCAACAGCATCCGTGCCTTCTCCATCCGTGGTGTCGGTCCGGGAAGCTACAGCAATGCCGGCTCGGCCGATGTGTATAACCTCGGACGGACGGGCGACCTGAAGTTTGTGGCCAATCTCGAATATCGTCCGCGTCTCTTCGGCAATCTCTATGGAGCCGTGTTCCTCGATGCGGGCAACGTATGGCGCATGCGCGACGACGGACGTGAGGGAGCTAAGTTCGAGTTCAAGAACGTGCTGAAGGAGATGGCCCTCGGCACGGGTGTCGGACTGCGCTACGACCTCAACTTCTTCATGATCCGTGTCGACTGGGGTATCGGTCTGCACCTGCCCTATAAGCCCGGCTTCTATAATTTCGACAACTTCAAGGACAGTCAGAGCCTTCATTTCGCCATCGGCCTGCCGTTCTGATCCTGATCCCGACTTCTATATTCTCTTTAATCATTATAGCCTTGTGCTCCCGACTTGCCGATAGAGGCATGTCGAGAGCATCCTTTTTTTATGCCTGTGCCTGTGGGCACATCTTCAGCGTCATCTCAGACTTGTCGTTCGGTCTTGATGTCTTTTTCGGACCCAAGCTAAACAATCCCCTATATTCATCGGGCGAGCCACTACATCCTTCTACGCCCTGTGTGACTGGTAGGAGTGGTGCACGATTTGTAGGGACGCACTATGGGGCGTCCGGATATAGGTTGGTCCAATATAAGCCTTTATGTTCTTGTTTTTATATGACTTAGGATAAATGCCATTTCCCAAATAAGGAAGCAGGAAACGGGATATAATTCGGAAATGATATATATCTTCTTCAGGCTTTGTAACCGATATTTTATTGAAAAATGATTCTTAATGAATATAGGACTTGAATTTTTGATAAGCCCGATAAACATCATCTATGGAAAATCTATTTTTCATTATTATACCTTAATATTAAATGATTCATCAGCCTAATCCTTACAGCTGTCTACTATACGGCTGACCCAGACTGCAAACCGAGGGCATTTGTCTAGGATGGTGTTGATGCCTATTTCCAACGCGATGAGATTGCCTTCAATCACCTTGTTATAATCCGGCTTAATAGCCAGGATCCTTTTTGATGGGGCACCTTGAGGAGAAGTATTTATGTCCTCTGGATTGGCGTAAGAAGAGATGATGGCCGCCGTCTTTTGGGCACATGCCTCAGAGAAATAATACTCGAAGCCCCTATTGTTTGAAAACAAAAGTGCCTCAAACTCATGCAACTGTATGTAGGAAAAGAAGCGTCGGTCGTCGATGTGCTTATTCAATGACTCCTCCAGTGCCTCCACACACTGGATCTTGTCCGTGATGGCCATGCACTGAGCATAGTCCGGCATCGTGTTCGGCAACCTGAAGAAATCAATGAAGGTGGTGACTACGAAATCGGTATTCGCGGAGCAGAGCAATATCTTTATCGTGTTGTACAAATGCTGATAATTGACCATGCCACCCCGTCCACTCCTGCTTGTGTGTATCAGCACAGGGGTGACACTATAGATGCCCGAATCTTGCAGATAGGGAGCCATCAGTTCGTTGACGAACTCTTGCTCCGTCTGTCCTTCCACAACGATATATAACCGCTTCATAGCTGTCCTCCTATCATGTTCTTTTCCCACAGATCGCTGATGGTAAGGTCATAATCGGCCATCCACCGTTCCAGCTCATTGCCCGACAAATGGCGGAACACTGACTGATGGTCGGCACGATCCACGACGATTACATCCTTGACATCAAAACAATTGACGAGATTGATGGACTGCGTGGACAGGATGATCTGACTCTTGCGGGAAGCTGTCTTGACAAGCTCTGCCAGCTTGTTGATGGCGGCAGGGTGCAATCCAATTTCCGGTTCATCAATGATGATCACCTCCGGTCTCTTCGACTGCAACAATAATGTTGTCAAGGCAATGAAACGCAATGTGCCGTCGGAAAAGCTATAGCCGTCCAGATACATATCCGTATCTTTCTCCTCCCACTCGAGACGGATTCTGTTGTTGTCGTTGGCGTCGGGATGCAGCTTGAACCTCTTGAAATAAGGAGCCACGGAACGGACGACTCCCTCGATCAGGCGGAAAGACTTCTCATCGGTCTGCATCAGCAGGTATAAGTATGCCGCCAGATTGGAACCGTTATCGCGCAGGTAGGCATTGTCATTGATATTGCAAGCACCACGCATCGGGGAGCTCGTGCTGGTGTCGTGAAAATGATAGACCGTGAAGCTGCTCAAATATCTCTTCAGATAATCGGCTCTCCAGCGCTTGTTGTCGGCTAATGAGGATTCGTCCACGGCGGAGTCCCATAGCGTTCTGTTCCACTCAGAGTATTTCTTTCCAGACTTATGAAAGTTGTTAAAATAATCGCCTGTATATTCAAGATAGCCTTTACTGGACTGGGACGGGCGGATCTCAAAGAAAAAGGCATTGGTATCATCAAAATCCAGCAGACCTTTTATGGAATCCGACACCTTCCTTCCCTGGTATAACAAGTTGTCGATGCCTCCCTTAGCCAAGGTATAGCTGCCCAGCCGTTGCTCATAGATGGATTTGACCAGTTCAAAGAACGAGATAAAATTACTTTTACCAGCTCCGTTCGAACCGATCAGCACATTCATGCTGTGCAGGGGTAGCGTCAAGTCTCTTATGGACTTATAATTCTTTATCAGAACTTGCTCTATCATCTTCTACGATCTTAATTCCTCAATAATGAACAGTGTCCGCCCATCGAATCCCAAATTCCAATCGGGATGCCATAAGAAAAGCCATTGGACAAGATAGATCACGCTATCCAAAGGTCAGACGATAATAAGGCAGAGGTAACTGCACGGCGAGTTTTCTTTATCCACTATCTGCAGGACCGCACTGTCAGCTATGTGCAAAGATATAAAAAGAGATTGAAAAGATAGAGGTTCTTCTTCTTTTTTTATTGGTCACGACCTTATCCATGCGAAGCGACGCTTTATATCCTATCTGCATGTCATGGGAGAACGGATGAAGGAAATAGGCCGACGGTAAAAGTCCCCTGCTCTTTGCCTCAAGACAGTTTCCTTTGGGGAAAGTAGTGAGATTGCCATCTCTGGATTTCACTTTTTTGTCGCCGGTGGACAGGTTGTGCAAGGTAAGTCCTTCAAAAGGTCATGGATGATTGATGGAATCCTGCCGATGATGTGCTTGATCAACCTCGTCTGTTTTTGTCCCCTTGCTCATGGTTTTACTTGCAGATGATTTCCGAGTATTGTACCCGTATGGCCCTGTGTGGCCGGTAGGAATGCCGACGGACGGGCTGCGTGCGTGCCTGTGCCGAAATTATCGGGGCATTTGCACGGCCGGTTGACATATCTTTTGTACCTTTGTGAGAAATAACGCTAAAGGACCGCAATCATCTTGTCACTCATGCAACTCACCTATATCTTCCATAGCGGTTTCGTGTTCGAGACCGACCAGTGCATCCTCGTGTTCGACTACTGGATGGATCCGGCGGGCGTCCTGCCCCGCTATCTGGAGTCGTCCAAGCCGATGTATGTCTTTGCCAGCCATTTCCATGAGGATCATTTCACGCCGGAGATCCTCACGTGGAGGGAGCGCAAGGACAATATCCGCTATCTCCTGTCCAAGGACATCCTGAGGCATCGCCGGGCCCGGAAGGAAGATGCCGACGCATGGCTGGGCAAGGGTGCCACGTGGGAGGACGCGCTCGTCCGCGTGACGGCGACGGGCAGCAACGACAGCGGCGTGTCGTGGGTGGTGGAGACCGGCGGCATGCGCCTGTTCCATGCCGGCGACCTGAACAACTGGTATGCCCGTTTCCTTACCGACGACTATCAGGGCGGACTGGTGTACAGTCCCGACTTCGGCATCGACGTCGATCCCGTCAAGGAGGAGAAGCGCTTCCTGGGCGAGCTGAAGGACATCCGCAAGCTGACCGGCCGTTTCGACGTGGCGATGTTCCCCGTGGACGGGCGCATCGGCAACGGCTACACGCGTGGAGCCCGCCAGTTTCTCGACAGGTTCCAGGTCGGCCTTCTCGTCCCCATGCACTTCGTGACCGTCGGCTTCCGCTCGGCCTGGCGTATGAAGGAGTTCGCCGATGAGAAGTCCGTGCCCTTCTGGTGCATCTCCAGGGAGGGCGAGAGCCGTGAGGTGAGGAAGCGCATCGAGGTGGTGGCAGCGGTGATCGTCCGCGACGGCAAGTATTTCGCCACGCAGCGCGGCTATGGTGAGTTCAAGGACTATTGGGAGTTCCCGGGAGGCAAGGTGGAGCCGGGCGAGAGTAGGGAGGAGGGCCTGATGCGTGAGATACGCGAGGAGCTCGACACCGACATTCGTGTGGATGCCTTCCTCACCACGGTGGAGTGCGACTACCCATCCTTCCATCTTACGATGCACTGCTACCGGTGTACCGTCGTCTCCGGCAGGCTGGTGCTGAAGGAGCATGAGAATGCAGCCTGGCTGGATGCCGGTCAGCTCTACGCCGTCCATTGGCTCCCGGCCGATCTGGAGGTGGTGAGGATGATCACGGCACAGGCGTCCCGGTAGGGCAGCCCGCCGCCGATGGGTCCGCTGTCCTTATGTCCTGCCGATGGTGCCATCGTTGGAGGGCTTTCATCCTTGCCGCTGCTCTCTTTTCCGATGTGGAGAAGGAGATCATCCGATGTGCCTGTGTCTGATAGCCGGTCTGCAGCAGGAGCCGGCCTTCGTTCTTCCTCGTGTCCCTTCTCCCTTTTTCTCGATTATTATGTTTATTCGTAGTGAAAACAGTCCTTTCGTGGAGGGCTGCGCTGTTGGGGATAGAAAAGTCATAAAGATTTGATTATGAGGAAATAAAGCAATAAGGAAGTAACTGCTTTTATGTTAATTTATGGCATTTTTGTCTCAAAAAACATTTTGGAGACTATCATGCCATTCAATGGAATCTCAATATTCCAAGTCAAATAATGAGTAACTTATACCGTAGAGTGTTAAAACACAATTAAAACGTAGTATTATTACGAATTTCCCAATATTTATTTCGTAGATAATAAAAATATTTTATACTTTTGTAAGTGAATTACGATAATGATATAGATTCTATGATAAGAAATTTCTGGGTAAAGAATTATCTTTCCATTCGAGATAAGCAGGAATTAAGTTTCCTGGCTAAAGGGCCTTCTTCGGAACTTGTTTCGGAGGTTGCCGAAGGGGTGTTCTTGTATAAGTTAGGAATCCTATACGGTTCCAATGCCTCAGGAAAGTCAAATATGCTGATTGCTTTGAATGAAGTCTTTCGTTTGTTGGTTCTGCCAAAATCAGATGCGACTCAAAAAATAAATGGAAGTATTCCATTCTTGCTCACAAAGGATGACCCGACTGAAATGCACGTTTCATTCTATGCCAATGGCATTAGATATGACTATGATGTGAAGTTTAATGATAAGTACATTTTACACGAGGCGCTATATTATTATCCGAACAAATCTAAGTCGTTGTTCTATGAGCGTACGTTCGTCGGCGATAATGTACAGGCAGAAATTAAGTTCGGGCCAAGCCTTAAACTGCTTGTGAAGACGCAAGACAGTATTCGTGAAAACACGTTGAATAATCATAGCGTTTTGTCTGTTTGTCGAAAGGCAGCCTTGAAAGAAGATATTGCCCCATTCAATACTCTCCACAATTGGATTATGAAAAATTATCATGACGTAGATGGAGATAACGAAAGGGGAGTGGTCGAGATCTTAAGGGATGCCTATAACGACCCGAAAAAATGCAGGTTTTACAACATCATGCTACAAAAGGCAGATCTGAATATCTTGGAATATAGGCCTATTACTGAAGATCGTCTTGTGACGAATGAATTCCGTGAACGTATCCAAAAGGAAAATCTTCCGGAAGAGCTTAAAAAGACATTGCTCAGACCTACCTCTGACTCTATTACGTTTGCCAACCACTCTGTAAATGGAGATTTTGACATTCCCCTCAAATGGCAGTCAAAAGGTACACTAAAATACATACGTATTTTGGAAGCATTGTATGATATGATAACAAGTTCTCATGTGTATTATCTTGACGAATTAGGTGAGGATTTGCATTATGACTTGTTATACTATTATCTTAATGTCTTTATATTCAACTCCGACAAGTCACAGCTGATTATCACCAGCCAAGAGACGACGCTGCTTTCTCAGGACCTTATCAATGAGAACAGAGGTGTTGTGTGGTTCGTGGAGAAAAACAGGGAGACCGCATCTTCCGAGTATTCTCGTGGTGACTCTTTCGGGTTACACAAGAACCTGTCTCTCTATAACTCTTACCGTATTGGCCGTTTGGGAGCAAAGCCCGAATTGGGTAGCATATTTATTAATTTGGAGGATTGATATGGGCAAGTTACGACAAGCAGCACTTATCTTGGGTGAAGGACCTACGGAATTTTTCTATTTTAAGTCCTTGTGCGATGTGTTTAAACACTTGACCATTAAGCCGGATTATCCTAAGCACACAAACATTAAGGAACTTGGGGCCAAGATAGAAGAAGGAATAGCAATGGGTTACAACCATATCCTTTGCATTATTGATATGGATACCAAGGACAAAGAGCCAGAGCGTTCTCAATATCAAAAGCTGAAAGCAAAGTATGCCAAGCCTATCGACAAGCCCAAGAAAGGCATATACTGTAAGGTCGAGTTCTTTGAGACTCACCGCTGTACGGAACTGTTCTTTCTCTACTATTTTCGCTACACTTCGCGTCCATACGCTGAGCAAGAATCATTGCTAAAAGACTTGAACCAATCTGTAGAATATGAGAAAACGACAAACTTCTTCATTAAGTGTAAAGGATTACACTCATACTTCGAACGTAACGGTGGCTCTTTGACATCTGCCATAGACAATGCTAATCACTCATTGGAAGAAAAAGAGACGAGTGGCAGAAATTACACATACTCCGAACTGGGACGGCTTATGAAGATTTTGGAGAGCTTATAAGATTCAATTTCACGATAAAAATAGAAATAAGTGTTCCCGCTAAGGAGGGAAAGGTGCTGGTAATCGTAAAGGATGAAGCTATTTGGTGTACCCTGAGGCTATGGGTATAGTCTTTCTAGGGTGGAATTTCTACTACCAGTAAGCAACTGAAGGATATTTCTCAGGAAGGGGGACTGCAGAGAGGAGTGGTTGTTTCCATTTTGGAAATAACCACTCGGAATGATGCAGCTTCAAAAGTGAGTTGGTATAATATTCCTTGGCCCGGCGTTTTAGGGCTTATGATACTGCAATTTTGCGGTATTATGGAATCTGTTCATGACGATGTGGCAATAATTGGCAATCTTTGCCGTAAATATTGCGTCGTTTTCTGTATTGAAATACCGCATCACTCTAAATCCGAAGGACTATGTATATACACGAAAGGATAATAGGATTTCATTTAGGTGGGATGCCTCCGTGCTTACCGCCATTCTTGAAGCGGTGGGCCGCAAGCAGGGACTGCTGTATGGCAGGCTTGCCTCGCTGGAATTCGACAGCAAGCTGAAGGCTATGGCAGAAAACCTGATGTATGAAGTGGTCTATTCGTCGGAAATCGAGACATACGCCTGAATGTGGACGAGGTACGGTTGTATAGCTCGGAAACTGGGCATGAAGAACGTCAGACAGACCGCACCTTTCCGTGGATTCTGTCGTGTCAGTCATGCTCGATGCCGTGAGCCACTATGTTCTTTTGGCAAAGGGCTTCTTCCGGGCCGTTGAGTCAAAGGCAGACGGATGTGCTGAACCTTTTCCTTGACGATGAGGCGAAGATTACAAACTGCCGGGGCGTCTTGTCACAAATATGCTTTTTGTTTTGCGAGGATACTAATTATTTCAGTAATTAGTGATTCTTTTTAAAATTCTCAGCCTGTTCGAGAACTTCTTTGAACACCTCATCATTTGTTACAGGAGGATAGCCATGTTCTGCCAACACAACGATAAGATCCATTTTCAGCTCGGCTTTGATGTCGTCACGCGTTGACCAATCTGTATATTTAGATTTGTCATCCACAATTTTCTTTATTTCGGCAGCAAGCACCAGCAATTTATCTTCAGGGTACTCAAATCCAAATTGTTTGGCTATTGCTTTCAGTATGTCATAAAATGCCTTTTCTTCATAACTTATACCTAGACCTTTATATGAAGATTTTTCCTTGTTAATCTCTTTTAAGAGCATTGCCATCTGGTTGGCAACTTCTGTTACCACTTCATCGGCAAACACTGCACTGTCGCGTCTGTCGTTATATTTATCAACAAGATCGTTAAGCCTTTTTGAAAAGTCTACGCCCTGCATCTTGTTTACTTTCTTAAATTCAGTAATAACCATACGCAACAGTCTTTCCATAAGTTTCACTTTCGTGTTGGGCATTTGCAGCTTGGCCAACCTTTCCATATATTCCTCGCTCAACACATCAAGATTTTTCTTATCACTGCCTATACGGATTATTTCTTCCACGCCTTCCGACTGAATAGCCTCTTCAATCATGGCACTTACCCTTCTGTTCATTTGTGAGGCATCAGGAGCCTCGCCTTTTGTCAGTTTATATATGACAGCCCGCACACCGGTGAAGTAATGTATGTCCTCTCTGTCTGAGGAAGTTAATTCTTCACTGTTGCTGCATAAGTTGAAGGCGGATTTCAGTTTCTTGGTATGCCCCATAAACAGATTTTCCTGTTCTTTGGTGCGTTGCATGAATTCAGCACCACGGTTAAGACATTCCAACTGTTCCAATGGTGTGCCGCTTGTGAATTTTGAATAGTCAAAGCCGTTGAACATACGCCTTATTATGTCGAGCTCGTCTTTTACCATAACGATTGACTTTTCAAGACTTTCAATAGAATCATCATCACTTTCACCTTGAGCATAACGCTTTAAGGCTGTATTCATATTGTTCTTTATTCCGATATAGTCAACAATCAGTCCCTTATCCTTCCCCGGATATACTCTGTTTACGCGTGAAATTGTCTGTATCAACGTATGCTGTTGCAGCGGTTTGTCAATATACATTGTGTCAAGACAAGGTACGTCGAAACCTGTAATCCACATATCTACCACAATGGCTATCTTGAAGTTAGATTTCGGATTCTTGAATGCTTCCGCAAAGTCTCTTCTGTCATCGTCCGTTCCCAACAGATTATACAAGTCGGGCTCGTCGTCTTTGGTACGTGTCATTATAAGCTTCATCCGCTCTATCGGTCGCTCCTTATTGCCGTATAGGGCTACAGGTTCGGCTGCCATGGCATAGTCTTTCTTTTCTTCTTCCGGCAGCTTCACCCATTCAGGTCTTAGGGCTGCGATTTTCTTATAAAGATTATATGCTATTGTGCGGTTAGAGCATACAAACATGGCTTTACCGACTACGGTGCTGCCTTCTTCTACACGTTTCTCATAGTGTGCAATGAAATCCTCAGCCACGGCCTGCAAGCGGTCTGAATCGCCAAGTATGCTTTCCATCTTGGTCACGGCCTTCTTGCTTTCCTCTATCTGATGCTCGTTGCTGCCTTCCTCTGCACATTGCTTGTAGTATTCTTCTATCTCATTCAGTTTTGCATTGTCGAGCAATACTTTTGCCGCACGCCCTTCATACACGATGCGTCTTGTTATGTCATCTGCTACTGACTCTGTCATGGTATAGGCGTCGACAACTTTTCCGAACACGTCGATGGTAGCGTCTATCGGCGTACCTGTAAAGCCTACGTATGTGGCGTTTGGCAGCGAGTCGTGCAGATATTTGGCAAAGCCGTAGCTTCTCTTCAGTCCGCGTTCGGTCTGTTTTATGTTTTGTTGCAGATTTGTCTGCGAACGGTGTGCTTCATCGGATATGCAAATAATGTTTGCCCTGTCTGACAGCAGTTTGGTGTCTTCGGTAAACTTATGAATTGTTGTAAGAAACACTCCGCCGCTTGTACGTCCTGCAAGATACTCACGCAACTTGGCGCGGCTTTCTACCTCTATCACACAGTCGTCGCCGATAAATGTCTTTGCCTGTACGAACTGTTCAGAGAGCTGTACGTCCAGGTCGGTGCGGTCGGTAATAAGCACGATGGTAGGACTGGCAAAAGCCTTACTGCGCATAAGCATACGGGTAAGAAAGAGCATCGTAAAACTCTTTCCGCAACCTGTTGCGCCGAAATATGTACCGCCCTTTCCGTCGCCGCCTTCATGCAGACGCGAGTGCTTAAGGATATTGTCAAACAGCTTATGCGTGGCAAAGAACTGCGGATAACGGCATATTATCTTGCTTTCCGTCTTCGACGAGTCGGGCATGTAAACAAAGTCTTTCATTATGCTCAGCAGACGTTTCTTGCCGAACATGCCTTTCACCATTGTTATCAGCGAGTTTATGCCGTCGTCGGGTTTGTCCTCGCTGTTCACCTTACGCCATGAATAAAAGAATTCGTAAGGCGTAAACAGAGAGCCGTATTTGTTGTTCACGCCATCGCTTATTACTACGAAGGCGTTATATTTGAACAGTTCGGGTATGTCGCGACGGTATCTTACGGTAAGCTGTCTGTAAGCGTCCATGATAGTTGTGTCTTCCTTAACGGCACTTTTAAATTCGAGCACAACTACCGGCAGGCCGTTTATATAGACTATGCCGTCAGGAATACGCTTTACGTCGCCTTGTATTTCGAGCTGGTTCACTATGCGGAACGTGTTGTTGCTCTCGTCCTCAAAGTCTATCGGTTCGATAAACAGGTCGGGCTGCGTCTTGTCTTCACGCTTCAACGAAAAGCCCTCGGTCATAAGGCGGTAGGTGTTCACATTCTTATCGTACAGCAAAAATCCGTTTGCTGCCGTAAGCTTTGCTACCACGCTTTCTACCTCAAGTTCCGTTATCTCGTCTTTCGCATAGCGGCTTCGCAGATATGCACGTAGGTCTTCACGAAGAATAACATCGCTCGCCTCTTTGCTTATTTCTTCGCCGTTGGTATATATGTAGCCCTCTTGCTGAAACAGCTCCATAATGGACATTTCAAGGGTGTGTTCGTTGAAGTGTGACATAAGATTACGTTATTTAATGCAGGCTTGAATAAATAGTTTTCCAAATGGGGTTACTTCATAATAACTTTTTTCGACTTGAATTTCTTTGTAAGTTTTAGGAACAAATTGTTCTTTTAATTGTTCAAACTTACAAGCACGTTTTATCTCATTATAAATTGTTTCATCAATAATACATGTGCCTACCATATCGCACAAAATACCTAAACTTACTAAATTTGCTAAATATGCATTTATATTTTGGGGAAAATTTAATTGTATGTATTGCGTTAAAAGAGTTTTATGATACATTAAATTAATATATCCATCGCTATTTAAGCCATATCCATTAAAATCACAATATTGAATATTATTTTTCCCTTTTAGAAACTTTATAATTTTTGCTTCATCAGGTGATAATCTTTCTATCATCGTAACAAAAGAAGGATGGGCTGTATTTACCATGTCCATATTAGATGCATTTGCCAATAATGTTGTAAATAAATCAGCTATTTCATCATTTGTCGTATATGACAATTTTTCAATAATAGGTGTCCCTATTTGAGGATGCACTTCACAACGTTTTTCTTCTGGAACTTCTTCTAGCTTCTTTTCATATTCTGTAATTCGTTTCTTGAAATTTAGTTTAAACTTTTCATTTAATAACTTTACTGGCAATAAAAAAGATGTGCTGAATTCAAATACTGTTCCTAAAGCTTGCCCAACTGCTTTTACACTTGGCTGAGCAAGATCTGTATAAATTTGTCCTAATATATTAGGCGTTTCTTTTACTAAATCTAAAACTGAATTATCCATAAAGTTCTTATTTTTTATCTCTATTTTCTACTGAGTTTTTAATAGATTTGGGCAATTTTTGATAAAGTGAATCTATTTCTTTAGGTTCCGTAATCATTCGTTCTACAATGATGTTTAATAATCGCATAAGCATGATAGCCGTATCTTTATCATCAACGTCAAATGCTATTTGTCCAGGATGAACAGCTTTATTCCCAACAACACGAACAACATCCAAAGCTTTTTGTACCGTTTCTGGTAATCCTTTTCTTACTAAAGCTCCAATGTTTTTATTGATGTCTCGGTCTGTTTCTCCTAATTCATTACATAATCTATCTATAGCGAGACGCAATAATGCACAAGCAGCTCTTGGTGATTTATTATAAATTAAACTGGCTTCATCATATAATTGTTTTACAGAATCAGGCATATCTGCATTAGCTTCTTCGGCTATAATATCCGGATATACATATATATTATCTATCCAAATAATTTCCTTTTTACAATTTTGACATGTTGCTATAAGTATCCAGTTAGTACCGATCATGGTACTCTTGTCTGTTATCTTCTGGTATATCCCCTTATAGTAATTTACCTTTATATAATTCATCAATGAAAGAGTTCCACAATGTGGACAGGTAAAAGAATTTTTCATATAATCAGGTGAAATATAATTTTTCTGCATAAATGTATATTTGTTTATTGCCCCATCTTTGTCAAAAGCAAAGACTGTAATTTTATTAATATATTGTTTTCTATTGACAAGTATTTTATTTTAGAATATAAGTACGTTACTTTAGTATTATATTTTATCTTTTCTTTTTCAGGGGGATCTACGGTAATCTGTATTTCAAAATCCTTTGTAACCAAAGCACTGAAAACAGCACCAATAGCTTCTTTTCGCATTTTTTCTATTATGTCAAGAACAAATTGATGTATGTAATATACATAGTTACAATTAGTAACATCTATACCATAACAACTTTGATTCATTGCCATTGGTACTCCAATAATAGTGACTTTCCCAACAGTACCTCTAGCTGTTATAAAAATTGAATCTTGTGGATATAATCGACTACTACAATTATTCAATCCTTCTTTTGAAATATGTTTTTCAGTGGTGAACGTATAATATCCATTTGAAATATCTGCAGGTGAGAAGAATGGTATATTTCCATTCCAATAAGTTAAATTAGATGTATTTGGCGTTCCTCCTCCAGACAATTTTAGGATATTGGTAAAACGATTTATTCTCCACCCTTCAGGCAAATTATTTTTGTCTATTCCGTCAACAAACATTTTGCGGTAAATGGCTTGGGCTGTTTCTTCCAATTTTACGACTAGCTGTTCATTGAGTTTTATACGTTGCTGAATAGCATTGTATTCTGCAACTATTTTTCGTTGTTGGTCAATTGGCGGAATTGGTAATTTCAAATCGCAAAAATCATTCCAAGTTAAACTTCCTCTTACACCGCCAATAGCATAAAAACTTGCTTCCCGATCAAATTCATTACGAGAAAACCACATCATCAAATATTGCGGTAATAATATCTTTTTATCTACAACTTCAAACATCGGATATGCAGGCGACATAATTGCACATTCACCTTCAAACATAGCAATGGGCATCTTTCCATCTCGACTCACCTGCATTAAACTACAAGCGAACTGCTCTTTACGTATAACCTTATAATTAGACAAATCTGTTCCTATTGTATTTGCGACAGATGGGATAAATGCTTTATTGATAGTCAAACCAACAAGCTTCGTCACCTCCAGATCCCGATTCCTTACATCCACTTCGCGGATATAATCGCCCAATCGTTTGTAGTTTGTCTTACTCATAATTGTTCTTGTTTATCAGGTTTACAACTACTTTCACCATCACGTCCTTTTCCTCTGTACGGCTCTCGGCTATCATCAGCGTAAGGGCAACAAGAGTGTTGTCGGCAATGCGCTTTGTGCCGTCTGGATTATAGAGAATACCATTACCGGCCATAAACCACAGAAAGAGGGTGGCAGCAATGCGTTTGTTGCCATCACTGAACGAATGATTCTTAGTTACGAGGTAAAGCAACATAGCTGCTTTTTCCTCTACAGAAGGATAAAGATCTTGTCCGTCGAAAGTCTGATATATTTGCCCGATGGAACTTTTAAAAGAATCGTCTTTCTCAAGGGCGAACCACTGGCTGCCGCCAAATTTCTCCTTCAGTTCTTCTATTGCCTTCATGGCTCCTTCGTATGTAGCATGAAACTTGGCTTCGTTAGTGGTCTGCTCCACAGCCAGTTGCTGGTAATCGTACTTGTCCAAAGTATCAAGAGCATAAGCATAGTCAGAAACCACTTCCACCAGATTGAGCGCATCATCGGAAGTCAATGTCTCCTGTGCCTTGACCGTCCTGCCCAAGACTGTAACCAACTGCTTTAACTCCGTATAGTGTTGTTCTGTCAAGGCTTTATTGACGGCATAGCCTTTTATTAAATATTCTTTTAGCACTTTGTTTGCCCATATACGGAACTGCGTGCCACGTTGGCTTTTTACACGATAGCCCACGGAAATGATGACGTCCAAGTTGTATAACACAATATTCTTAGTTTGGGTAAATCCCTCTCTACGACCATAATTCTTGGTATGTGCAAAATTTGCACATGTGGTCTCACGCTCTAATTCATGTTCCTTATAAATATTGCTAATATGGCGTCCTATAACGGTTCTGTCCTTTTGAAACAGTTCAGCCATCTGTGCCTGTGAAAGCCACACAGTATCTCCATCCATCCTGACATCCACGGCGGTCTGCCCATCGGCAGTACGATAAATTACAATTTTATCATTCAAGTCCATAGCCCAACTCTTTAAACAGGTTCAACAAATCCTTTCTGCTTTCCTCCTCCTGTTTCAGCAAATTTTTCATTTCAGTTTGCAGCTCTTTCATCTTTGTGTCGAAGTCTACGCCTTCGTCACGGCTCTTGAACTCAATGTATTTGCTCGGTACAAGCGACCAACCTTTAGCCTCAATCTCCTCGAGCGTTGCCGAATAGCAATATTCAGGCACATTCTTATAAGTCAGCTCGTAACCTTCGCGCTGCCAGTTATGGAAGTTTTCGGCAATCTGAGAGATCTGCTCTGGTGTGAACTGGATGTATTTCTTCTCGAACGGCTCACCCCACTGGCGCAGGTCTATAAACAAAACTTCATTCTCACGATTACGGTATTTCACCGTCTTGCCGTTCTGTTCCACCGTGCGTGCCTTACGATTGCCTGCCAATATCCAGAGCGTCACACTGATGTCGGTAGAATAAAACATGTTGCGGGGAAGTATGACGATGGCTTCAACCAGATGATTCTTCAACAGCTGACGGCGTATGTTAAGCTCCGCTCCATCGCCACTGAGTGCTCCGTTAGCCAGCAGGAAGCCGGCCATGCCATTGGCAGACATCTTTGAGACTATGTTTAGAATCCAACCATAGTTGGCATTACTTGTAGGCGGCACATCATATCCTTTCCATCGTGGGTCGTCAACAAGTTCGTTTTCGGCACGCCACGATTTCTGGTTGAAAGGGGGATTGGCCATGATGAAGTCAGCTTTCAGGTCTTTGTGCTGATCGTCGTGGAACGTATCGGCAGCTTTTTCACCCAAGTTGCACGCAATACCCCGAATAGCCAGATTCATCTTCGCCAGCTTGTATGTCGTGTTGGTATATTCCTGTCCATAGACGGAAATATCCTTTTTGTTGCCGTGGTGAGCCTCGATAAACTTCATGCTCTGCACAAACATACCTCCAGAACCGCAGCAGGGGTCATAAATCTTTCCGCGATAAGGCTCTATCATTTCGGCAATAAGGTTTACAATGGTCTTCGGCGTGTAATATTCGCCCTTACCCTTTCCTTCGGCTATGGCAAACTTGGCAAGGAAATATTCATACACACGGCCTATCAAGTCGTTTTCAGGGTCCTTCTGTGTGTCTATGTCATTTATCACGTCAAGCAGCGCAGCCAGCTTGTTGCGGTCGAGCCCCAGACCTGAATAATAATTGCTGGGCAGTGCGCCGCGTAGAGTGGGGTTGTCTTTCTCTACTGTCGCCAGCGCCTTATCAATCTTTATGGCGATGTCGTTTTGCTTGGCATTCTCCATAATATAGCTCCAGCGGCTTATCTCATTCAAGTAAAACACGTTCTTGGCATTGTAGAAAACAGGCTGGTCGACAAACGCGCCCTTGTTGTCGGCAATGAGTTCGTTCTTGCGTTGCATAAAACGGTCATAGGCATATTTTAAGAATATCAAGCTCAAGACTACATGCTTGTATTCGGATGGCTCAACCGAGCCACGCAATTTGTTAGCCGATTCCCAAAGAGTTTCTTCTATACTTTTCTGTTTTGCCTGTTTCTTTGCCATAGAAATTGTTTATTTTGTAGAGTAGACTCTACTATTTATTATATGTTGATGGTCTTATACACCACAATAAACAAAGTTATAAAATGTTTTTGATAAACTCCGTCATTTAACTTATTTTTTTTGAGTTATAATGTGTCCTGCATCTTCTACATCTCATTCGGTATTGAAGGAATAGTCTATATGTATGTATATAGGTGGATATTGGGTTTGTCGAATCTATTTAAGGTATCCGCCTACATTTATTTAGAAAGTACGCTGTATGTGGATGTATCCTAATATTTCTAAATTAGCCGTCTTTCAATATATTGTCTTTCTCTGTGTCTCCATTCCTTGTTTTCCCTGTATTTTTCCTTATGCTCTTTTCCCTTTTCTCGATTATTATGTTTATTTTTGTAATTAAAAGCGACTGTCTCGTGGAGGGCTGTGCCGCTTACCTATGCAATGTGATTCTTTCGGGAGCGGAGCAAGAGCCTTAGTCGGCATCTATATGAAGAAGGTAAGGATACCGGGGGCAAGTCCCGAACTTTTTACGGCGATCCTCGTAACTGCAAGCGTATCAGTAAGATATATGCACCTGCAGGAATAGAAGATATGAACTTCTGTCAGAAAGAAGTCGGATATTTGAGAAAACTTGCACAGATATATTTTGTGAAATACTATTAGTTGTTTGTTAAAGTTAATATATTATATTCAAAAATTATGTCCATGGTTAAAGAGATTATAGATCATATAATTTTAATGTTGGGGGGGCTAGAACATTATATTTCTATTAGTAATAATCAAGGCTTTATAGATATAAATGTAGCTTGTGAGAATCTTGTATTAGGTATGATGAATATTATTTATGATTACAAGTTAGAGAATTATAATAGCAAGTATCATAAGGCTAATGCAAAGGGAATAGACTTAATAGATAATGAAAGAAAAATTTGTGTTCAAGTTAGTAGTAATTGTCATATCTCAAAATTAAAAGAAACGATAAAAAGAACAGAGGAGACTCGATCTTTATATGATTATAATTTAAAATTTTTTGCTTTAACGAATAAAGCTAATAATTTGCGTAAGTATCAAAATGATAATGATCTGAAAATTAAATTTAACGCGGAAGAAGATGTAATAGATTTTAGTAGTTTTATCTCCGATATAAAAATGTTGGGAGTGGATAAAATAGATACTTTAAATGCTTTTCTTAGTAGCTGGCTCGGAGATAAATATTACAATTCATTTCCTTTTAAAGAAGGAATTGAGAATCAACAGGAATCTTTTGAAAGACCAAAAGATTATTATATTAGAGAGATAAGCATTTTAAGTAATGATAATTTTCCAATAGATAGATATATTCATCCTGAAAAATATAAATCGCACACATTAGTAGAATATATTCAGAATAAAGTTGTAGATTATAGAAGCCGTTATTGGCTTTTAATTGCAGCGGGTCAGACTGGAAAATCTTACGAAGTAAAAAATCTAGCTTTCTTATTAAGTCAAACGGATGATATATTTCCTGTTGTCTTTAATGCGAAGCATTTTAAGGATAGAAAACAGAAAATTAAGATTCCTTTTTATTATCTAGAAGAGCATATCGTTTTGATTATAGATGGGATAGATGAAATACTAGGAGATGAACTAAGGGAAGCATTTTATGATCAGGTATCCAATCTTAAATCTAAATGGCCTAAACTGCGTATACTTATGACATGTAGAAGAAATTACATAGATGATAGTAAATTCAAAGATTTTAAAAGATTATTTTTAAACGATTTGTCATTTACAATAGTTCGTTAAAAATTCGCCAAGCCTAAGCGGCTT
>ULSH01039759.1_pt1 | contig 19404 bp, 17 predicted proteins | sample 1956151 | NCBI WGS metagenome assembly ULSH01 (sample SAMEA4835702, study PRJEB28245) | human gut metagenome | biome: gut microbiome; material: fecal sample | place: Denmark | collected 2008 | reverse complement strand
CTCTGGTGCAGTTTATCTGTATGATGATAATAATGAAGTTCTGGATACAAATTATGTATCTGCAGAAGGAACTGTATATGGAATCTGTGTATATCATTACAAAGATACAGTTCCGTTATCCTGCTATTCCAAAGAATATACAGGAAATGAAAAGAGCTATTATTCCTTTGGTGCATTTCAGTACAGCCTTACCCCTTATGTACCAAAATGCTCTTTCGAAGAATATGATTTGTTCAGTGATACGAGCCGGCTTCATATAGGTAAGAATTTTTACCTGCCATTTCAGATAGAAGCATACACAATAAAGGAGTACCGGTTAAAAAAAGAAACAGTATCCATGGAAGCGGCGGCTGCGTCAGTAAAAGAAAAATTAAGTCGTTATATTGGCAATTTGCAAGAAAAAGGGGTGCAAATAATAGAAAATAATGTTAAAATAACGAATAGCGGAGATGAATGTCTTGCGGAAGGAGATATAACCGTAAGACAGTTGATCGGGATTCCGCATGAATTACAGATTATAAGTGAGGAACAGACGCTTGAGTGAATTCAGCAAATCAATTACAGTTATGTCCGAATACGTTCAGAATGTATTTGGACAATTTGATGTACATGCAAAAAAAATAGAAAAAGCATTTCATGTTTCTATGATCCTGCGCGATGATAAGCTGAAGGTTTCAGGAGAAGAAAAAGACGTGGAGCAGGCGGTTCATGTACTGATCCAGTTATTTGCAGTTGCAGCCAGAGGTACTGCGATCGATGAACAGAAGGTTGATTATACGATCGCCATGTCTAAGGATCATTCTCAGGAAACACAGGAAAATATTGCTGATCTGGATCGGGATATCATATGTCACACGATAAATGGCAAACCGATCAAACCAAAAACACATGGACAGAAGGCATATGTAAATGCAATCGATAAATCCATGATCGTATTCGGTGTAGGTCCTGCCGGAACCGGTAAAACATATCTTGCAATGGCAAAAGCGATCACTGCTTTTAAGAATGGTGAAGTAAACCGGATCATTTTGACACGTCCGGCAATTGAAGCTGGCGAAAAGCTTGGATTTCTTCCGGGAGATTTGCAGAGCAAGGTCGATCCTTATTTAAGACCGCTTTATGATGCATTATATGAGATCATGGGACCGGAGTCCTTTGCCAAGAATATGGAAAAAGGTCTGATTGAAGTAGCACCACTTGCATATATGCGGGGACGTACGCTGGACAATGCTTATATTGTACTGGACGAGGCACAGAATACAACACCGGCACAGATGAAGATGTTCTTAACCCGTATTGGTTTTGGATCGAAAGCAATCATTACCGGTGACCTTTCCCAGAAGGACCTTCCGTTTGAGACAAGATCGGGACTGGAAGTAGCTTTGACCGTTATCAAAAATATCGAAGAAATCAGTGTCTGCCATCTGACAAGTCTTGATGTTGTAAGACATCCGCTGGTACAGAAGATCGTAAATGCATATGAGGTTTACGAGGAGAAGCAGAACAGGCAGAAAAAACAGCGTTCGGAGCAGGAAAATCGTAACCAAAACGATGGCAGACGATACGGAGAGAACCGAAATAATAAAAGAAAAAGGTAAGAAATACAATGTCATTAAATGTAGAAAATGAATATGGAGAAATCCAGATCCCTGATTATGAACATGTGATCGAAACAGTGATCGGACAGGCTCTGGATTTTATAAAGTGTCCTTATGAATGTGAGATTTATGTATTGCTCACAGATAATTCGGGCATACAGACTATCAATAATTGTCAGAGAAATATCGATGCACCGACAGATGTATTGTCATTTCCTCTGATTGATTATAAAGAACCGGGAGATTTTAGTGTTGTAGACGGGGATACCTGTGATTATTTCAATCCGGAAAGCGGAGAACTGATGCTTGGAGATATCATTATTTCCATGGATCGCGTATATGAACAGGCAGAAAGCTACAATCACTCGAACACCAGAGAACTGGCATTTCTGGTAGCGCACAGTATGCTTCATTTGTTTGGTTATGATCATATAGATGAAGAAGAGCGCAAACAGATGGAAGATCTTCAGGAACAAATACTTAATGAGAAAGGATACACAAGGGATTATGAAGAAAACTAAATATGCAATTGCTTTAGCAGCATTAGGAGTTTTATCACTTGGTGTTATGGGATGTGGTAAGAAAGAGACATCAACAGAAGCAACCACAGAAACCACAACGACAGAAGCAACAACAGAAGCTACCACAGAGGCAACAACAGAAGTACAGCATGAGGGCGTATATAACGACCTGACTGGCGAATGGGTTACAGACCGGACGGAAGAGTACGGTCGTCCGATCGCAGTTATGTTAAATAATATTTCTGACGCTATGCCACAGTGCGATATAGGTAAAGCAGATATCGTTTATGAGATGAAGGTAGAAGGTGGAATCACCAGACTGCTTGGTATTTTTAACGATTATTCCAATCTTGAAAAACTTGGATCAATCAGAAGCTGCCGTCCATATTATGTAACCGTTGCTATGGAATATGATGCAATCTATATGCATTACGGTCAGTCCCCACAGGGTGAGGAAAAACTTTCAAGCTCAGAAATCAATAATCTGAGTGGCTTAAGTTCAGAAGGTGGAGTAACATACTACAGAGCATCTGACAGGGTATCACCACATAATGTATTTACAGATACAGAAAAGATCAAAGCCGGCATCGAACAAAAAGGATATGAAACAAAGCATAGCGATAGTTTCAAGAGTGTGTTCTCATTTAATGAAGAGATCACAGCTCCTGCTGGCGGCGAAAAGGCAGAAAAGATTACAACTCCGATCAGCAATTACACAACACCTTGGTTTGAATATCATGCAGATGATGGCCTCTACTACAGATTCCAGTATGGCGGAGAACAGACAGATGGAAATACAGGTGATCAGCTTAAGTATGAAAATGTCCTGATCCAGTTTGCTCATTATACAAGCATTGATGATCATGACAGACAGCAGCTTGATCTGGTTGGTGAAGGAACCGGACTTTATGCTTCCAATGGAGTGATCGTTCCTGTAACATGGAAAAAATCATCTGAAAATGCAATCACAAAGTATTATACAGAGGACGGCAATGAATTAAAGCTGAATCCTGGAAAAACATGGGTGACAGTATTTGAAAAAGACAAAGCTGACAGCGTAACATGGGAATAAACAAATAAATATATAAGAAAAAAGGAAAACAGGCAGGTAAAAGCTAATAATTACCAGCCTGTTTTTTGCATAGATCTGATGGATGTGCAGATAATCATGATAAGAGGTGATTATCTGTGAAAAAAATTTTATTGATTCTTGGTGGGATGCTCATTCTGTTTTTGCTTGCTTTTTGCTGTTCCTATACGATATACCAGAAAACTGACAGCTTTTCGGATGATTCATATGCCGTAGAAACAATAACAGGCAAAGGACGATCCGGCAAACGACAAGAGATTCAATACGATCCAATTTCAGAAGAAAAAACATCAGAAGAAAAAACACCAACATATGGAACGACAACCGGAGAACGATCGTTGTCCGAAGATGCTTCCACACAGGTGGCGGCGGAGTCGTATCGTTTTCTGGTAAATGAATTAAATGGATATGTAGCGGTCTTTACAGCAAATGGCAGTTTGTATGAATTTACCGATATCCGGATCAAGGATCTGGACAACATTCTAAAAAACAGGATCATAAATGGTATTAAATTTCAAAAAGAGAAAGAATTGTTTACTTTTCTTGAATCATGTTCCAGTTAATGCTAGAATATGGATGGTTTAAAAGGAGTAAATAAAAATGATATATGACTTGATCGTAGCAGGTGCAGGTGCTTCTGGTATGACTGCAGCTATCTGCGCAACGGATGCAGATATTTACAAACAGTTTCAGCATAAAGCAGATCAGACCCGGAAGCGTTCTGTACTGATCATTGAGAAAAATAAAAAGATCGGAAAAAAACTATATGCAACCGGAAATGGCAGATGTAATCTGTCAAACAGCAGTTTTCGTCTGGAATGTTATAACAGTAAAAATGAATTTTTCCCATATAAGGTGATCGGAGCAAAGGATTATCAGATTGTAAATCAATTTGCGGAACAGCTTGGTGTAGCTGTCAGCGATGAACACGGATATTATTATCCAATGTCCAGACAGGCATCTACGATCGTCTGGGCGTTCAACGACCGTCTGAAGAAAAATCAGATCCAGGTTCATACCGGAGAAATCGTTATAGGTCTGGAAGAACAATCCGATCATACATATTGTATTCAGACGGATCAGGGACAATATTATGCAAGAAATATAGTTCTTGCATGTGGTGGAGCTGCAGCACCTGCCCTTGGTGGTACAGATGCAGGCTGTAGTCTGTTAGATCAACTGGGTATTCCGTATTATCCATTTCAACCAGCACTCTGTAAGCTTCAGGTAAAAGAAAAGATGTCTGGGTTGGCAGGTGTTCGTTCAAAGGCACTGGTAACAGTAATGGATGCATCTTCCGAAATCCACGCACAGGAATTTGGCGAGGTCCAGTTTACCGATCAAACATTATCAGGAATTGTTATATTTAATCTCAGCCATACAGTCGGGGAGATGCTGCAGGATGGCGAGAGCGTTAGCCTTTGTCTGGATCTTGTACCGGATATAAATGAAGCTGATCTGTATATGCATTTCAGGAAATTCCGGACAAATAATCCGGAAAGGTCGCTTCAGGCGTGTCTGAATGGCTTTGTACATGAAAAACTTGCGACTTATATACTAGAACAATGCAGATGGAAACAGGAAAGAATATCGGAACTAAATGATGTTGAACTGCAGAAGCTGGCAGATCAAATAAAGAAACTGACCTTTCATGTCACAGCAACAGCCGGAGCAGAAGATGCACAGGTATCAAGAGGCGGCGCAGACACTCGTTTTATAGATCCGGAAACTATGAAGCTTACTGTACAGGAGCATATATATGTGATAGGGGAGCTTTTGGATACCGACGGAATCTGCGGCGGCTATAATCTGATGTGGGCGGTCATAACTGGGATGAAAGCGGGATTTAGTATTTATGATTCGAATTAATAATATTAAGTTAAAAATTGGATACAAAAACGAAGATATTGAACAGGCAATCCGGAAAAGTTTAAGGATAAATAGCTTTCTATCCTATAAAATGGCTAAATTATCGATTGACAGCCGGAAGAAGGATCAAATCCATTATGTTGCCTCTGTAGATGTGTCCTGCGATCAGGAAGAGAAAATCCTAAAAAAAGTTCACAATAACAATATTATGTTAATTAAAGGGACGGATTTTAAAATCCCGGAGCATGGATCGATGCCGATGCAGTATCGACCGGTTATTATCGGAAGCGGTCCGGCAGGTTTGTTTGCAGGTCTTTTTCTTGCAAGAGAGGGCTATCGACCGATCATTCTGGAACGTGGTATGGCAGTTGATGAACGAACAGCCTGTGTAAATGGATACTGGAAAAAGGAACATCCGTTAAATCCAAACTGTAATGTTCAGTTTGGTGAAGGAGGGGCCGGAACATTTTCTGACGGTAAATTGAATACCGTAATTAAGGATAAATCAGGAAGAAGGACTGCGGTTCTTAAGACATTTGTCGAATTTGGTGCAGATCCGTCAATCCTATATGTGAATAAGCCTCATATCGGTACAGATGTGTTATTGACTGTAGTCAAGAATATTAGAAATGAGATTATAAGGCTGGGTGGAGAGGTGCGATTTGAGCAGCTTGTAACAGATATAGAAGTGATAAATCCTGAGACAACGCTCTTACATATAAAGAAGCTTTTGAAACCAGAAAAAACATATGAATTAAAAAGCAATGCGGTGATACTTGCGATCGGTCACAGTGCAAGAGATACCTTTGAAATGCTCTATAAGCGTGGAATTCCGATGGAACAGAAGCCGTTTGCAATGGGACTCCGAATCGAACATCCAAGAACCTTTATCAATGAAGCACAATATGGATATCATCCCGATTATGAAGATTTACTGCCGACAGCAGATTATAAGCTGGTGCATCAGGCAGCAAACGGACGGGCGGTCTACTCCTTCTGTATGTGCCCCGGTGGTTACGTTGTAAATGCATCCTCAGAATCCGGAAGGATATGTGTCAATGGTATGAGCTACAGTGACCGGAAAGCGGATAATTCAAACAGTGCGATCGTTGTGAATGTTACGCCGGAAGATTATCCGGGAGATCATCCGCTTGCCGGTATGTATTTTCAGAGAGAGCTTGAAGAAAAGGCGTATCAGGCAGGAAAAGGAGCAATTCCGGTACAACGTTTCGGTGATTTTAGAATGAACAGAATGTCTGAAATAGCTGGCAAGATCAAGCCTTGCATAAAGGGGGCTTATACGTTTTCCAACCTGAATTGTTGTTTGCCAGAGTATATCAGAGATGCTATAATAGATGGTGTTTTGTCATTTGACCGGGTGATATCTGGTTTTGCAGATGATGATGCAATATTAAGCGGCGTGGAAGCAAGAACATCTTCGCCGATAAAGATACTACGCGATGCAGATCTGACATCTGCACATACTTGTATTTATCCATGTGGAGAAGGTGCAGGTTACGCGGGAGGTATAACATCCGCAGCCGTTGACGGAATAAAAGTTTTTGAGGCAGTTATGTCGAAATTTATGATACCGGACGCATCAACCGGAAATCAGAGAATGTGAGGTTTCAGATTTAAAATGGAAGATCGTTTATACTTAAAAAATAAAAAAAGAATCGTGATCAAGATCGGTTCATCTTCATTGATCCATGAGGAGACGGGTGGGCTTGATTACATAAAACTTGAAAAACTGGTACGGATCATCAGCGATCTGAAAAATCAGGATAAGGATGTTGTATTGGTATCCTCCGGTGCAATCGGTGTTGGTTCGAAGTCGTTAGGGCTTCAGAAAAAGCCAAAGACAACATCACTCAGACAGGCATGTGCAGCAGTTGGACAGGGACAGCTCATGATGGTATACCAGCGTCTGTTCTATGAATATCACCAGATCGCAGCTCAGGTTCTTCTGACGTTTGATGTAATCACATCTCAGGAAAGAAGACATAACGCTGTAAATACTTTTAATGAATTATTACAAATGGATGTTATTCCTGTAGTTAATGAGAATGATACAGTTGCAATTGAAGAAGTGGATATAAACTTTGGAGATAATGATACCCTTTCCGCTATCGTAGCCAACATGATCAATGCTGATCTTTTATTATTATTGACAGATATTGATGGCTTGTACACGGACGATCCAAGAAATAATCCGGATGCAACATTGATCCCTGTCGTAGAACGCATCGACGATAAGATCAAAGCAATGGCAAAGGGCGCCGGCTCCGGATATGGAACCGGTGGTATGACGACAAAGATTTCTGCGGCGAAGATTGCTGCAAATTCAGGAGCAGATATGCTTATTTTATCAGGAGATGATATAGGAAATCTCGGTCGGGCATTAAATGGTGAATCTGTCGGAACCTTATTTAAAGCATATAAAGAGCCGAATTTTGATGTCGTAAGATACATTACACATAAGGAATATCTGCAGTAGCAATGGATATAGTATGTACCATCGTATTATATATAAGATGGGTCTGATCAAACAGAAGCAGTATCCGATTCCGAAATAACAGAAATGAACAGGTGAATAAGAATGGACGAAAAAAAGATTGCAAGAATCAATGAATTATATAAGAAATCCAAGACTCCGGCAGGGCTTACGTCGGCTGAAAAGGAAGAACAGAAAAATCTCAGACAGGAATACATTTTTGCCATGAAACAGAATCTGAGAAGTGTATTAAATAACATTGATATCAAAGAACCGGATGGTAGTATTACCAGGCTGGAAGATATCGATCCAACAAAAAAAGTATGATGGAACAGACAAAAGCAGAACTAAGAAAACAATATAAACAAAAGCGGCGTGCCTTAACACCGGAGCAGGTGACCGTTGCTTCAGCACAGATCAGGAAGCAATTTCTGAATTCAGATGAATATAAAGACTGCAATCATCTGCTGATCTATGTCAGTCAGGATAATGAAGTGGATACGGTCGAGATTATAAAGCAGGCACTTACAGATGACAAAGTCGTTGCTGTGCCAAAGGTATACGGAGATCATATGCATTTTCATCGGATCCATGGAATGAGCGATCTAAAGGTAGGTGCGTATGGCATCTTAGAGCCTGTCGGCTGTGAGATGCTTCATCCGACGGAAGGAATTCTGATCGTCCCGGGAATTGTATTTGATATAAACGGACATCGGATCGGATATGGCGGTGGATATTATGACCGGTATATGAAGCTTCATCCGGAACTTACCGCGGTTGCATTTGCCTATGATTATCAGGTGTTGCCGGAGATTTCATGCGAATCATTTGACGAAAGACCGGATCAGCTTCTGACTCCGTCAGAGATATACAGCTTTATGGAGAACAATAAATATGATTAATGAAATAGATAAAAAAATAGATAAAATCGATATAACAGAACCTTGTCCTGCCGAAGAACCATTTCGGCAATATTATTTTATAAAAAAAGCAAGGGGGTATTACCGGGAGCTTGCGAAAAAAGCAGGAAGAAACCTGACCTGTTCGATCCAGACCTATGGATGTCAGATGAATGTAAGAGACTCCGAGAAGCTGACCGGTATTCTGGAAGAAATCGGATATACAAGCAGTGATTCTGAGGATGCAGACCTTGTTATATATAATACCTGCACAGTCCGTGAGAATGCGAATCGAAAAGTCTACGGACATCTTGGAATCATGAAACATGACAAAGAGACACATCCAGATAAGATGATCGGGCTTTGCGGATGTATGATGCAGGAACCGGATGTTGTAGCTACAATTCAAAAGAAATATCGATTTGTAGATATGGTATTTGGCACGCATAATGTATTTAAACTGGCTGAAATCTACTGCAACCGTATCGAAGCCGGCGGACAGGTAGTGGATATCTGGAAGGATACCAATCTTGTTGTGGAAGATCTTCCGGTTAAGAAAGAATTCCCATTTAAGTCCGGTGTCAATATTATGTTCGGATGTAATAATTTCTGTACATATTGTATCGTGCCATATGTTAGAGGCAGAGAACGCAGCAGACAACCGGAGGACATCATAAGAGAGGTTAAGCGGCTTTCAGAGGAGGGTGTAAAAGAGATCATGCTCCTTGGTCAGAATGTGAATTCTTATGGAAAGACGTTAGAAGAACCGATGACATTTGCCGAATTATTGCAGAAGGTGACAGAAGTTGATGGAATCGAACGTGTTCGTTTTATGACCTCCCATCCAAAGGATCTGTCCGATGAATTGATCGATGTGATCGCGGCAAATGAAAAGATCTGCCGTCACATCCATCTTCCGATGCAATCCGGCTCATCCAGGATATTAAATCAGATGAATCGTCGCTATACAAAGGAATCCTATCTGGAATTAGTAGACAAGATTCGCAGACAGATTCCTGAAATATCACTTACAACCGATATTATTGTCGGTTTTCCCGGAGAAACAGAAGAAGATTTCTTAGAGACAATGGATGTAGTGAATCGGGTAAGGTTTGATACAGCATTTACATTTATATACTCCAAGCGTACCGGAACACCGGCAGCAACATTTGAGGATCATGCAACAAAGGAAGAGATCCAGAACCGGTTTGATCGCCTGATCAAGCGAGTATCAGAGATCAGCGGTGAGGAGATCTGCCGTTATAAAGGGCAGGTCATGCCTGTACTGATTGAAAGCGTCAGCGAACAGAATCAGGAACTCTTAACCGGTCGTCTGTCAAATAATATTCTGGTACATTTTAAAGGTGATCCGTCTATGATCGGCGAGATCCGGGATGTTTCGCTGGATGAATGTAAAGGCTTTTATTATATGGGAAATCTTGTATAAACCGAATTTATAGAATAGGGGTAAAAAACAGTGGCAGCTTTAACACCAATGATGCAGCAGTATATGGAAGTGAAGAATCAGTACAAGGACTGTATATTATTTTACAGACTTGGTGATTTCTATGAAATGTTTTTTGATGATGCCCTGACCGCATCCAAGGTTCTTGAGATCACTTTGACCGGAAGGGACTGCGGACAGCCGGAACGTGCACCGATGTGCGGCGTTCCATATCATGCCTGTGATGTCTACCTGAATAAGCTGATCGAGAATGGTTTTAAGGTAGCGATCTGTGAACAGGTTGAAGATCCAAAGCTTGCAAAAGGCATAGTTAAACGTGAGGTTATCCGGGTGGTAACACCGGGTACCAATATGTCAAATGCAATTCTTGATGAAACAAGAAATAATTATCTGATGAGTATTTTTGAAAACAATGGTGCATTCGGAATTTCACTGGTAGATATCACGACCGGTGAGTTTAAGACAGCGAGAGTTCCATCCTTATCAAAGCTTACGGATGAGATCAACAAATATTCTCCCGCCGAGATCATCGGCAATCATTCTTTCATGAATTGTGATCTGGATTTCATTTATCTGAGGGAGAAAATGAAAATTTCCATTTCTGAAGCGCCGGAGCATTATTTCAATCAAATGCTCTGTGAAGATGCAATTATGAGGCAGTTCGGAGTTAATAATATGGACGGACTTGGACTGAAGGATTTCCCTGACTGTATTTTATCCTCCGGAGTTCTGCTTCAGTATCTGCATGAGACACAGAAGAATTTCCTTGCACATATCAATCATATCGTGCTGTATTCCATCGACGATTTCATGATTCTTGATTCCGCAACCAGAAGAAATCTGGAGCTTTGTGAGACACTTCGTGACAAACAGAAACGAGGTTCTTTGTTATGGGTATTGGATAAAACCAAGACAGCAATGGGTGCGAGAATGCTTCGAAGCATGATCGAGCAGCCTTTAATATATAAAAAGGATATCGAAGCAAGACTTGATGCAGTAGATCAGTTAAATAATGATATGATCAATCGTGATGAGATGCGGGAATATCTGAACCCGATCTATGATCTGGAACGACTGATGACAAGGATTTCCCTACGATCCGCAAATCCACGCGATATGATCGCATTTAAGACATCCCTTTCATATCTGCCGTATATAAGACAGCTTTTACAGATCTATCCGGATGGGCTTCTTGCAGATATTTATGAGAAAATGGATGAATTACAGGATATTTATGACCTGTTAGAGCGTTCAATCAACGACGATCCTCCGATACTGATTCGAGAAGGCGGTATTTTCAAGGATGGTTATCTGGAAGAAATCGATACTTTAAAATCAGCAAAGACAGATGGCAAGACATGGCTTGCAGAATTGGAGGAACGGGAAAAGCAGAAGACAGGAATAAAGAATCTTCGCATCAAGTTCAATAAAGTATTTGGCTATTATTTTGAGGTGACTAATTCCTATAAGGATCTGGTACCTGAATATTTTATAAGAAAACAGACACTTGCAAATTCAGAACGATATACAACAGAAGAATTGGACAATCTTGCAAGTTCGATTCTTGGTTCTGAAGATAAATTATATGCACTGGAATATGAAACCTATGTTGCGCTCAGAGATAAGATTGCGGGTGAGATCCTGCGTGTGCAGAATACAGCAAGACAGATCGCTTTATTAGACTGTCTCTGTTCGCTGTCATATGTGGCATCTGCCAATCAGTTTGTTCGTCCAGAGATTAACGAAGATGGTGTAATTGATATCAAAGAAGGTCGCCATCCTGTCGTTGAGAAGATGATGAACAACGGTATGTTCATATCAAATGACACCTATCTGAATAATTTTGAGAGCAGGATATCGATCATAACCGGACCGAATATGGCTGGTAAATCCACCTATATGCGTCAGACGGCACTGATCGTTTTAATGGCGCAGATCGGAAGCTTTGTTCCTGCTGCTTCAGCAAATATCGGTATCTGTGACCGTATCTTCACCAGAGTAGGGGCATCCGATGATCTTGCAAGCGGTCAAAGCACTTTCATGGTAGAGATGAGTGAGGTCGCAAATATTCTTCGAAATGCCACGAAGAACAGTCTGCTGATCTTAGATGAGATTGGACGAGGAACCAGTACATATGACGGACTTAGTATTGCATGGGCAGTTGTGGAATATATTAGTAACAGTGAATTGCTTGGAGCAAAAACGTTATTTGCCACCCACTATCATGAACTGACAGAATTAGAGGGTAAGTTATCCTCTGTAAACAACTACTGTATAGCAGTAAAAGAAGACGGTGATGATATCGTATTCTTACGAAAGATCGTAAAAGGCGGAGCGGATCGAAGCTATGGTATTCAGGTAGCCAAGCTTGCCGGAGTACCGGATATCGTGATCAATCGTGCAAATGAGATCTGCAACCAGCTTATCGATACGGATATAACGACGAAATTAAAAGATATCAAGATAACAAATGATTTTCATAAAAGTGCTTCCGATACCCAGATGTCATTTCTGGCAAATCCGGAAGAGAGTGCCATTCTGGAGGAGATCAAGAATGCAGATCTGTCCAATATGACACCGATGAAAGCATTGTTATATCTGAATGAATTACAGGAGCGAATCCGTTAAGGAGAACCTATGATAAAATTACTGGATCAATATACAATTGATAAGATCGCAGCCGGTGAAGTGATCGAACGTCCCGGCTCGGTTATAAAAGAATTAGTGGAGAATTCCATCGATGCGGGTGCAACTGCGATCACCATCGAGATCAAAGAAGGTGGTATGAGCTTTATCCGTATCACAGACAATGGATGTGGTATCTCAAAGGAGGAAGTTCCGGTTGCCTTCCTTCGTCATGCAACCAGTAAGCTTCAGACGGCGGATGATCTGTTAAAGATCGCATCCTTAGGCTTCCGTGGCGAGGCGTTATCTAGTATAGCCGCAGTTGCCCAGGTAGAGCTGATCACCAAGCAGGAAGATGCGCTTACCGGAACCAGATACCAGATCCACGGCGGAAAAGAGATCTCAAATGAGGAAATCGGCGCACCGCTTGGTACAACGATTGTTGTAAGAAATCTGTTTTATAATACACCTGCCAGAAAGAAATTCATGAAGGCGCCTGCAACAGAGGGCTCGTATATCTACGATCTTGTCTGTCGTATGGCAATGTCACATCCGGATGTTTCATTTAAGTTTATTATGAATGGAACAGATAAGCTATTTACATCCGGCAACGGCAGACTAAAAGAGATCATCTATCATATATATGGTAGAGATATTACGAATAACCTTCTGGAAATCCATGCAGCAAATGATCAGGTAAAGATCACAGGATATCTTGCAAAACCGAGTATATCCAGAGGTAACCGTTCATTTGAAGATTATTATGTAAACCAAAGGTATATAAAGAGCAATATATTAACAAAGGCAATCGAAGATGCATATCGTACCTTTGTTATGGTTCATAAATTTCCATTTACAGTTATCAATTTTGAGATTGATCCATCTCTGATCGATGTAAATATCCATCCTGCAAAACGGGAATTGAAGTTCATAAATGAACCGGATATGTATGATTTTACTTATATCAGTGTCAGAAAGGCGCTGTTATTTAAAGAACTTATCCCGACTGTTACACCGGGAAAGGATAAGCGGCCGGAGACACTGGCAGAACGAAAGGTGGAGAAGCGCCCGGAGCCATTCGAAACAAACCGGAGGGCCACAGAGCTTCCTCCGCAGCCGACAAGGCCAGCGCAGCAGAAAAAGCCAAGCATGCCAATGCAACCGGCAAATTCAGGTATATCTGCTCAACCAACACCGACACCATCTGTTACGATGGAAAACAGAAGCAGCTCGCCGGTTGAAATCCAATATTTGAAAGAAGATAATCAGTCTGGTAAAAATATCACAAATAATATGGTTGCTGAAAATATTGTTCCGTATTTGACACAACCGGCAAAGACAGCATTAAATTCTGCTGAAGCGAGTGTACAGACTAACGAAACATCAGAACAGAAGAAACAGGAACCGATCACATCGGAAGCTAAGATTAAATACGAGCAGATGGATATGTTTGAAGATAAATTTCTGACACCGGAAGCTAAGAAAAAGCACCGGATCATCGGGCAGTTATTTAAGACATACTGGCTGATCGAGTACGAAGATAAGTTCTTTATCATGGATCAGCATGCCGCACATGAAAAGGTAAAATTTGAGGAATTAATGGCAAACTATAAGAATAAGACTGCCATTCCTCAGTATTTGATGCCACCTGCGATCGTATCCTTGAGCGGAACAGAATCAGAGTTCTTACGGGAAAATCTGGAATTTTTCCAGAATCTGGGATTTCAGATCGAAGGTTTCGGTGGAAAAGAATACAAGCTGTCAGCCGTTCCGGCAAATCTGTTCGGATTAGACGGCAGAGAATTATTTCTGGAATTTATCGGAGAGTTATCCGAAAACGGACAGAAGCAGACGATTGATACATTTATCAGTAAACTTTCCACAATGGCGTGTAAAGCTGCGATAAAGGGGAATACTTCCATTAGCTTTAAGGAAGCAGACATCCTGATCGACCAGTTGATGAAGCTTGAAAATCCATATACCTGTCCGCATGGCAGACCAACCCTGATCTCCATGACAGAGACAGAACTAGAAAAGAAATTCAAACGAATTGTTTAGTAATTAAACTTATATAGAAACGGAGCAGCAAATGAAGCCTCTTGTTATATTAACCGGACCGACAGCCGTAGGTAAAACAAATCTGTCGATCGGTCTTGCAAAAAGAATAAACGGTGAGATCATTTCTGCAGATTCCATGCAGGTCTATCGAAAGATGGATATCGGAACTGCCAAGATCATACCGGAGGAAATGGATGGCATTCCCCATCATCTGATCGATGTATTAGATCCGAAGGAGCCGTTTAATGTTGTATTATTTAAAGAACTTGCAACAAAGGCGATGGATGATATCTATGCCAGAGGACGGATACCTGTCATTGTCGGCGGAACCGGCTTTTATATTCAGGCAGTTTTATACGATATTCATTTCGATGAAAATGACGATGATAAAAGCTACCGTACTTATCTGGAACAGCTTGCGGAAAAACATGGAAATCTCTACCTTCATCAGATGCTTGAAAAAGTGGATCCGGCGTCAGCCGCAGCCATTCATTATAACAATCGTAAACGTGTGATCCGGGCATTGGAATTCTATAAAGAGACAGGAATCCCGATTTCCAAACATAACGAGAAAGAATCCAAACGGATTTCTCCATATAATTTTGAATATTTTGTATTAAATGATGCAAGATCAAAATTATATGATAAAATAGACAGGCGAATTGACATCATGGTAGAACAGGGATTGATCGAAGAGGTAAAGGCATTAAAGGATCAGGGATATACAAAAGATCTGATATCCATGCAGGGGCTTGGATATAAAGAGATCCTCGATTATCTGGATGGTGTAACATCTTTAGATGAAGCCCTATATATCTTAAAACGTGATACCAGACATTTCGCCAAGCGTCAGATCACATGGTTTAAGAGGGAAAAAGAAGTCACCTGGGTGGATAAGAGTGAATTCACATCAGAAGATACCATTATGGATTTCATGCTTGAACAGTTGCGGTCAAAGGGAATTATTTCATAAAATAAAATGGAGCAGATAAAATGAACACATTATTAAAAGATTATTATACATCCTTACACATTGATGAACGGGTATTTGATTACTGTCAGAAGATTGAAGACAGCTTAAAGGACCGTTTTGCAGCGATCGATGCCATCTGTGAGATCAACCAGATGAAGGTCATCAAAGCCATGCAGGATAATCGTCTGGCGGAAGCGCATTTTGCAGGTTCCTCCGGATATGGTTATACCGATGACGGACGAGATGCACTCGAACGGATCTATGCAGATGTATTCCATACGGAAGATGCGCTGGTCCGTTCTCAGATCACCTGTGGAACACATGCGATCTGTACGGCGTTATTTGGTAACTTAAGACCGGGAGATGAACTGCTTGCAATCTCAGGAAAACCATATGATACGATGGATGAGATCATCGGACTTCGCCCTTCACCGGGTTCTTTAGCAGAATATGGTGTTACATACGCCCAGGTAGATCTGACACCGGAAGGAGAGTTTGATTTTGAAGGAATCCGAAATGCGATCAATGAACACACAAAGCTTGTGGAGATCCAGCGTTCCAAGGGTTATGCCGTACGTCCGACTTTATCCTGTGAGAAGATCGGAGAAGTGATCACATTTGTAAAGAGTATCCGCCCGGACATCATCTGTATGGTAGATAACTGTTATGGTGAATTTGTTCAGGATAAAGAACCAACAGACTATGGCGCAGATCTGATCGCAGGTTCCCTGATCAAGAATCCGGGTGGCGGACTGGCTCCGATCGGTGGTTATATCTGTGGTAAGAAGGAATATGTGGAAAATGCAGCATACCGTCTTACAACTCCGGGACTTGGCAAAGAGGTTGGTGCATCTTTAAATAATACAAAGGCTTTTGCGCAGGGCTTATTCATGGCTCCATCGGTTACGGCAAGTGCTTTAAAGGGTGCGATCTTTGCTGCAAATGTATATGAAAATCTTGGTTTTAAGACAGTTCCGAATAAGACAGAGGATCGTTTTGATATCATACAGGCAGTTGAACTTCAGACACCGGAACGTGTGGTTGCTTTCTGTGAAGGGATTCAGGCGGCTGCACCTGTTGACAGCTATGTAAAGCCTGTACCATGGGATATGCCGGGATATGATTCTCCTGTCATCATGGCGGCCGGTGCATTTGTATCCGGTTCTTCAATTGAACTTAGTGCGGATGCCCCTATGAGAGAACCGTATGCTGTATATTTTCAGGGAGGACTTACCTATCAGCATGCAAAATTTGGAATTGTAATGACATTGCAAAAAATGGTAGAAAATAATCTTATAGTGTGGTAGATTTAGTTCGAATGTCACCTTTCTTTCAGGCATTGGAGAGGCGGAGAGAAAAGGAGGACATATGAATTCTAATTTTACAATGCGGGATATGGCTGTTACAGAGCGACCATATGAAAAATGTCAGCAGAGTGGTCCTTCCGCTTTGAATGATGCCGAACTGCTTGCAGTCATACTTCGAAGCGGAAGCCGAAAAGAAAATGCACTGGTTACAGCCCAGCGTATTCTGAACCGTCATTCGGTTCATAAAGGCTTAGTCGGGTTGAAGCATCTGACATTGGAAGAACTGATGTCGATTGATGGGATCGGACATGTAAAAGCGATCCAGATGCAATGTATCGGTGAATTATCAAGACGGATAGCGGAAGCGGAATATAAGCCATTTCTGACATTTGGCAATCCGCAGAGTATAGCAGATTATTTTATGGAACGTACCAAATATCTGGATAAAGAGCGGGTTTACAGCCTGCTGTTTGATTCCAGACATTGTTTGTTGGGAGAAAACTGTATATCAGAGGGAACGATCGATCATGCAGTTATATCTCCAAGGGATATCTTTATAGATGCCTTAAGCTATCACGCAGCATATGTTGTTTTGCTGCATAATCATCCATCCGGGAATCCGGAACCAAGCAGACAGGATATCTGCTTGACAAAGAGAGTAGCAGAAGCAGGCAGAATGCTTGGAATCCTGTTATCTGATCATATTATTATAGGGAATAATTGTTTTGTCAGTCTGGCAGAAAGAGGAATGTTGAATGAGACGTCGTAATAGAAAAAGAATAGAAATAACTCCAAAATATTTTTTGCTTGCATTAACGATAGTATGTGTAGTTTTAATGATCGCATCACTGTTTTTTGACAGTATAATGCCGTCAGTCCGTAAAGCAACAAACACGTTTATTCTTCCAATGCAAAAAGGAGTAAATACAGTAGGAAGCTGGGTAGAATCCAAGGTAGAAGCACTGAAAAATTACGAAGATATTGTGGCGGAAAACGATCAGTTAAAGGAACAACTGGATACCTATAGATCCACACTTGCCCAATATGAACAGAACTCTTATGAGCTGGACCGGCTGCAGAAACTGTATGAGTTGGATGCACAGTATACTGATTACGATAAAACAGGAGCAAGAGTGATATCTAAGGATACCGGAAACTGGTTTGATGTCTTTTATATTGACAAAGGAACCGATGATGGACTGTCTATTGGTTGTAATGTATTATATGGAAATGGTCTGTGCGGAATTATCACAGAGATTGGAGCGGATTATGCAAAGGTCCGTTCGATCATCGATGATACAACAAATGTAAATGCAACAATCCTGCCGGCTCAGGCAATCTGTAATGTATCCGGAAGCTTGACAAATTATGCAGACGGCTACCTGCTTGCGGAAAATATAGATAAAGATGCAGATATATCAGAAGGAGATCAGGTTGTGACCTCACATGTTTCGAGCAAATATCTTTCTGGAATCAATATAGGCTATATTGCAAAGATAGAAAATGATTCCAACAATCTGACCAAGACAGCGTATATTACGCCGGCTGCTGATTTTTCTAATATTGAAGAGGTTCTGGTGATCCGCCAGACAAAGAAAAATGTTACAGATTAAAAACAATTGATAGAACTAAATGGTAGAAGAAGGTTGAAACAGAATTGAAACGAGTATTTACATTAGGAATTTTGATCATTATATGTTTTGTATTACAGACGGCATTATTTCCCTATATAGAAATTGCCGGAACAGCACCGGATCTGATGCTGATACTGACAGTTTCTTTTGGTCTTATGCGCGGTAGAAAAGAAGGAATGCTGGTTGGTTTTTTCTGCGGTTTTCTATATGATCTGTATTTTGGATATGCGATCGGACCGTTTATGATACTATATATGATTCTTGGATATTGCAATGGATTTTTCCACCGTTTATATCTGGTGGAAGATGTTCTTTTACCAATGCTGATCATTCTGATCGACGATCTGTTTTTTAATTTTGCAACATATATTATCTTTTTCTTGTTGCGGAACAGGCTGGAATTTTCAATCTATCTGAAGGATATCATTCTTCCGGAAATGATCTATACAGCATTGATCACACTCTTTACATTCAAGTTTTTTGTATTTGTGAACAAGACACTGAAGCGTCTGGAAAAAGCAAACGAATAAGAACTGGAAGGAAAATACAATGATAAAAGAATTTTTGGATCTGATAAAAGAAAATATTGTAGAACATGTAAAACACCGGTTGTTTGTTGTGACATTGATCGTTCTGGTTCTCTTTGGTGTACTGGTTTACCGTCTGTTTGATCTACAGATCGTAAACGGAGAAAAGTATCAGGAAAGCTTTACCTATAAATCAGTGAAAACAGTCTCGGTGAAAGCAACCCGTGGAAATATATACGATTGTAACGGAAAACTGATTGCTTATAATGAAGCTTCCTATACATTGTCATATAACAGTGCTACCGATCTGTCAGAGATTGCTGCTGCACAGGGAACAACATCCA
>ULSH01015102.1_pt1 | contig 19428 bp, 20 predicted proteins | sample 1956151 | NCBI WGS metagenome assembly ULSH01 (sample SAMEA4835702, study PRJEB28245) | human gut metagenome | biome: gut microbiome; material: fecal sample | place: Denmark | collected 2008 | reverse complement strand
GTCTGAACTCCTTGGTCGGAAAACTGTTGTTCAACACCGTGCATATATGATGGCGGATCCGGTTCCATTCCTGCATGTACAGTTCGATCATCTCGCGATGGTCGGCATCGCCGAGCGTAATGCACTTACAGCCGAAATAAATACCCACGTGCGGCTCCATGCGGTCATATTCGACAAGGAACTCATATCGGGCATTCCCCGACGGATGATCGAGAGGCTCGATCTTATACATGAGGTGATGCCTCTGAGGTATGCCTTGAAGCGTGCAGTCAAGTCCCGGCGGAACATAATCCCCGTCAACTATACGGTCGATCAGGCTCATGATTTCCGCCGATGCCGGAAAACCCTGGACATAACGCAGGAATTGGGCGGATGTGTCACCGTCCACGACGGCGCTACAGAATTTGCAGCAGTTCACGGCCGACGCCTTATGCGTCCATTCCTTCCAGAGGCTCAAGTTCAGAGCCTTTTGTTCTTCCGGTGTCATCTCTGCTCGCGCTTTTTGTCTGTTCGGTTTTCTCAACAAAGATAAAACTATCTCCGCATAAATACAAATCTGCACTTATGTGCTTGTGGTGTACTTGTGGGTTTATCCGAAACCTTAATCAAAAGCATTCAACCGGAAATCGTTTTGATATTCACAAACTTCAAGATCGTCAGCTATAATTCCTCGGATGAGAATCGGAGCGGGAGGGGTCAGTCCGTGGATTTGGCTTTGCTTATTGTGACGAGCCAGACTCCGGAGAATATCAGCACTATGGCAAGGGCCTTGAGCGGCGTGAACACGTCAAGGCCGAGACACACGCCCGTAATTGTGGCCACGATGGGCTGCACGTAGTTATACATGCCCACCAACGTGGGCCGCAACCTCTTCTGGCCAATCATTATGCAGATATAGGCAAGGAAGGTTCCGCATAACACCACATAGGCTATGCCGCCCCACTCCAGCGGGGATATAGCTCTCCAGTCGGTACCCACTATCCAATGTATGCTTGCCGGCAGCCCCACAATTGTGGCCGACAGAAACATCCATTTCATCAACGTCACCAGACTGTACTTACGGATGAAATTACGATACAACGTCAGATAAAGTGCATAACTCAGCTGCGCCAACAGCACTATCACGTCGCCTAACGCCGGACTGGAACCACGCACCTGACCCCCGCTGCCGGCAATCAGTATAATGGCTCCGGCAGCTCCGAGCACTATGCCTCCCGCCTTTTTCGGAGTGATGGGCTCACGGAGAATGAGCCACGCAAGCAACATCACCCACATCGGCATCGTTGTGGTGACAAGCGAAGCTTCTCCCGGCGACGTCAGGCTCACTCCCACAATAAAAAAGCCCTGGTTGAAAAGGACGCCGAGCATTCCGGCACCCGCGAGCCGAAGGATATCGCCCAACGGCACATGCTCGCGAGGCAGAAACAGTGAGGTGAACCAGAAAAGAGCGGCAGCTCCCGCCACCCTGAAATCAACCATAATCATCGGGGCCACAACGCCGGCAGCAAAAACCATCTTGGCAACCGGTGACATAAGTCCCCACATCACGTTGGCCCCCAACATAGCGAAGTGGCCTTTAGCCTTATTCATTTCCATCATGTGACTTATTATCTTCAGCTGATTTATTCCGACTGCAAAATTACAAAAATCATCCGTAACCACCGCCGCAACATCGCCCCTTCACCCGACCGCATGGTTACTAAATCTTAAACCGGGAAGTAAACTTGAGGGTATTCATAATGAAACCACGAAATCGCGATTAAATACACTCTTAATGTCTATTGATAAACATACCTATATCTAATTAACTAATGAAACTTGACCGAAAAAGGTTACCTGAGTGAAATCAGCTTGAACGGCAGGACAAAAGGCTATATCCGTTCTTCCAATTTCGAAGAGATGATTAGTAAAATCAGATAAAGCGTTATCGCAATTTATCGCAATTTGCGATAAATCACATTACAACTCTTTTATAATTAGACATATACCAAACATAAACATCTTTCAATATTCAGTGAGTTCTATTTAGAACCAAAAGATTTCTGGCAAGACAACACATCGCTAATAGTGGATACCAAACCAGCTTGACGATTCAGAATCTTGAAAAATCCCCATGGATAATCGCTATGAAGCAACAACGACCCCAAAAGTCGGGAAATAGCAGTTCTAATACTGTATTCCAGTTATTTAACTATTATTTCTTGACCTAAATACAAACATATTTCGCCGTCTGAAGCCATAAAACACCAATGTCCAAACAAATTAAATTTTGTTTGGACATTGGTGTTTAGGCATTTACGTTAAAAATTCTGCTTGACACTCGTCCTCGTTGAAGAATGTATTAAATGCTTGTTATCAGAAAATTACAAAGTAAATTTCATGAATAGACAAGTGTTTTTTACGATAAAATGAGGTATCAATTCGCAATTTTTTAACTTCTGTACGTTTGTTTCGGTATTTTCACCAATTATACGGGGTTAATCCTGTTGCTGAGCCTCGACTGCCTGAATCAATCGCTTTATCTCTTCCTTGCTTTTGAAAGTAGCCGGAGCCGTGATTGGAACGTTATATTCCTCGATACAAGCATCAAATGGGACGATAGTATCTTTGGGGTGGACCACTTTCCAGAATAGCTCTACGCGACGTCTGATTTCCGGTTCAAATTCTTTTGAGATCATTCCCTTTATTCCTATAGCTGCCACATGGTCATACAACGGCGCGTCATAAATAAGACCGTCGGCCACATCCTGCCATTTCATACCCTTGATAAATGTTGGACCGCCACCGGCATCTCCCTTATAATCCGTTGCTCCGTAAGGATTATCTTTCAAATCAATGCCAAATGGACGACAATTCATTCGCTCGAAAACTGCATCCCAGGTGCCGTTGCCTGTCATCGGACAGTTCTGCCCGTTGAAGTGTGCATAATCAAACCAGTTTAGCACAACTATCTTGACCCGGTCTTCGCCAAAGGTCTTTTTCATCCACCATCCTTGCGTACCGTAGTCGCGCTTCCATGGCTTAAAGTAGCCCGAATAACCGATGGCGTGTGGCTGACTGGTTATCACCAGGGCTTTGCGGGTACCCTTCACGGGGAGCTGGCGCTCATACATCGAAGCGAAGTTGGCACACAAGAGACTGTCACGGTTAGTCTTGTTTAGGGATTTCCAGAAAGCCTTGTAATCATCCACAGTGTGAATACTATCCCACGAGAAATTTAAGTCAGTAAGACCCAAATGTATTTTACGGGAGGATTTCTTATTGATTTTATACAGGCCTTTGAGAAACTTGATGCGGTTGTATTTTTCCCATAACGGATAGAAACATTCTCCTTTGCGGTAATAGGCGTAAAGGCTGTCCATGAAATCACTCTCCGTGGTGTATGTCGCATTTAGCAATCTGTTTACTTCCTCTGTCAGATTTATTCCTCCAACTTCAGTATATACATGTCCTACTCGCTCAGCAAAGCGGGAATCGGCTAACAAGTCGAGAATAAAATTATACTGTATTGAGTCACGATGGTCGCGCTCTCCCAACACGACAATATCCGATTTTTCAAACAGTTTGAATATGTAGTCCTTAGGCGATACACCGTTTTTATCGGCATATTCATGCAGTGCTTTTACAGACGGCACCGACGGTGTTTCTGCCGCTAAGTCTGCAGCAGATGAAATCGCCAGAATGATAAACATCAACAAGCTTCTCGCGGCTGACTGGAATATCGTATTAACCATAAGCTAAAATATTTGACGGTTTATTAATGGTTGGTGTATATATCAAGATGCAAAGATAATTGTTTTTTTCAATTCGGTATTATTTCTTGAGCTCATGCGGCAGCCTTGTCAGGTTGTTACTATTTTTGTCGTCTTGCGCCAATTCCGAGTTTAAGATGTGATGGTTTCAGCATCTTATGGGGCTGCATCATGCAGCGGTAAGCGAAGCGGCGGTCATCTTCATCCGGATTGGGTCCCCACGGAAGTGATGTGTTGCCACCTCCACCGCCGCATGACTGGGCGAACCTGGTTGCGCCATCGAAAATATCCATTATCAAAAACTATAAAAATATTTGCAAAATTTTTATAGTTTTGCTAATTTTGCTGACACCGATAATATGATAGTATGATAGAGGAACCGCCGAAATATATCGCTGCCACAAAATCAGTTTCAGAAATTCTTGCTCCTGAATCTTTGGAGAGGATTCGTAAATTTCAAGAAGAATATCCATACTGGAGCAAGGTAAAATACAAGAAACTCAAGGGTTTTGATACTCCGGAAGACGTTTGGGCCGCACTCAAACAATTACGTTTGAGTAACCAAGTCACGGTGAATCACAATTACCAGATTCATTTCAGCATGACAAACTCTATGGCCAGATTATGTCATAATTTCGACATGCAGTTTGGCGGATCATGGGGGAGTGAGACTCTAATCCCGCGTGATAGTCGTAAAATATATTTGATGAACTCTGTGATTGACGAAGCCATTTCATCAAGCCAAATGGAAGGAGCTTCAACAACCCGAAAGGTGGCAAAGGAAATGCTCAGAAATAAGATTGCACCAAAGGACAAGTCACAATGGATGATTTACAACAATTACCAAACCATCAATTTCCTCTCTGAGAATCTTGGCCAAGTGATGACCCCTGAATTTCTTCTTCACATACATTCATTAATGACTTATAACACGATGGATAATCCGGAAGATGCAGGGCGATTCCGGCAGAACGATAATGTAGTCGTAGCAAACTCCGTTACCAATGAGATTGTTCATACGCCACCATCATTCACAGAGATACCGGCTGCTATTGCTTGGTTCTGTCAATTTGCCAATTCCAATGAACATACAGTTTTCATCCACCCGATAATCAAAGGAGCTATCCTGCATTATTTTATTTCGTTTCTCCATCCATTTGTTGACGGTAATGGTCGTACGGCCAGAGCAATTTTCTATTGGTATCTTCTGAGAGAAGGTTATTGGTTGACCGAATACCTTTCGATTTCAAGAATCATATATAAGTCAAAGGCTTCATACGAGAAATCATTTCTTCAGTCAGAAGCAGATGGTAATGATATCGGCTACTTTATTACATATCATCTAAATGCATTGGAAAAAGCTTTCGACGAGCTCAAAGCATATATCGAACGTAAGACTGCTCAGAAAAAAAATGAAGTGCAATTACTAAAAATTGGTGGCATTTCAAAGCGTCAGGCCTCTATTCTGCACATGTTTATAAAAGATGCTGACCTGATAGTTACAGCCAAAGATATTGCCGGCAGAATGTTAATTTCACAGCCAACAGCAAAAAAAGACCTTTCGGAGTTAGTTAAATTAGACCTTTTGGCTGAAATCAAACTTAATAAGCAGAAAAGCGGATATATCAAAGGTTCGGATTTTGACAGCACGATAGATAAAGTCATCTAAAACTATGAAAAACTTTCGAATATTTTTATAGTTCGACAAATACCGTTGTAATTTCAACATTTACGGAGAGCATACTTTCTGATACTCACAACCTTTAACTCATTGAGGCTTGACAGAGATAAATCTTGGATGATGGAGTGTATTTTAGCCAAACTTATCCTAAACCACCTCTGTAACTTCTTGATTAACAATGACCATATTTTGCGGTAAAAGGATACAAAAAGCGATTGACAAGTTTATTTTCTCGCTTGTCAATCGCCTATGTATTAGTTGTTTATATCTTAAAATCAGGCAGATTTTTTTATCAATACTCGTCTTCGTTGAAGAAATATTAATATGTTGATTGTCAGGCAATTGTGTTGATTTTGTAAAAATGGGACAAGCAAACTTTGCTATAAAAGACGATAAAATGCAATAGATCTTTTAAATTATCCTCCTGTTTATTCGCCAATAAGCCTGCTGACTATCTCACGATACTTTGTCACTATTCATGAACGATGTTCAATGAAAAATTTGTAATTTTGTGATATGCTTAAGGTGAAAAATTTTTTTGACCGTCCGGATATAGAAAACATTGACGCTGTGTTAATACGCAACGTTAAATACCTCCGTAGTTTCTCAATTCAAGAATTTAAAAACTTGTACAATATCAATACTGTAAGAGTAATAGAGACAGAAAAGCATTTCATCGCTTTTACATACCTTAAATGTATTGGATATGTCGCGGAAAGGAAGTTGCCTACAGATCCGGTTATATCGCTGATCACCGATGCGTTAGGTAATTTATTCTATCTATTACACGATAAAACATTCCACAAGGATGAACTAATTTTTTTCAAGACATCTTATCATAAAAAATCTCAAAGGTCTACTCCTATGACAAGGGGGATGAACCAAGATTGGGTTGATTATCAAGAATACATTAGAGAGTCATATGAAGATGCTTTTGAAGGAGATTCAGATGCATATTAGAACATAGATTAAAGCGCTACAACATTGAAACTAAGTATATGAGAACTTTATAATTATGCATGTATTTGACAACTTAAAGCAATACGATAAGAGATATCAAAATAGAGTTCCGACTTCCATTTCTAATGAGGTAAAGGAAGAGCAACTTACACCTGCAGAAGTAGAATTACTAAACAAACGCGTGAAAACAGAACAAAGGAAAGAAAAGTGGCATAACATTCTTAATGGGCTTGGAGTCCTATCTTTCTTTGTGTTTTTAATTGGAGTGGTTATTGCCATATACAACTCAAATGAGCTTCAATATATAATCGCAGGAGTTGTTGGCATAGTTGTGCTTGGCATTATATTTTTATGCGCGTACTTTCTGTTTGAAGATAAAGAGCGTAAAACCCACATCAACGTTATTCGTGCGATATTAATTGGTATAGCAATTATTGCACTTATTATAATTATTGGCTCTGTTATACCTGATGGTTTTATAAATGATGCTCATCGTCCTGATAAATTTTAATTGCTGAAGTTACACAACTGAAGCCAGGTTATCGTGTATCAAACTTAGGTTTCATCGTCTTCCGCCCATGCCTCGTCTTGGCTGAGTTCGTTTCAGCATCTTGTGGGCCTGCATCATGCAGCGGTAGGCGAAGCGGCGGTCATCTTCATCCGGATTGGGGCCCCACGGGAGGTCTGATGAGGTACCTCCGCCTCCGCATGACTGGGCGAATTGCGGGCGGTAACTTTCGCCTTAGCCGACCGCGCACCGGTCTATGACCGACGTTCGCTAAGTTCCGAGTCGCGAAACTAACGTATTGGATTTCGCCGTCGAGATAACCCAAGAACAAGTACATCGCATACTTCAAAATCTCGTTGGGCTGCTCGGCTATTGCTGTGAGAAAGTCGCCGTCAACACCGGCTTTATGTTCCGGTGGCATGGAATTAAAAATAAATCCACCTCGATTAGAGGTGGATTATGTTGATTTATGACTTTTAATAAGGTTCAACCGAATAAATCTGAATGAGATCCAGTATCTATCAAAAGAAGTATCAACTCTTCATTCCTTTGCTCCCAGACAAGAAGCCAATCGGGTTGAATGTGGCATTCCCAATATCCTTGAAATTTGCCGGAAAGTTTATGAGCTTTATATTCAGAGGGAAGAGTTTTTCCTTGTTCAAGAATTCTCAAAACCTCCCTAAGTTTTTCGATATCCAAACCTCTCTTAAAGCATTTTTTAAGAGACTTTTTAAACTTATTGGAATAGATAATACTATAGGTCATATTCCAAGAATATGCTGAAACATTTCATCTACATTTTTGGCATGGTGGACTCTTCCGGCTTTGACATCATCAAGAGCTTCTTCCAGACCACATTTCTTTTTTGTTGAAGATTTGACAATGCTCACACCTTCGATTGCATTGAGAATCTTTTTGAGATGTGGAAGAATAGATTTGTCTTCAATATTGATTGTGAGCTGTGTCATTTTTTGAAAATTATAAATTTAAAAGGAAATCCAAGTCAATACTCCTCTTCGTTGAAGAAGAAGTCTTCTTTGGAGGGGTAGTCGGGCCAGATGTCTTCGATACATTCGTAGGTTTCGCCTTCGTCTTCCATTTCCTGAAGGTTTTCTATCACTTCCATGGGTGCGCCGGAACGCATTGCGTAGTCGATGAGTTCTTCACGGGTAGCTGGCCAGGGGGCATCCTCGAGTTTGGATGCGAGTTCAAGTGTCCAATACATAGTGCGTTTATTTTTTTATTGTTAGTTCATGATCACGGCCGACGGTAATCGCTGGCTTCATAGATAAAAAAGTGCCGCAAAAGTACACATTTTATTGAACTTAACAACTCTTTTGCCAAAATATTTCAGGGTGTCCTGAATTTATATTGTTAAATCGCGCTAAAATGAACAGATAATCAGAAAGTCGGTTAATGTAGGCTATGACGTCGGGATCCACTGGGGCTTCGGCGTTGAGGGCGGTGATGCGTCGTTCGGCGCGGCGGCATACGGTTCTTGCAACCTGACAGATGGCCGCTCCCATGGTGCCGCCGGGCAATACGAAGCGATCGATCGAGGGCAGGGCTGAATCAAGGGTGTCAATCTGGAGTTCAAGTTCGCGGAGGCTTTCTTCAGTGACTCCGCTCGGAAGCATGAATTCTCCCTCGGGGTCGCAGGCAAGATATCCACCTATGTCAAAAAGGCGGTTCTGGACCGAGAGAAGAAAAGTTGCGTCCTGAGGACGGGTTTCGGGAAAGGCAATCAACATTCCGAGATGGGAATTGAGTTCATCGATTGTTCCGTAGGCTTCGAGCCTGACGGAGTGTTTATCCATGCGTTTTCCACCAACGAGTGAAGTGGTTCCCTTGTCGCCGGTGCGGGTATAAATGACTGCCTTTTTCATTTTGTTTTCGTTTGTTTTTCAGAATCCCAGTTTGCGGGTGTAATATGTAAAAAAGTTATACTGCAGGATCACGGAGATTTTAAGGAGCAATTCCGTGTCGATGCTCTCCCGGCGGAAAATTTTGTAGGCGTTCGTGCGGTTACAGCCGAGTTTGCGTGCGAACCACACTGTGGTTCTTTCCTGTCTGTGAAGTTCGTTTTCGATTAACGCTCCAATAGAAATTTCACTCATGATAATTGCTTTGTTAAAAAAGGACGGAACTCACCATTGATATTTTGCTGCCTGAGGCACCGCCAAGCGCCTTTGTCCTCAAAATTATCAATGCTCGTTCCGTCCGGTTCTTTTATTACGGTGGTGAGCAATTTTTTCCCTGGACAATCGTATTGGCGGATTCCAGACAGTGGGAAATTATGAAAAGCTTCGACCTGGGTTATTATCGATTTGTATGCAAAAATAGAGCAAATCTGCTAAGAATAAAAATATTTAAGCTTTAATTAAAGTTTTTTTTAAATATTAATTCATCCTTTGATTTTAAATTAACCTATCTGCACATTTTTTTTTCAAAATGTGTTGACTTATCGGTAACACAATCAGTTACTTGACTATCTCGCGTCATGTCGCTGCAAATGGATGGGGGAGCCCCCTCATGCGAAAAAATATTTAATACGGAAAAATTTCCTTAATCGGGCATTGAATTTTAGAAAAAGTTATTATCTTTGCATTTGATAAGCAAGGCAAAGTCAGTTCCTATTTGTTTATCACTAACAGACATCAACTAACAGACATCAGTAGAATAAACATATTAACCATTATATTTCAAGTCAAACTCTCATGAGCACTATTGATTTATCTCAGTACGGAATCACCGGCGCGAAGGTGATACACAATCCCAGTTATCAGGAATTGTTCTATGATGAAATGAACCGTAACCTCAAAGGCTACGAACGCGCACAGCTCAGCAACCTCGACGCTGTAAACGTAATGACCGGCGTTTATACCGGCCGTTCGCCCAAAGATAAATTCTTCGTTGAAGACGAGGTCTCGAAAGACACCATCTGGTGGACAACCGAAGAATACAAGAATGACAACAAGGCCATTTCTGAAAAAACATGGGACGCTCTCAAGGCAATCGCCGACAAGGAGCTTTCCGACAAGACCCTCTATGTTGTCGATGCTTTCTGCGGAACCAACGCCGACACCCGTCTTGCCGTACGTTTCGTTATGGAAGTTGCATGGCAGGCACATTTCGTGACCAACATGTTCGTTCGTCCCACCAAGGAAGAGCTTGAGAACTTCAAGCCCGACTTCGTCGTGCTCAACGCTTCCAAGGCAAAGGTTGAAAACTGGAAAGAACTCGGCATCAACTCCGAGACCTGCGTTGCCTTCAGCCTCAAGCACCGCATGCAGCTCATCATCAACACATGGTATGGCGGCGAAATGAAGAAAGGTATGTTCTCAATCATGAACTACTACAATCCTCTCCGCGGTATCGCTTCGATGCACTGCTCGGCCAATACCGACATGCAGGGCGACAACACCGCTATCTTCTTCGGTCTTTCCGGAACAGGCAAGACAACCCTCTCGACCGACCCGAAACGCAAACTCATCGGCGACGACGAACACGGATGGGACGACAACGGCGTCTTCAACTATGAAGGCGGCTGCTATGCCAAGGTCATCAACCTCGACAAGGAATCAGAGCCCGATATTTACAACGCAATCTGCCGCGACGCTCTTCTCGAGAACGTAACCGTCAGCGCTGAAGGCGACATCGATTTCGCTGACAAGAGCGTGACCGAAAACACCCGCGTAAGCTACCCGATCGACCACATCAAGAACATCCAGGTTCCCAGCAAGGGTCCGGCTGCCAAGAACGTTATCTTCCTTTCAGCCGACGCATTCGGTGTGCTTCCTCCCGTCTCTATCCTCACTCCCGAGCAGACCAAATATTACTTCCTCTCCGGTTTCACCTCGAAACTCGCAGGAACAGAGCGCGGCATCACCGAACCGACTCCCACATTCTCCGCTTGCTTCGGCGCAGCATTCCTTTCGCTGCACCCCACCAAATATGCCGAAGAACTCGTTAAGCGCATGGAGAAGAGCGGTGCCAAGGCTTATCTCGTCAACACAGGCTGGAACGGAACAGGCAAACGTATCTCCATCAAGGATACCCGCGGCATTATCGACGCTATCCTCGACGGCGCTATCCTGACCGCTCCCACCAAGCAGCTCCCCATCTTCGACTTCACCATCCCGACCGAACTCCCGGGCGTTGATCCGAAGATCCTCGATCCGCGCGACACTTACGCAGATCCAGCTGAATGGACCAAGAAAGCCGACAAGCTCGCCGAAATGTTCATCAACAACTTCAAGAAGTTCGAAAACCATCCTCTCGGCAAAGCTCTCGTAGCCGCAGGACCTCACATCTGATTTCCAGATTTTAAATCCTGAAACAAATATCGAGACCCGTCAGCCATAAGGCCGGCGGGTCTCTTGTTTTCCATGTCGGAAAAAATAATGGCCAGACGCAACCCCACTTCGTTCAATCAATGCTGTTGAGAAGGGGAATATAAATCTTTCATAAAAATAGAGGAGAACAGACTTTTTTATAGCCTGTCTGTTGTAACTTTGTAGGAAAGTAATAATAACACTCCTTTTTATCATGGAAATAATCAATTTCGACAATTCTCCTTCTCTGGTCAGTCAATATCTGACAGAGCTGCGTGACGTAAAAGTACAGAATGACATGCTCCGTTTCCGCCGCAATCTCGAACGCATCGGACAGATAATGGCCTACGAAATCAGCAAATGCATCCGCTACAAGACAGTAACCATAGACACCCCTCTCGCAAAATGCGACTGCCGGGTGATTGAAGACAACATTGTCCTCGCAACAATTTTTCGCGCCGGCATTCCTTTCCATCAGGGTTTCCTCGATTATTTCGATTCAGCCGAAAACGCTTTCGTCTCAGCCTACAGAAAATATAAGGAAAAGGAAAATTTCGATGTTTTCATCGAATATATAGCTTCACCCGACATAAACGGAAAGACTCTCGTGATTGTCGATCCGATGCTTGCCACCGGAACATCGATGGAACTCAGCTACCGCGCCCTTCTAACCAAAGGGACTCCGGCGCGGATCCATCTCGCCTCCGTCATCGCATCCCAGAAAGCGGTGGATTATATAGGCGACCATTTTCCGGGTGACATAACAACACTCTGGACCGGCGCCATCGACCCGGTCATCAACGAACATTCCTACATTGTTCCCGGTCTCGGAGATGCAGGCGATCTTGCCTACGGAACCAAGATTTAATAGAAAAAAGGGTGTTTATAACTATGTTGAAAACCTTTCAAAAGCGATTTATAATATTTGATAAAAGAGACTTGCATTATCCGGATTTTATCCCTTATAGAATAAAATCGCTGACGGCAATAAACATGTCCATGTCAGATATTCTTACTTTTTAAAAGCATTTTCCACATTTATTTACCCCTATTCTGAACTAAAGTTATTAACTTTGCGAAGTATTAAACATACTGTAGAAAAAGTCCGCAACATTTTAAGCATGAAGAAAGTAGGCTGTCAATAACCGTTCGATAACCGATAATGGATATTCAATAACGAATTTTCCAAGAAAAACTATCAAAAGTTATCATAGCTTTCAACATCCATATTTCTTCTTACTTAAAATTTAATTTTTAAAATTTAATTCATCATATAAAAGAAATGAATGTGGAAAAAGGCTATATAGACGCTGCGGTGCCCGCGGAAGTGAAAGATCTGAAAGAAGAGATCGCCAGACTGAAAAAAGAAAAGAAGGCCGTCATCATGGCCCATTATTATCAGAAAGGGGAAATCCAGGATCTTGCCGACTATATAGGCGATTCTCTCGCTCTGGCACAAAAGGCGGCTCAGACCGACGCGGAGATAATAGTGATGTGCGGAGTCCATTTTATGGGTGAGACAGCCAAGATACTCTGCCCTGACCGGAAAGTGCTCATTCCCGACATGACCGCCGGTTGCTCGCTGGCCGATTCCTGTCCGGCTGAGGAATATGCCGAATTCATAAAAGCCCATCCGGGCCATACGGTGATCAGCTATGTCAACACCACGGCCGAAGTAAAAGCTCTGACCGATATAATGGTCACTTCGGGCAATGCGCGCAAAATAGTGGATTCCTTGCCCTCTGACGAGAAAATAATCTTCGGACCTGACCGTAACCTCGGCGAATACATAAACTCGGTCACGGGTCGCGAAATGGTCCTCTGGAACGGTGCGTGTCATGTTCATGAACGCTTCTCTTTAGAGAAAATAAAGGAGCTTAAAAAGGAGCATCCGCAAGCGGAGATACTCGTTCATCCCGAATGCAGGAAGCCTCTGCAGATGATAGCCGACAAGGTTGGATCCACCGCAGTGCTTCTGAAGCATGCCGTGGAGAGTCCGGTCAAGGAATTCATCGTGGCCACGGAGAGCGGTATCCTTCATGAAATGGAGCGTAAATGTCCTGAAAAGACTTTTATTCCGGCTCCTCCCGAGGATTCCACATGCGGGTGCAACGACTGTTCGTTCATGAAGCTCAACACTCTCGAAAAGCTCTACAACTGTCTGCGCTACGAACAGCCGGAGATTATAGTGGATAAGGAACTTGCCGAGAAGGCACGGCGCCCTATCGAAAGGATGCTTGAATTATCCTGACAGGGTTTGTTTTATAGAGAAAGCGCCATATCTTTCCTCGAGAGATGAAAAAAAGGATTGCAGCCGTTCTGATAGCCGTCGCGGCAGGAATCTGTGAGGGCACGGCGGCTGCGGATTCTCTGAATATAAGGAAAACCGAGAGCCATGTCGTGACAGATGCGGGTCTCGGTTATCTTTTCTCTTCAAAAGGATTCAGCGGTTATTCCAGCGCTGCAGACAGAAAGAATCTTCACACATCGGCTTCTCTTCGCGCCGGCTACGCTTTCAGCTTCACTGAAGCTACCCGCGCGGGGCGTCTGTATCCGGGCGCCTATCAGGGCATAGGGGCTTCCGTGACAACTTTTTTCGGCCCGGGAGAGATAGGTACTCCTGTCAGCCTTTATCTTTTTCAAGGGGCGCCTGTCAAAAGATTTTCTCGGAGACTGAGTATGGTCTATGAATGGAATTTCGGAGCTTCTTTCGGCTGGAAGAAATTTGACTATGACACGGGAATGAAGGCGAACGTGATAGTAGGATCGCGTATAAACGCTCTCATATCCCTCGCGCTGATGGCTGACTACAGGCTGAGCAGGGACCTCGGTCTGAGATTCGGGTTGGAGGGGAAACATTTTTCAAACGGAAATACTGCCGTTCCAAATCCGGGAGTGAATACTCTCGGCCTGAGACTGGGGTTGATCTATACTCCCGGAGATGTCCGAAAAGAGTCGGCCGAGGTGATTGAAAAAGAAAAACCGGAATTCAGGCCGGCCATCAGCTATGATCTGCTTCTCTACGGAGCGGTTCACAAACAGCTTGTGGATTTATCGGACGGACAGCGTCTTGCGGCGCCGGGACGGTTCGGGGTAGCGGGTATGTCCTTTGCTCCGATGTATGGCATAAACCGGTTTCTGAGGACGGGCATATCGCTTGATCTTAAATATGATGAGGCCGGAAATCTTCAGAAATATCTTGAAGAGGGAGCCACGGCCGATAATATCCGTTTCCGTCGCCAGCCTTTCGTAGAGTGTCTGACAGGCGGTCTGTCGGCGCGGGCCGAGCTCGTGATGCCTGTCTTTTCAGTCAACGCGGGGGTGGGCTACAATATAGCCGGGGCAAAAGCTAATCGTAAATTCTATCAGATTCTGAATCTGAAGACCAGAGTCATGCGGCATCTGTGGATAAACATCGGGTATCAGATAAATGATTTTCATAATCCGGAGAATCTTGTGATCGGCCTTGGATATACTTTCGGCCGGATAGAGTAAGTAATAAGCTGAGGAATATTGAACAAAAGTGAGGGAAGAGTTGTAAGAATCTGAGAGAGATTTCAAAAGTCCAAACTCAGTTCGTTTCAACATGGATCCTGTGCAGATACTTGCTTTTATAGAAATGTCATCCGGTTCTCCTGGCGATGACATACGACGTTTTATCGGCGACCAGACGGTCGGCGCGTCCTATCAGATAGCTTCGCTTACAATGAAAATAGTAAGCTGGATTCTGAGTATATTCGGTCTGGAATATAACCAGACACTCGTTACTTTTTTCTATGCGGCTGTAGTGCTCGGAGTGGCGCTTGTTGTGGGCTATATTGTCAAATGGGTGGTATTCCGCATAATAAGAGCCATCACTAAGCGATGGAGTTCGGATGTGTATGAATCGCTGGCACATGTGAGATTTTTCTATAAACTCTGCCGAATGATCCCGGCGCTGGTATTTCTCATTCTGATACAGTTCACCCTTTCAAATCATTCCGTGCTTTCAGGAGTGTTGACGAAAGTGACAATCATATATGTGGTCTATGTGACGACTCTTGCCTTGACCGCTCTTGTCTATGCCATCTGGCAACATATAGACCTGAAGGAGAATAAGCGGAAATTGCCGCTGAAGGGACTTGCGCAGCTTGCCAAAGGAATATTATGGATAGTGGCCGCCATAATTGTGGTATGTGTTATCGTTGACAAGTCTCCCGCAAGACTCCTTGCCGGACTGGGAGCGTTTGCAGCGGTGCTGATGCTTGTGTTCAAGGACAGTATTCTCGGTCTTGTGGCGGGAGTTCAGCTTTCGGAGAATGACAGTCTTCACGTAGGCGACTGGATTTCCGTCAAAGGAACCGAAGCCAACGGAACGGTCATGGAAGTATCGCTTACGGCTGTCAAGGTGCAGAACTGGGACAAGACGACAACCACGGTTCCTCCCTATAATCTGATAAGTTCAGGTTTTACAAATTACCGCACCATGCAACAGAGCATGACACGCCGTATATGCCGCAGCTACATGATAGATGCCGACAGCATTCTGCCGGCTACTCCCGCAATGCTTGAGAACATAAAGAAGGTTCCTTTCATGGAGGAGTACATCAATAAGAAACTTGAACAGAAAGCTGCCGGCAAGGTGGCGGATGTCAATAATCCCGACGGACTTGTTGACGGGACGATCGACACAAATCTCGGTCTGTTCAGAGCCTATATGAAAATGTGGCTTGATGCCAATCCCCATGTGGCCCATGACAGTGACTGCTTCGTCACTACGCTTGCACAGACAAGTGCCGGCATTCCTTTCCAGATCTATTGCTTCACCGCAACGTCGAAATGGTTTCCCTACGAGGCAATTCAGGCAACTATTTTCGAACAGGTAGCCGCAATGCTGAGATTTTTCCAGTTATATGCTTTCGAGAATCCTTCGGGCCGCGACACCGTGGTTGACGGTTATCTTTCGCCTGGCGGCGACATAGACAAGGTCTATGGAATTCCTTATCCTTTTTTCCAGAATCCCGATGCTCCCGACAGTCCGGCATCGACGCGAACGGGCGAGAAACAGGTCATACCGACCGCTGCGTCACCTGACGCTTACCGCCCTCCAAAGAAATAGTTCTTTCTTTTGTCAAGGAAGATAATAAAGGCGATAGCGGCTATAAGGAAAACCGCACACCAGATGAATGAGGTAAAGCAGATGTTTCCGTAGCTCACCAGAGGCGAAACCAAGCCTCCGGTTATATAACCTATTCCTCCTATCATGGCGGAGGCAGCTCCGGCGCACTCTCTCCCGAGATTCATGGCCCGCGCCGTCGAGCCTGTAAGGACCAGTCCTATTCCAAACAGCATGACAAAGGTAGGTACCTCGTATATAAGGAAACCGGACAGACCGAACAATATGGAAATAACACCTATCATAGCGAAAATGCCTCCCGTCACCGAACCGTAGAGTGCTGCTTTGCTCATATCGCCGAAGCGTAGCGACAGGGCCGAACCCGTGGCGAGTGCAATGGCGTTGACGGCAAAAACAAGCGAGAATTGCAGTTCGGAAAAACCGAAAACATTCTGCACGATGAAAGGTGTTGCGGATATGTAAGCGAACAATGCCGCCATTGCGAGAGCATATACAAGGCTGTAGGTTGCGAATCCTTTGATCTTCATAACCTGCCTGTAGCCTTTGACGGAGGAGATAAGTCTGCCTGAAAAACGTTTTTCAGGGCTGAGGCTTTCCCGCAGGGGCAGACACATCACGAGCAATATGATTCCCAGTATAAGCAATATTGTGAAAATGCCCTGCCATCCCCAGACATGGGCAATGCCTCCTCCGGCCACGGGCGCCGCAACCGGCGCGAGGTTGTTGATGGCGCTCAGAATAGCGATCAGTCTCGCCAGTTCACGTCCGGAGTACATGTCGGCGGCAATTGAGCGCGAAAGAACTATGCCTCCGGCACCGCCTATGCCTTGCAGAAGACGTGCCGCAGTGAAGACCACTATTGAAGTTGAGAAACAGCAGATAAAAGAAGCGATGACATAAATGATGAGTGAGAATACAAGCACTGCCTTTCGCCCGTATTTGTCGCTCGCAGGTCCGAACAGAAGCTGACCGAACGCAAGTCCGACCATGCAGAATGTCAGACCCAGCTGGACTGCCGACGAATCGCAATTGAAAACATCGGTCATTTCAGGTAGCGCCGGCAGATACATGTCGATGACAAACGGGCCGAAGGCCGACAGCAGTCCGAGGAAAACTATCAGATAGATATAATATCTTTTGGATATACGGTTCATGTGGGTTTTCATTTGATTTTGCCTCTGATACGGCTCAGGGACTGAGGAGCAAGATGGATGTAGGAAGCCAGTTTTTTCAGGGGGACATTCTGCAGAAGTTCGGGGTGGCGCTTGAGAATGGAAAGGTAACGTTCCATGCCGCGGTCACATTCAAACAGACTGGTGAAACTTTCCTCGGTCTCGGCCGCATGTCCTATGAATATCTTTCTGATCATATTGCAGACTGAATGCGAGCGGGTGCACAGCTGCTCAAGTTCGTTCTTGGAAATGAAATATAGCTCACAAGGATTGACGGCTTCAATAGATATAGGGGACAGCCTGCCGTAGTGATAGCACCATATATCGAAGATGGCCTGGGCCGGATATCCGAACCAAAGCGTCTGTTCTCCGCTGTCGGATTGTATATAGGCCCGCAGGATACCTTTCTTGATGAAATAGAAATTGTCATTGAAACTGCCCTTTTCAACGATATGCATGTTTTTTTCGATCCTGACATATTCAAGACATTCGACAAACGCATGAGTCTCGGATATGTCAAGATCATATTTTTCCGCTATTTTGTTTTCAAAATTTTTCATCATGCAAATTTACGACTATTATGTGACCCTATTCCTTCACATTTGTGAAGAAATGACAGAATAATCATAAGTGGAAAATAACTGTTATTTGAACAAACATATTTTTATATTCCGTGAAGTTAAACTTTGCGATGCTAAGAATGTCATAGTAGAAAATAGCATCATGAAAAAAACATTCCTTTATTTAATTCTAAGTCTCTGTCTGTTCTCGGAAGTTTCCTATGCCCAGGATAGATGTGTTCCCGATCACAGCAATCACGGACGTTTTGAAAGACGTGGTCATCGTTATCGTTCTCCTTATTTTGTGGTAGGCAACAAGGTTTTCTTCGAGGGGAGAGAAATGAAGGATGTGTCGGCGTCGAGTTTTGTCATTCTCCGCGACGGTTACGCCAAGGATGCCTGGAGCGTTTATTATTTCGGGGTCAAGATTCAGGATGCCTCGGCCGGTTCTTTTAAAGTGATCGGTTACGGCTATGCCAAGGACACATGGAATGTCTATTTCGACGGTAAGAAAATAGGTGATGCCAATTCGGGCAGTTTCACTCTTCTGACCGACGGTTACGCCAGGGACACATGGAATGTCTATTTTTACGGACACAAGATTGACGGAGCGACTTCAGGCAGTTTCAAAGTTCTGCCAGACGGCTACGCCAAAGACACGTGGAACGTCTATTTCGACGGTAAAAAGGTAAATGGCGCCACACCCGGCAGTTTCAAGGTTCTTAGCGACGGTTATGCCAAGGATACCTGGAATGTCTATTACTGGGGCCGGAAGATAGATGACTGAGCTCGGAGAAAGTTTTGATCATAATAAAAAAGAAAAGAGGGCGTCCGCGCGGATGCCCTCCTTTTCTTTAACAATCAATTCATTTTTTAACCAATCAAAAACAAACTATGTGTGCAATCAACAATAGACTAAGAAACAATCATTTATGAGGTAAGAAATTATATCTTATAAAGTTTTGCTGTCAGTTGTGTTACCCGTCGTTTCTTATCGGTAGTCGGCGAAACGCTGCTGAAGAGCCTGACGGGCGAAGAAAATGCGGCTCTTCACTGTTCCGAGGGGGAGCTGCATGTGTTCCGCGATCTCGTTGTACTTGTATCCTGCCACGTGCATCGAGAAAGGAACGCGGTATTTTTCGGGGAAATCCTCGATAGCCGATGCTATTTCATTAACACCGAAAGACCCTTCGGGAGTCTCGAAACCTGAATCCTGTGGGAGATTGAGGTGGTAGAGATCCTCTGTGCGGTCAACGACTGTGGCTGAGCGAACAACCCGGCGGTAGTTGTTGATGAAAATATTACGCATTATTGTGAACACCCACCCCTTGAAGTTTGTATTCTC
>ULSH01036977.1_pt1 | contig 19789 bp, 6 predicted proteins | sample 1956151 | NCBI WGS metagenome assembly ULSH01 (sample SAMEA4835702, study PRJEB28245) | human gut metagenome | biome: gut microbiome; material: fecal sample | place: Denmark | collected 2008 | reverse complement strand
TTTCCCTATGCACAGAAAGGAGGACACTATAAGAAACATAATATAGCTGCTTCGAACAATAAAGAAACCGGCATTGAATCCATTCTTTTCAGTATAGAGCAGGATGATACGTTTGGTTATCTCTGGATGCTTTCGTATGCCGGGCTCCATGCATTTAAATACACAGATGAGGGAACACTGGAAAAGGTGGATATCAACCATCTGGTTGATACGCACATGATGTACACCCGGATATGCAAGGACAGGGAGGGTAATCTGTGGTTGCCTTCGTATGATATGGCGTACACTATCTTTTTCGATAATTCGAACATAGACAATTACCTTCTTCCTCAACTGAAGGAAGAGATGGGATGGGATGCCAATGTTATGAATCTTTGTCAGGGAAGTGATAGTACTATGTGGTTCAGGCAGGACAGATACGAATTGTGTATGTACGATTATTCACGGGATACATTTGCTGGTACAGGTGTGGGTGAGATTAATGCCATTATCAGATCTCTTCATAAACCCGGTGTCTGGGTTAATTCAAGTCGGACTCCTCATGTCATGAGATTGACACAACGGAACATGAAGGTGCAGATAGAAGAAGACATCAATATAGGAGGAGTTACAGGGTTACTTGAGGATAAAGTTGGTAATCTGTGGATATCCAGATGGACGGATATAAATGTGAAACGTCCTGATAAAGATGACTTGGTAGTTTCGGGTAGTGACGTTCCGGTAATGACTTCCCTGTTCAATGATGTAAAGGGAGAAGTTTTAGGGTTGTCTCACGAGAGCAAAATCTATCGGCTGAGTTGTGCCGACGGGCGGATTACCTGTGAATTAAAAGGCAGTGTTTCTTCTCTTCTGGAAAAGGAAGAAGTGAACAGTGTCTGCATTGACCGGGAAGGACGGTTGTGGCTGAACACTACTTTGGGAAGAATACTGCGGTCTGACGAAACGATGCATAAGTTTGAAAATGTATCACTGGATAATGAGATAGATGACTGTACTGTATTAGGATTACTTTCCGATAAGAACAGTGTGTGGATTATCACCAATAAGAAAGTACTTCAATATAATATTGATTCGCAGACTTTTCAGCACTATTCTACTGCTGATGATAATATTATGGTAGATGTTTTCAGGTATAAGGCTATCAGCCTGGACGGTTGGGGCGGGCTCTATGTGGGCGGACATCGCGGATTCATACATATTCGTCCCGTTAATGCATCGGTGGTGAACAGGGCTCCTACGAGCTTGCATATCACAGATGTCAAAGTTGAAGACAAAAGTATCTTCTTCGGCAATGCGGAAGCCTCGGGAGAGAATACGATACATAAGATTTTCCTTGGTCCGGATGATCGGAATATTGAGATTTTCTTTTCTTCGCTTTTGTATTCGTTGAATGCGGGATGTCGCATAGCGTATCAGTTGGAGGGGGTGGATCATTATTGGATCTATTCGGATAATAACAGAAATTCCGCCTTCTATAACCACCTGCCGAAGGGAACGTATAAACTCCGTTTGAAGTTGGAATATGAGCGGGGTAAGTGGACTGAAGGCGAAGTATTGCTGACCATTGTGAAAGAGCCTGCCTTCTATGAAACCTGGTTTGCATATCTTGTTTATGTCATTTTCATCGGATTGTGCTTCTATGTGGTAATCCGGCTTTATATGCGTCGCATTAAACTGAAGAGTGAAGTGAGATTGCAGGAAGAACTGACGCGTACCAAGCTGACTTACTTCACCAATGTTTCCCATGAGTTGCTGACGCCGCTTACCGTCATATCCTGCATATCGGATTATCTGGATCAGAAGGTTCCTGCCGTGCGGCAACAGTCCGTCATGCTCAAGGCTAATGCGGAGAAGTTGAAGCGACTGATACAGCAAGTGCTTGATTTCCGCAAGATGGATGTGGGGAAACTGAAACTGAACGTTTCGGAAGGAGATATCCGTGAGTTTGTCCTGAACATCTGCCAGGTAAACTTCCAACCGCTTGCATTGAAGAAGAACATCACGCTGGATACTCGTTTTGAAGCGGAGGAAGCACATGGTTATGTGGATTTTGATAAGCTGGATAAGATATTGCATAATTTGCTGTCCAATGCCATGAAGTATACTCCTGAGAACAGGTGTATTACTGTTGATGTACGAGTAGTGAATGAAGCGGAACATCGGATATTGGTGTTGAAAGTGGAAGATGAGGGCGTTGGTATCTCTGAGAAAGAACTGGAACAGATATTCATCCGTTTCTATAACAGTAAGAAGAACCGGGGAATCGAGTCGAATGGAATCGGTCTCTCGCTAACGAAAGATTTGATAACCTTGCATCATGGCCTTATCACCGTGGAAAGCGTTTTAGGACAAGGTTCCTGTTTCACTGTAAAGCTGCCTATTGACAAAGAAAGCTACTCTCCGGATGAATTGCTTGACGAGACGATGGTGTTGCAGACCGGTACGGATGATGTGCCCATGGAAGATTATGCCTCGTCTGATGAGGTGGATAAACCGGCTATCTTGTTGATTGATGACAATACGGAATTGCTGTTCGTTATGAAAGAGATGTTCAGGGAACGATATACTGTACTGACAGCCGCAGACGGGCAACAGGCCTGGGATAAGTTGAAGAATAATGAGGTGGATGTCGTCATTTGTGATGTCATGTTGCCCGATGCCAATGGTTGGGAACTTTGTGCGCGTATGAAAGGTGATTTGCGTTTCAATCATATACCTGTTATCATACTTACGGCTAAGAATGGTATTGAGGACCGTGTTACCAGCTATGAAGCGGGCGCCGACGGATATATAGCCAAGCCTTTTGAGTTGAAGATACTTTTTGCCCGGGTGGATAACCTTATCCGATCTTCGAAGATGCGTCAGGCGGCTTTCCGTAAGGAGGAGAACCTGGATCTGGAAAGTCTGGCCTATCCCTCGGCGGATAAGCAGTTCCTGCAATCCATTATAGATAGCATCGAACAGCATTTGGAAGAGTCTGAATTCGACTTGGAACAATTGGCTGCGGAGAAGAATATGTCTAAGTCTACCCTTTACCGTAAGATAAAATCGATGACGGGAATGACTCCTTTGGACTTTATACGGAATATTAAGATGAAGCGTGCCTGCATGATGTTGTTCAACCGCTCGCATACTATATCCGAGGTTGCGTATGCTGTAGGATTCAATAGCCCCAAATACTTCACCCGGTGCTTCAAGGATGAATTCGGTGTGACGCCGAGTGAATATCTTCAGAAAAACACCCCTTAATTTTTAGTATATAGATGCTACATACAGGGGTAAAATCCTGTTATCAAGGGGTAAATTCGGGTCATGACAGAATCTCTCCCCTTCTATAAATGATTTCTGTACCTCCTTTTTCATAAGATATGAGTTGATTTGTTGTCAGATACCCAAACTTAAATCAAAGCATAGTTATGAAGAACCTCAGTATCCGTCATGGAAAATCATCCGGAAACAAATCAGTACTATTACTTACTGTATTAGCATTAGGCACCGGATTCTCTTCTTTGTCTGCCCAGACAAATGCCGCAAGTGACCAGATAACGGCACAACCTGCTGCTGACCGCATTGTACCTTTCCGCCTTAGTGAACAAGGAGTAGTCCGCCCTGTGGAATGGGGATTGGATACGGCTTGGGAAGATGAGGGAAATATCCGCCGTGGCCAGGGATTTATGGAAACGGTAGATATAGTGCGCGTTTCTTTTCGCCCCACCGATCCCATTGTGGATGGAGATTTGGGAGCTGATCAGAAAGAACATATACAAACACGACTTGGTTTACTGGGCTTTGTCTCTCCTAAACCCAAGTTAGCTATAAATAGCGATCACCCCAAGATTGACGATTCTTATAAAGGTAACGCCCAGGCTTGGGCTCAGATGATGGACTTGCATATTCGTTATTTTCAGGATGCAGGATACGAGGTGATTTCAGTGGCTCCATTCAATGAACCGGATTATACCTATACAGGACAAGGTACCCGGGAGGATTTCTACAAAATTGCTGTGGAATTGAGAGCGAATCCCCGTTTCAAGAATATTCGGATTTGTGGGGGAAATACTCTGAATTGTGATGAAGCACTGCCTTGGTATAACTATCTCAAAGAACAACTTGATGAGGGAAATACCCATCAGCTTGCCGGTGAGTTCAATGGTTACGCTACTTTCTACGAGACGGTTCGCAAGGATGGAAAAATGGCCATGAATGATGAGATGCACAACGTGATGGAGGCGATGGTGGGTCTGGAGTATGGGTTGCAGACCGGTATCTGGTGGGGAAGTGCGGAGTATGCCCGTGGTGAATTCTGCAAGATTAGCCGGGGTGGAGAACGACTGGCATATACTGAACATCGTCCTAATTGGACGGCAGCTTCTGTCTATCGGTCTAAAGATGGCAGTAAGGTTCAGGCTTTTGGAGGCGTTTCGGAACGTCAGGCTAAAACGACAACTTATCGTTTTGTATCCAAAGAGAAGGATGTGTTCTATGATGGTTATGGTCCGCAGCGTGAGTTCTACTTGGAGATGCCCGGAGGAAATTCTTATCAGGACGATGAACAGCGGAATGCCGAACGGGTGGTCAATATTACTTGGGGAGAAGATATTCAGCCGGTGATAGACGGACAGTATGTGCTGATAAACCGGAGTACTCAGCGGGCAGTTGAAATAACCCAGGGCAACACGGCGGAGGGCACCAACGTGAAGACCGGAAAGTTTGACGCTTCCAAGGCTTATCAGCGTTGGTATGTCCGTCCGGTTTCCAGCCGTATCGGTGGAGATTTCAGCTATTTCTGTATTACGTCTCCCATAAATGGGATGTCATTCGACATCTGGAATTGGTCGTTGGAGGACGGCGGGAATATCGCCATCTATGGTGCCAGTAATGGCAGCAATCAGCAATGGGCATTGGAATATGCCGGGGATGGATGGTTTTATATCCGCAGTCGCCATAGTGCCTTGTATTTGGAAGAGGGAGAGGAAGCTTTCAATGTGCAGCAAGGTACGAAAAAGGGAAGTAATGATGAACGGCTGCAATGGCGTCTGATACCTGCTCCGGCTTCTAAAATTGAAATCAAATCTTTAGCTACTCCAACCGGACTGACGACGGAAGGGCAATCTGCATCCGTTTTGTTGAAGTGGAACAAGCAATCCGATGCTACAGAATACACTGTGCTACGTTCCGAAACATCCGGTGGAGCTTACGAGATTATTGCGCGTAATGTAAAAGAAACCAGTTTTGTCGATCATAAGACCTTAGCGGGTAAGAGTTATTATTATACGGTGAAAGCCAATGATAATTGTCTGAACAGTTCGCCGAAGTCACAGGAAGTAACTGCCACTATTACTGATGTGCATGCCCTAGTAGCACATTATACTTTTGATGGAGATTTACTGGACGAGACGGAAAATTTGAATCATGGTGCATCCTTGAAAAAAGCAATGTTTACCGATGGAAAAATAAACAAAGCTGTACAACTTAACGGCTCAACGGAATTTCTGCAATTACCTACGGATATTGCCAATCATCAGAATCTGACTGTTTCTACTTGGGTGAAGTGGGATGGTGGTGCAGACTGGTAACGTGTCTTCGACTTTGGTAGTGGTGAAGATCAATATATGTTCCTTACTTATAGTTCCAATATACAGTCACTCCGCTTTGCAATGAAAAACGGAGCGGAAGAACAGGCCCTGGAAACCGCCTTACCCTCTCCCATACGCATTGACAATTGGGTACATCTGGCATTGACTATCGGAGATGCGGAGGTACGGATTTATGTGAATGGAGAACTGGCTGTTTCATCCGGGGATATTACTATCCGTCCGATGGATATCCGTCCCTGTCTGAACTATATCGGTCGTAGTCAGTTTGTAGCTGATCCGATGTTTAAAGGAAGTATCGATGATTTCAGAGTTTATAATTATGAGTTATCAGCAGAGGATATAAAGAAAGTAGCCCAGGGGGGATCGGTAGGTATCATTACTCCGCAGATTTCCGATGATGAATTGTTTATCGGCCCTTTACCTGCCGATCAGAAACTACAGGTTACTTATACACCTGCCCGGTCATCGGGTAGAGTATCTCTCAGTATTTATAATATGCAGGGAGTTCCGGTACTTTCTCATGAGACGGCTGGTTCCGGTATTACTACGCTGGATGTATCCGGATTCCCTACCGGTCTATACCTGTTGAGGCTTGTTGATAACAACCGGTCAGTTACACGTAAGTTTGCAGTGAGGCATTAATAAGTAGGGTATAAAATCCTTTCATCAGGGTATAAAAACGTTTCATGAAAGGATTTTGCCCCTTCGATAACCTGTTTTTGTGCCTATCTTTTAATTAAATATCACTTGCTTTGCCCTTGGATAATTAAACTTAGATCATATTAGTATTATGAGAACAGTAAGCAAATTACTTCTTTCTTGTGTGATGTTATTCACATTATTGCCGGACGCTGTGCTTCATGCATCCGACCGGAAGACTCTTTTTGACAGTAACTGGAAATTTCATTTAGGCATCGTAGCCAATGCCGAACAACCAGAATATAATGATAGTCATTGGAGAGTTCTTGATCTTCCCCATGACTGGAGCGTTGAACCATTGTCTTTTCAAAAACAAGGCATTACTACCGGTCCTTTCTCTCGCATGAGCGAAGGTGACATCGATACGGGACAGACCGTTGGTGGTGAAGGTTGGTACAGAAAAGAACTCACTCTTGCAGGAAGCGATGCCGATAAACGTATTGTTCTCTATTTTGAAGGAGTATACAATCAGTCCGAGCTATGGATCAATGGTAAGAAAGCTAATTATAATGTTTATGGATATACCTCTTATCGTGTAGACATCACTCCTTATCTGAATGCTCCCGGTACTCCGAACGTGATTGCCATGAAAGTGGTGAACGCCGGACGTAACAGTCGCTGGTATGCCGGTTCGGGTATCTTCCGCCATGTATGGCTGATCAAGACAAATAAACTCTATCTGGATAAATGGGATACTTTCGTCAACGCTTCCGAACTTCAGAAGAAGGAAGCTGTGATTCAGTTCTCTACTATTGTACATAACGAGGGCCTGCAAAATCAATCAGGTAAAATAGGTATTAAAATATATTCACCTGCCGGAAACGAAGTGTTTTCTACTTCACAGGACGTGATACTCTCTGAAGGAACGCCGGTGGCAACATCTTTCTCTCTTAAAAAGCCCGAGTTATGGTCAGTAGATACCCCTGTGCTTTATACAGCGGAAGTATCCCTTTCCTCAGACGGAAAGGAGTATGATAAGATATCTGTTCCTTTTGGTATCCGCACTCTTTCTTTTTCTGCTGAGAAAGGCTTTCTGCTGAATGGTAAGTCGATGAAGCTGAAAGGGGGTTGCGTACATCACGATAACGGACTTTTGGGAGCCGCCGCCATCGACCGTGCCGAAGAATGGAAAGTGGAACTGATGAAAGCTAACGGCTACAATGCCGTCAGATGTGCCCACAATCAAGTGTCCGAGTATTTCCTTGATGCTTGCGACAGATTGGGTATGCTGGTGATTCATGAAACCTTCGACCAATGGCAGAAAGCTAAACGCGAGCAGGACTATCATCAGTTCTTTGATGAATGGAGCGACTGGGATTTGGCTGCGTCTGTCCGCCGTGACCGGAATCATCCCTCTATCATTATGTGGAGTATCGGTAACGAGGTGGAGCAACGTGCTGATGAACCTGAGGGAGACTTGATTTCCAAAAGACTGGTGAATACCGTCCGCAAGTACGATACATCCCGTTTCACAACCATCGGTTCCAATGACTTCTGGGACAGACGCCAGTTTAGTTGGGACAAAGATTCCTACCGGATCTTCAAGAATCTGGATGTGGCAGGCTACAATTATATCTGGTGGAAATATGAGAGCGATCATGCTGCCTATCCCGATCGCGTGATCTATGGTAGTGAGTCTTATCCGAAAGAAGCTGCCCAGAACTGGAACTTGGTAGAAAAGCATCCTTATGTAATAGGTGATTTCGTGTGGACCGCTATTGACTATCTGGGTGAGGCCGGATTAGCTCATGCCTTATATCTGAAAGAGGGCGAGCATGATACGCAGTTTATGGGTTGGCCTTGGTATAATGGTTGGTGCGGTGATATTGACCTTTGTGGCGACAAGAAGCCTCAATCTTATTATCGTGATGTGTTGTGGCGCGAGCGTCCCATTACTATGGCAGTCCATGCCCCTGTTCCCGAAGGCAAGAAAGAAGTGGTGAACGGTTGGGGCTGGCCCAATGAGTTGGTGAGTTGGAATTGGACGAGTTGCGAAGGAAAAGTGATGAAAGTAAACGTATACAGCCGTTCTCCGAAAGTGAAACTCTATCTGAACGACAAGCTTATCGGAGAAAAAGAAACGGGTAAAGAGAACTACACAGCTACCTTCGATGTGCCCTATGAACCGGGAACTTTGAAAGCGGTGAACTCAAAAGGTAAGGAGGAATTCGTATTAAAGACTGCCGGAGCACCTGCGGCTATCCGTTTGATTGCCGACCGCAGTAAAATAAAAGCTTGCAAGAACGATCTTTCCTACGTCAAGATTGAGCTGGTGGACAAAAATGGAAACGTAGTTCCCGAAACCTCTCTGCCTGTCAAAATCGAATGTACGGGTAAAGGAACTGTCATAGCAGGTGGAAATGCAGCCTATGCCGATATGGAAAGTTTCCGTTCACTTACTCCCAATACATTCCGGGGAAAGGCTATTGCCATTGTTCAGCCTGATGGAGAAAAAGGCGACATACAGGTGAAAGTCTCTGCAAAAGGGTTGGAAGATGCTTCCATAGTAATAACAACCTACTAAAAAGTGATAGTAAGATAAGTTTTGCGAAGAAACTGGCATAAACCTGCATAAGTACTTAGGTATACATTTTCTTGTATGTTATCTTTGCAGGGTTTATGCGATTTTTTCTGTCGCAGATATTATTATATATAGGTGCTATAAAACAAGATAAATATCAGAAAAGATAATAAAAGAAGCTAACTTAATTTTTTAACTTTAATCTAGTAAGATGATGAAATCAGTATTAGTAAGAAACAATCGGAGAGTCCTTGCCGGCCTGCTCGTTTGCACTGGTTTTATTTGCAATTATCCCTCTTCTGCCTTTGCGGAATCGGATAATTCTTCAGTGCAAATAACGACTCAAAGTACAACACCGCAGAAACGTACTTTGGTAGGAACTGTAGTTGACTCCTCTACCGGAGAGACTTTGATTGGTGTAAATGTGAAAGTGCAAGGTGAAGATGGAGGTACCATTACCGACATTGATGGTAAGTTCCAGATTTCTGTAACCAGCAAAACAGAGCTGATATTCTCTTATATCGGCTACAAAACACAGACACTGATGGTAGGTGACTTGGGTGTAATGACCGTGAAGCTTGCATCGGACAATGAAATGTTGGATGAAGTAGTGATTGTAGGTCAGGGTACACAGAAGAAAGTATCTGTGACAGGTGCCATTGCTACAGTGAAGGGAGCTACATTAAAAGCACCTTCCTCTTCATTGACCAGTTCACTTGCCGGAAAACTTGCCGGTGTGGTATCCATGGTGAACAGTGGTGAACCGGGTTCTACTTCCGAATTTTATATCCGCGGTATCAATACGTTCGGTGGTGTGGCTACTCCGTTGATTTTGTTGGATGGCATCGAAATTTCATCTGCCGACCTGAACCGTATCCCGGCAGAATCCATCGAAAGCTTTTCTTTATTGAAAGACGCTTCGGCAACTGCTATCTACGGTAACCGCGGTGCAAACGGTGTAATGCTGGTAACCACCAAGAAAGGGCAGGAGAATACGAAAGCTACTATCAATGTTTCATTGGAAGCTTCTTACTTCCGTCCGATAAATGTACCGAAATTTGCTGATGGTGCTACCTATATGCGGGCTTACAATGAAGCGGAACAGGCCAGAAGTTTGACCCCGATCACTTCTCCTAAGTATAGTGAAGACCAGATCCTGAATACGGAATTGGGTACTAATCCTTATGTATATCCCGATGTGGACTGGTTTGACCAGATATTCCGTTCGGGGAATTATAACCAACGTGCCAATGTGAATGTATCGGGTGGTGGCTCGCGTGTAACTTACTATATGAGCCTTCAGGCTAACCATGATACAGGTCTCCTCGATGCACCGGACTACTTCTATAATCCCAATATTAACCAGTGGCAATATAATTTTCAGAATAACATCTCCTATAAACTGACCAATACCACTACCATTGATTTGCGCATGATGGCACAGATCGGTAATATGCAAGGTCCTAACTATAATATAGGCAATGACTTGTACAAGAGGGTTATGCGTACCAATCCGGTGGAATTCCCCGCTTATTTTCCACAGCAGGATGGGGACGACGGTTTCATTCGCTTTGGCGGTGCAGAGATTAAACCGGGCGTTTTGGGAACCAATCCGTATGAATATATGATGAGTTCTTTCAAGGAAGTAAACTTCAATACCCTGAATACTTCATTGGCTTTGAATCAGGACTTGAGTGTTATTACCAAAGGATTGAGCCTGAAAGCACTGGTGAATTTTAAAAACTGGTCGGAAACTTCATATACCCGTAGTATAAAGTCTAATATATATAAGGTGAAAGATGGTTCCTATAATCCTGAAACCGGCGAATATGATTATCAGTTGTTGCAGACCGGAGATCAGTTCCTGAGCCAATCCGGCATTAGTCGTAATTCGGACCAGACTTTCTACTTCGATGCCCGTCTGGACTGGAAACGTAGTTTCGGTGATCACAACCTGACAGCAATGGCAATGTATATGATGCGTGAATATCGTAGCGATGTATTGCCGAACCGTAATCAAGGTTACTCCGGACGTGTGACTTACGATTACGCCAGTAAATATCTGGTTGAATTCAACTTCGGTTATAATGGTTCCGAACGCTTGGCTGCCGGTCAGCGTTTTGAGTTCTTCCCGGCTGTGTCAGTAGGTTGGGTAGCAAGTTCTGAAAAGTTCTGGGAGCCGATAAGCAAGTATATCAATCACTTTAAGATCAGAGGCTCTTACGGTTTGGTAGGTAGTGATGCCTTTGCCAGTGGAGCTCCACATTTCCTCTATCAGAATAATATCGGTATTGGTTCAGCACATAAGTTTTGGACCGGACTTCCTACGAGTGAGATCAGTAAACAAGGTCCCGGATTCTATGTATTAGCGGTGCAGGACGCAGGTTGGGAACATGTGAAGAAGTTCGATATCGGTTTCGACATGATGTTGTTTAACCAACTGAATATTACATTTGATTATTTCCATGACAAACGCGAGCGCATCCTGATGTCACGTGCTTCCTGGCCTTCGATGTTGGGATATTGGGGATCAAAACCCTGGAGTAATATTGGTGAAGTAGAAAACCAAGGTTTCGAGTTAAGCTTGAATTGGACGAAACAGTTTGGAAAAGACCTGACGTTAGACCTTCGCGGTAACTTTACCTACAACCAGAATGAATATAAATATGTGGATGAACCCAGTTATCCGTATGTTTGGCAAACCAATACCGGCAAACCATTGAATACTGTTAAAGGTTATATTGCCGAGGGATTGTTCGCAAGCGAAGAAGAAATTGCCAACTCACCGGACCAATCACAACTGGGTGCCAACATCATGCCGGGTGATATCAAGTATCGTGATATAAACGGTGACGGACAGATTACTACTGAAGACCAGGTGATGATTTCATCTTATGACTGGCATCCCCGTATTCAGTATGGCTTCGGTTTGAATATTGTCTATAAGAACTTTGATTTAGGTGTATTCTTCAACGGTTCGGCTAAACGTAAGATAATGATCAACAGTGGAATCGCTCCTTTCCTTTCTGGCGGTGGAGATGGTGAAGAGGCTGAAACATTGGCCCGAAACCTGATGCAGTGGATTGCAGACGACCATTGGTCAGTAGACAATCCGAATCCGAATGCGGCATATCCCCGTTTGGGTTTGACCAAAGCCGATGTAACCAATAACGTTCAGCCCAGTACATTCTGGCTGCGCAATGGAAACTTCCTTCGCTTCAAGACGTTGGAAATCGGCTATCGCTTGCCTTATTGCCGTATCTATCTCAGTGGCGATAATCTGGCGGTATTCAGCCCCTTCAAATTGTGGGATCCTGAACTGGCATGGAATGCTTATCCGTTGTCACGCACGTTCAATCTGGGCGTTCAATTTACATTCTAAGAAACAATCTAATACATTATTGAAGTATGAAACTAACATATAAAATATCCCGAATGGCGCAGGTATTGATAGCTTCCTGTTGCCTGGTATCATGCAATTATCTGGATGTCATTCCGCCTGCACAGGCTGATTTTAAAGACACCATGAAAGATGAAGAAGCTACATTGTCTTTCTTGTATACTTGCTATGGCGGTACTCCGCGTTCTACTCCTTATCATTATCATGCTTTTGAGCAGTCAGCTGATGAGATTATTCAGCCTTATGCTTACTCCAACTGGCAGCAACAAGTGGCGTGGGGAACTATTTCTCCGGCATATTCCAACAGTTGGGGAGGTGATGATATGAATATCTGGATTCCCAGTTATAACTGGTTGGGGTATGTACACCATTTCCTGAGCCTGATTGATGACTTGCAACCGGTGGGAGTTACGGCAGAAGATAAGGAAGAGTACAAAGGTGAATGTTATTTCCTGGAGGCTTATTATCATTTCCGTGTGCTTCAGGCTTTCGGTCCCTGTCCTATTATTCCTGAGAAAGTGGACCCGAATGTTACCAGTTCAGACCTTCCCGGACGCTCACACTTCGATTACTGTGTGAATTTTATCGTGGGCAAGCTGGATGATGCAGCCCGTGCGCTTCCTGCAACACGTCCTAACAATGAATTGGGCCGTGCTACTTCTACTATGGCTAAGGCTTTGAAAGCCCGTATATTATTGTATGCCGCTTCTCCGTTGTGGAACGGTTCGTTCCCCAATCCGGAATGGAAGAATAAGAATTATGAGACAGACGGTTATGGTAACGAACTGGTAAGTTCCAGTTACGACCGCGAGAAATGGACACGTGCCCTTACTGCTTGTCAGGAAGCCTTGACTGCAGCCAAGGAAGCCGGTTATCAACTCTTTGACATTGAAACGGCAAACAAGAAAGCTGACCGTGACGGAATAGCTCTTCCTTTCATCCCGGGACGTGAAGAAGACACTGAGGAAAACCGTGAGTTCAAAGAACGTGTACGTATGTTCCAATATATGGTTACTGCCAACGAAGGCGATAATAACAAGGAGCTGATTTGGGCACAACGTATTGAACTGGATGCCCAGAATGGTGGAGAAGGTACGGACTGTCGTTTGCCAAACAAAGTGGTGAAGAGAAGTAATGGAGTTTATGTAGGAGGTTGGGCAGCTATGGCACCGACGTTGTATTCTGTACAGCATTTCTATACTGAGAACGGTAAGTTGCCGGCACAGGACCCCAATTTCTATCCTGAGGAAGAATGGTATACCCGTTTCTATGAAGGCGCTCAAAGCCCTGCTCTGGCAACCAATAATCTGGACGGTGAAGATGTGAAGAATGACATTATCAAGATGCACGCTAAGCGTGAAGCCCGTTTCTATGCATGGATTGTATTTGACGGCACTCAATACAGCTCGAAGATTAATAATGGTAATCCGTTGTGGATTAACCTGAAAAATACCAATACAAACGGATATAACACAAGTAATACCCGTAACTGTGCTGGAAGCGGTTATCTGTCGAAGAAGTTCATCGATCCCAACATCTATTTTGGCGCCGATGGTACCCGTCAGCACACAGCTCCCCGTCGTCCGTTGATTCGTATGGCCGAACTTTACCTGAATCTGGCAGAGTGCTATGCAGCGTTGGATAATGAAGGTGAAGCCCTTGCTAATCTGAATGAGATTCGTCGTCGTGCCGGTATTTCCGAACTGACTGGAAGTGATGTAACAGGCAGCATGACTCTGACTGACTGGGTGCGTAATGAACGATTCGTTGAACTCTTTGAAGAGGGACACCGCTACTATGACCTGCGTCGTTGGGCAATTGCTCCTCAGATGTTGAAAGCCGGTATGCGCTACGGTCTGGATGGTCTTCGTGTGAATCCGAGTTTTGAGGAATTCAACAAACCTACCTTGGTTAACCAACCGTTCAAGTGGGATGACAAACTGTATCTGATGCCCGTTTGGTCAAGAAGTGACATGGATGAGCTTTACAGTAACCCTCAGTTAGTACAGGCCCCCGGATATTAATCAATCTCTAATAACAAAGCTTTATGAAAATAAGAACAATATTGTTGATGGGCGGCCTGGTGCTACTGGGTGCCTGCAGCGAATCAAAATATGATTTGGACCAACTGGTACCGGAAGAGTACCATAAAATACTGTATGTGAATAATAGCGGTAAGCAGGATCTTACGTTGTATGATACGGATGAAGATAATAAGTATACTCTTTCCGTAGTTAAGTCCGGGAGTGATCCCAGTCTGACTGCCAGTGTCAAAGTCAGTGTGCTGACACAAGCGGAACTTGACGAGGAATATAGCGAACCGGAAGGAACGAACTATAAGCTGATAGGTGAGAACTGTTATTCGCTGGATGCAACCACGTTGGACTTTTCATCTGCCGACCGGTATAAACTGGTAAATATCTTCCTGAAACCTCAGAGTGTAAAAGCATTCATGGAAACTGATCCGGAAGCCGTATGGGTATTACCTTTACAGGTTACCAGTGAAACAGACTCCATCAATGCCGAAAAGAATGAATTGTTCCTGAAACTGACAGGAGTGATTACGCCTGCCATTGGCTTTGCCAATTCGGATGTAGAAGTGAGACTGTTGGATTATGGTTCTGTCTCTACATTTACGGAGAAAGTAAAATTCGGTCTTGATACAGATAATAAATGGGATTTGGAGTGTAAATTTGTAGTTGATAAGGAATATATTGCCGAGTACAATGCAGACAATGGAACTAACTTCAAGGTTCTGCCTGAAGGAACTTATACTGTTCCGGAGATGGTAACCCTTCCCAATGGCACTACGAATATGGAACTGGAAGTCACGATAAATGGTGACCAATTGGTACCGGGTGATTATATGCTGCCCGTTAAGATTGCAGAAGTTTCTCAATTTGAGATTTCTGCGGCGAAGGTGGTATCTCCGTTGGCTTTCCGTGTGATGGGACATAAACTGGATCGCGCAGACTGGACGGCAGAAGCCAATACCGAAGAACTGACAGGTGAAGGTGCAAGCGGCAAAGCCGGATGTGCATTGGATGATAATCTTGCGACTTACTGGCACTCAACATGGCAGACAGGAAACTGGGTTAGCTTCCCGTTTGAAATAATCGTAGATACAAAAACAGAACATACTTTCACCCAGTTTGCTTTGATGCAAAGGCAGAATGAAAGCTATACGGATACCAAGTCTGGTAAGTTCTATGTAAGCTCTGACAAGGAGAACTGGACAGAAGTAGGACGATTCTCTATGGAGAAAATACTTGATAGACAGGTGTTCGGCGTTACTCCGACGAAGGGACGTTACTTCAAGGTATCCATCGAAGAGAGTTATAGAGGTACCAATGCTTCTTTGTCCGAAATATATGCTTATGCTTTGGAATAAGCAGATTGCAATAACTGATTTGTAACAATAGTGAAAGAGAGATAGGGACTCTTTTCCCTCGAAAGAGAGAAAGACGAACTATCTCTTTTTTATTCAGTAAAATAGAAAAGGATGAGATACAAAGTGTTATTACTGGTCTTTACAGTAGTATGTGCTTCGTGTGCACAGCGTGCGGACATAAATTACAGGATTGTTACCGGACAACCCTTGCAGGTGATGGAACATTTCGGTGCTTCGGATGCCTGGAGTATGCATGTTTTGGGAAAATGGCCCGAAGAGAAACAAAAACAGATAGCCGACTGGTTATTCAGTACTGAAAACGACGCGAACGGGAAGCCCAAAGGTATCGGTCTTTCCCTGTGGCGGTTCAATCTGGGTGCAGGGAGTACGGAGCAGGGCGACGCCAGCCAGATTGGTTCTCCTTGGATGCGTACCGAATGTTTCTTGCAGCCGGACGGGAGTTATAACTGGGATAAACAGGAAGGTCAACGTAACTTCCTTCGGTTGGCGAAGGAACGCGGAGTCAATAAATTCCTCGCTTTCCTGAATTCCCCTCCCGTTTATTTCACTCAAAACGGACTTGCCACTAATACCGGACGCGATGGTACACTGAATCTGAAGGATGAACACTATGAAGACTTTGCCCGCTTCCTGGCAAACGTGATAAAGGGAGTTGAAAAGAAAGATGGCATCAAGTTCGATTATCTTTCTCCCTTCAATGAACCGGATGGACACTGGAACTGGATCGGTCCCAAGCAGGAAGGTACTCCGGCTACAAAGAAAGAGATAGCCCGGGCCGTACGTCTTATCAGTAAAGAGTTCGTAAAGGAAGGTATCCATACGGGAATCACCATTTGTGAAGCATCAGATTACCGCTGTATGTTCGCTACCCATATGACCGACCATGAACGCGGATATGAGATACAATCTTTCTTCTGCCCCGATAGTGTGGATACTTATCTGGGCGATACCCCGAATGTGCTCCCTCTTATTTCAGGACATAGCTACTGGACTACTACCCCGCTGAACATGTTGCGTGATTATCGCCTCCGGTTGCGGAATATGTTGGATACATACGGTGTGGACTTCTGGCAGTCCGAAACCTGCATTATGGGTAATGACGAGGAAATCGGCGGTGGACATGGATTTGACCGAACCATGAAGACCGCACTTTATGTGGCGCGTATCATTCACCACGACATTGTTTATGCAGGCGCTCGCAGCTGGCAATGGTGGCGTGCCATTGGCGGTGATTACAAAGACGGACTGATCCGTGAGTATACAGACCCCGATTTACAAGACGGTAGGGTGGAAGACTCCAAGCTGATGTGGATATTGGGGAACTACAGCCGCTTCATACGTCCGGGTGCTGTACGTATGTCTGTTGAAACTACTGATAAAGAAGGAAAAGCTATCCGGGATGGCGATACCGATCAGCAGGGATTGATGTGTTCTGCCTATCGGAATATCGACGGACAGTGGGCGATGGTCGTCATCAACTATGCCGACCGGGAACAGGAGTTCACTGTCGATGTAAACGATCCGAAGGTGAAATCATGGCAAGGTTATCGTACGTCGGATATAGCAGGAGAAGACCTTTTGCCTGTTGGAAAGTTGAAGAATAAAAAGGTAGCGGTGATCCCTGTCCGTTCGGTGACAACATTTGTTTCCGGAAACTGATGCGTAATAAAACTTTAGTTATCAGTCCCGAAATTAGCTGAGAATTGCGATTATGAACTGAAAAGTCCACCTATTTGATGCTTTTATATACCCTGTTCTTGGAAGATATAGTTTATTTTTGCATGTGGAACATTATATATATATCTAATACCGATAAATAAACAGGCTTATGAAAAAGATTTTTTTACCCTTCGCCGCAGTTGCCCTTTTGTTGAGTTCCTGTAAGGACGCTGCGCCGAAGGAAGAACTTGTAATCAACCTACAAGAGAAAGGTGCTGAAGTAGCGCCATCCATGTATGGCATCTTCTTCGAAGAGATTAACCATGCGGGCGACGGCGGCTTGTATGCCGAACTGGTGAAGAACCGTAGTTTCGAGGAACTGGAAATGCCCGAAGGTTACTATGCCGAGGGCGATGTGCTGCATCCGAAGAAAGTGTGCAATCACATTTCGGGTGAAGTGAGAGAAGGAAGTTTCCGCTGGACTACCGAACCGGTGCCGGGCTGGACTCTGAGCACAAAGGATGCTGCGGAAATGAAACTGACCAAGGAACAACCCAAGTTCTCCACGGCTCCGAACAATCTGAAGGTAACCATTAAAAATGCTTCAACTCCTGTTCGCTTGATAAACGAAGGATACTGGGGGATGAATCTGGTGAAAGACAACTCTTATCAGTTGCGTACCATTATCCGCCCTGCTTCCGATTACAAGGGAAAAGTGACTGCCCTGTTGCTGTCCGAGCAAGGCGAAGTGCTGGCTTCCGCTCCTGTTGATATAACTGCTGCCGGACAATGGAACGACCTGAGCCTGGCAATGCAACCTACGGCAACTTCTGCCAAAGGAAAGCTTGCTTTGGAATTTGATGCTCCGGGTACAGTCTATGTAGATTATGTTTCTCTCTTCCCCGAAAAAACTTTCCACGACCGTCCGAATGGACTGCGGAAAGATGTAGCTGAAATCTTGGAGGGATTGCACCCCGCCTTTGTACGCTGGCCCGGTGGCTGTGTGGTAGAAGGTATCTCGTTGGAGAACCGTTTCGAATGGAAGAAGTCTCTGGGCGATCCTGCCGCACGGTCGGGAGAATACAGTACCTGGGGCTACCGTTGCTCGTATGGTTTCGGTTATCACGAAATGTTGCAGTTCTGCGAAGATATCGATGCAAAGGCAATGTTCGTCTGCAACGTCGGCCTAGGTTGCCAGTATCGCATGGGAGACGCTTCACCGGAGAGTAAGATAGCTTACTATCTGGACGATTGCATGGATGCCATAGAGTATGCCATCGGCGACGTGACTACCGAATGGGGTGCCAAGCGTGCCGAACAGGGCCATCCCGAACCTTTCCCGTTGCAATACGTAGAGATTGGTAATGAGAACTGGGGCGATGAGTATGACAAGCGTTTCGATATCTTCTATACAGCTATCAAAGCGAAATATCCCGAGTTGATCCTGATTTCCAATCACGGTTTGGGTGGAACGGGTAAGATTGCCAAAACGGATATGATTGACCCGCACTGGTACGTGAATCCGGAATTCTTCTTCCAGAACACGACTATCTTTGATAACCATCCGCGTGGAAAATACGATGTCTATGTAGGTGAATATGCTTGTAACGCCAATGTAGGCGGTGGAAACATGCGTGCCGCTCTCTCGGAAGCCGCCTTTATCTCCGGTATGGAGCGCAACGGTGATCTGGTGAAGATGACTTCGTATGCCCCGCTTTTGGAGAACCGGAACGACCGTTCGTGGGCTGTCAACCTTATTTGGCTGGATACGGACCAGGTACTTGGACGCAGTTCTTACTATGTGCAACAGATGGCGGCTGAAAACCGTCCGACGTACAATGTGAAGAGTAATATGACTATGAGCACTCCACGGATAGCCGATTATAATGAAGGACGTTTCGGCTTCGGCTCCTGGCATACACAAGTTGAATTCAAGGATGTGAAACTGACCGGAGCAGATGGAGCGCCCATTGATCTTGATCTTAACAAGGCGGTGAAGAAAGAAGGCGAATGGAGTCTGGATAACGGTCTGTTGAAGCAAACATCTCTGAGAGAACCGGCGAAATACATTGTTGATGGCTTCAATGGCAACCAGTTTACACTGGAGTTCAAGGTTCGCAAAGAAGGCGGTAACGAAGGTTTCTTCCTCTATTTCGGCTTGTCGGAGGACAGTAACAAAGGCTTTGTATATAACGTTGCCGGATGGAACAATGGTACGACGGCTGTAGAAGGAGTTATAGGTGGACGCACTTCCGGTGTGGCAGGCGACCGGGTATCTCACAGTCTCGAAACCGATAAATGGTACGATGCGAAACTGGTGGTTACTCCTCAGAAGAGCGAACTCTTCATGGATGGCAAACTGATATTGGCTCATGCCCCGGAGACGACTCCGCTTCAGTTCTTCTCTTCCGGTTATGATGAGGCAACCGGTGAGGTGATCGTGAAAGTAGTGAACTCAGAGGCTCAGTCCTATCCGTTACGGATCAAACTGGATGGAGTGG